>Ga0268266_10000957_pt1 | contig 36762 bp, 33 predicted proteins | sample KBSS13metaG_FD_190356 | JGI IMG/M metagenome (GOLD analysis project Ga0268266, IMG submission 190356) | Switchgrass rhizosphere microbial communities from Kellogg Biological Station, Michigan, USA - KBS S1-3 metaG (SPAdes) (version 2) | ecosystem: Host-associated > Plants > Roots > Rhizosphere...
GGTCGACCTGGTGCTCGGTCGCAGCCTGGTGGATCACCAGGACGGCTTGCGCCGCCAGGTTGTGGTTGCCTCACCGACAGGGAGTGACCAGTCGGGATATGCGGAGTCGGCGCGCAAGGCCATCGCCGCCAAAGTGCAATTGCCGCCGGGTGTCTACCTTCGCTACGGCGGCGTCGCGGAGGCTGAACATGTCGCCGCCAAGGAGTTGCTGTTGCACTGTGTTGCCGCATTCGTGTTGATTGTGTTGTTGCTGGCACTCGCTTTCGGCAACGGTCGGCACGTGTTGCTCGTTCTCTTGTCACTGCCGAGTACGCTGATCGGAGGCGTCGCGGCGGTGGCACTGACCGGCGGCACCTTGACGCTGGGCTCGATGGTGGGTTTCGTAGCACTCTTCGGCATGGCGGCCCGCAACACCATTCTCCTGGTGTCCCATTACGATCACCTCGTTCGCGAGGAAGGGCAGGCCTGGAGTTTTCAAACAGCGCTGCGCGGGGCGGAGGAACGGCTCACACCGGTTCTGCTCACCGCCTTGCTGACGGCGTTCGCGCTGTTGCCCGTGGCGATCCAGGGGAACCAGGCGGGTCACGAGATCGAGGGGCCCATGGCGATTGTCATCCTGGGCGGACTCATCTCCTCGACGTGCGTGAGCCTTCTGCTGATTCCGCCCCTGGCCGCTCGCTGGCTCCTCCAGTGCCCGCCGAACCGGTGAAATAACCTCGCTCAGTTGATCGACCAACTCTGGCTGGCCGAGCCGTTGCAGGTATTGGCGGCGACTGACGTGCCCTGTACCGAGCTGCCTCCCTGCGTATCCAGGCAAAGCCCGGTGTTGTTGGCAGGGTGCAGGACATACGTGCTGCCGGTCGGGGCGGCGTTCCAAGACTGGCCGAGTGAGCCGTTGCAGGGCTGTAGGTTCACCACCGAGCCGCTGGTCGTGCCCGTGGCCTGGACGCAGAACGGACCGTACGACACGGCGAGGTTATAGAAGCCTCCGGGCACTACGCTCGCGTTCGAGAACACCCAGCTCTGCGCCCCGGTGTTGTTGGCAATCCAGATGTCGATCTGGTTGCCGCTGCCGGTGCCCGAGAGCCAATCATCCAGGCGCATGCCGGTCGAGCTCTGTGGGGTCAAGGTGTGGGCACCGTTCAGGATGCGGGGTGATTTCCCGGACAAAGCGTTGATCATCGCCTGTCCCTGCGGGCTGCCCCAACCGGTGGCCAGGTCGTATCCGCCCACCGCCGAGTAGAGACCGGAGCTCTGGCCATTGGCGTTGCTCCCGCTGGAAATGTCGTGGAAGTCGGTGCTATAGGCGGAGCTCCTCCCGATGTTGTACAAGGTCGGGTTCAAAAAGCCGATCGCGGCCCCGCTGGCCTGCTCATTGGCGAGCGCGAGGAAGCCGGCCCAACGCGGCGCCGCCAGGCTGGTGCCTCCGACCCCGCCCTGGCATCTGCCGTTCGCGCAGAAATAGTTGTCGGTGTTGGCTTCGGCGGCGACGTCCGGAACATTACGGACCGAACCGGAAGCCTGGTTCGTGGAGTTGGCTATGCCGCTCTGGTAGCTCGGCAATCCGAATCCGTTGGTGCCCCGACCGCCGCCGCTGCCTACCCAGGCGGATTCGGATTGCCACGTGCCGCCGGCGCCGTTGGTGTCGAGATCGGTTCCGCCGACCGAGGTGATGAAAGGATCGTCGGCCGGGTACCAGCTCCCGACGCAATTGCTCGTGCAGCCGGCCGGGGAATAGGCGCCGGAGTCTCCGGAGGCCTGGAAGAAGTTTTGCCCCTGGGCGGCGAACTCCATGAAGATCGGCTCGTCCGAGGACGGGTCGGCCGGCAACCATAGCCAGGAGCTGCTGAGCTGCTTCGCGAGATTGTCGGTGGCCATGCGATTGAGAATGCTCACATCGCTGCTGCCCTCGTAGAAATAGATGGCTGCCAGGTTCGGCGCCATGGACACAGCCTGCTCGATATCGATGACCTGCTCGCCGTCGTCGCAACCCGAGCAAACACCACTGACTCCATTGAGTAAGACGTTGTGAATCGGGACATTCAGCGGCTGCCCGATGGTGCTGAAATAGTTCTGCACGTCGCTGAGGTTGTAGGGGCCGAAGGAGAAAATGCCGACGGCCTGCCCGCTGCCATCGAGTGTCACTCCGGGCGCGTACGCCGCGCGGATGTCGCTGCCCAGGAACTGGCCGCCCTCGGAGCCAGTGCTAGCGCTCATCACAGTGGCGCCGGAAGGCATGAAGAGGCTTGCCGGTCGTGGAGGCTCGTAAGTGTTGAGCCCGGAGACCGCGGCAATCGGAACACCGGCGACGACGCTCGGTTCGACGTCAGGTGCGTAGTACATCCGGTTTTGGGTGGGGTGCCTGTACGTTTGCATCCTTACGCTGAAGGCGTTCTCGATGTCGGCAACCGTACCGTTGGCCTCGATGATCAGGCGGTTGGCCGGCGTCGCGCCCACGGCGAGGCCGTGCGCCTTGGCGAATGCGACCGCCGCCGAATAGTCGGCTTCCGTCGGTCCAAATTCACGGGTGAACTCCTCAACCGTCAGAAAGTGACGGTAGTCCGGGCTCTTCGGGTCGTTCAACCGCTGCAAGAGGCTCGTGAGCTCGTCGATATTTCTGAGTTGCAGTGTCAGCGTCACATCCATGTGTTGTGTCGCCGGCAGGCGACCTGCCGCCGCCAACGAGGCGGCGTGTTGAGCCTGCCTGGTGGGCAGCATTCGCCTTTCCTGGGCGTGTCCCGACACGCTGACCAAAACACCAATCACTGCGCCAGCCCATCCAATCGTCCGTGCACGCATCGCTCGTCTCCCTGCAATGTTCGCGTGTTGTTACCGGGCACCTTAGCATTGGGATTTTGTGCGGCACCATGAGCACATGGTCGCGCTCATTCACGCGCTTACAAGGTGGTCTGCAATACCAATTGCGATAACTGGAAGAGTTGCAAGGCTAGGGCGGTAGACCAGGGTGTCGTGGTACTGTTTGGCCTAAAGCCATTTGAATCCCCGGGCCATGGCGTAGAAGAGCGACCCCGAGAGTGTGATGTACAGCCCCAGCGCCCAGAGCTTCGCTGACGTCAATGACTCCTTGAGTGAGTCGAATTTCGAGTCGAATTTCTGCTCGAGCTTGTCAAAGTGTTCCCAGACCTTGTCGAACTGCTCCGCGGTTTCTTTCCTGAGCGACTCGAATTTCTGATCGGTCTCTTTTCTGAACGACTCGAGCCGTTGATCGGTGGCACGGATGCTGGCTTTGATGTCTGAGACGTCGGACTGAATGTGACGCACATCAGACCGTAGTTCTGCAACTTCAATTGCGAGCTTGTCATTTTCAGCGGCCGGCATGGTTGCATCCTCCGCTGAATTGTACTTTCTCATCACCGCATTCATACACGCCAGTAGCTCCTCTGTTGGAGAGTTTGTGAACTGGAGCGTAGACTATATGCATCAAATAGGGAAGGCAGTTCTGAGCCGAAAACGCACGATTTACATCATTTTTTTGTGAGTCGAAACAAACATTAGCGCGGTCATTTCACGTGTCAGTTCGCGTGCTAAACAGCGTGGTTGGCAGAGGGTGTATGTCAGCGTGCGGAACCGCGCGCGCTCCCGTCGATGATCTTCTTCCCCTAGTCCTTCTCCGCCTCCAACAGCTTCTTGGCTTTGAGAAGCTGTTGCCGCTCCGTCTTGCTGATCTGGGGATACTCCAGCTTGAGTGCCTTCAATTTAGAGGCGATGACATCGGCGACGACGGCCCGGGTAAACCATTTATGGTCGGCAGGGACGACGTACCAAGGTGCCCATTCCGTGCTCGTGTGGTTCAAGGCATCCTCGTACGCCTTCTGGTACTCATCCCAGTAACCGCGTTCTTTCACATCGCTGACGGAGAACTTCCAGTTCTTTTCGGGCTCGTCGATGCGCGCGAGCAAGCGGCGACGCTGCTCGGCCTTGGAGAGGTGCAAAAAGAATTTCACGACGACAATGCCGTTGCCGGCGAGATACTTCTCAAAGTTGTTGATGTCCTCGAAACGTTGCTTCCAGAGCCGCTTCCCGTCCGTTCCAGGCGGGAGCCCCTGGGCTTCCAGAAGCTCCGGGTGAACGCGCACCACCAGCACTTCTTCGTAGTAGGAGCGATTGAAGATGCAGATCCGACCGCGCTCGGGTAAGACTTTCGCGCTGCGCCAGAGGAAGTCGTGATTGAGCTCCTCCGCGGAGGGCGCCTTGAAAGAATGCACCTGCGTTCCCTGCGGATTCACGCCCGACATGACATGTCGAATGGTCCCGTCTTTTCCGGACGTGTCCATTCCCTGCAAAACCACCAGCAGAGCGTATGTATGTTGCGCGTACAGCATGTCGTGGTATTTCGCGAGCTTCACGACATCCTTGCTCAACTTCACGCCAGCTTCGTCTTCGCTCTCGAAGTGGCTCGTGAATCCGGGATCGTAGTCATCGAGCTTGATGCGTTTGCCGGGCGGGACAATGAACGGGTCGTGATTCATCGGAGGATGGAGTCCAACGCCTGGATCAACCGCGCGATCTCTTGCATCGAATTGTAGTGTACGAAGGAGATCCTGACGGCGCCGGTTGTCGAATCGACACCCATGGCTTCCAGCAGCCGAACGGCATAGAAGTTGCCGTTTCCTGCCATGAAGCCGCGCTCCGCGAGCTCGCGCACGATATCTCCCGGTTCGATGGTATCGGGGAGGAAGGATACGGTCGCGGCGCGCTGCGTGGCGTCCGTCGGCCCGAGCACGCGTAGTCCCTTTCGTCCTTTGAGATAGGTCAGCAGGGTAGTGAGCAGAGGTGCCTCCGCCGCCCGCAGCAGGTCGCGAACGCGTTGCGGGCTCTTGGCGGGGTCGTCGCCACCGTGGTGTCGATCGAGCGCATCGAAGTACTCCGCAATGCCTTGCGCGGCCGCAATCTGTGCATGATCAGGTCCGGCCGGCGTCAGCCGCTTGGAGGCTTGGGATGCGTTGAAGTAGTGCCCTTCGTTACCGAGCCGTTCCAGCAGGGGACGGCGAACCACCATGAGCCCCTGGTGGGTGCCGTAGGTCTTGTAGAGGGAGAACAGATACACATCCGCTCCCAACTCCTGCACATCCGGCAGACCATGCGGCGCCCAGGACACGCCGTCCACGACCGTTGTGATTCCAGCGGCGCGTGCTTTTGCAGTGATCTGCGCCACTGGATTGATGTGAGCGACCAGATTTGAAGCGTGCGGGAAGGCGAGGAGGCGGGTTCTGTCGGTGAACAGCTTCTCGAGGCGCGACACGTCGAGCATCCCGGTCGAGGGATCGACGTGCCATTCCTTGATCACCAAGCCTTGTGCTTGCAGGCGCCGCCAGACGCCGGAGTTGGCCTCGTGATCCTGATCCGTCACGATGACCTCGTCGCCGGGCTTCAAGAGTTTGCTGAACGCCTGCGCCAGCACATAGGTGTTCTGTGAAGTCGACGGACCGAAGTGCACTTCGTCGGGAGTGACCCCGAGATACCTCGCCAGCTCTTTCCGCGATGCATCCATCCATTCGCCGGCTTCGGTCGAGGCTGGAAACGCGTAGTACGGCTGTACCTTCAATCGTAGGTAGTACTCGTGAAGGCGGTTGACCACCGGTCCGCACGCGTAAGACCCGCCGGCATTCTCAAAGAAGGCCTGGTCCGCCAGGGAAGGCTGCGCAAACGCGGGAAACTGCGTACGCACAAAGCTAAGGTCCAGCGCGGTAGTCATGGCTCGTCTCAAGCTGTGAGCGAAGCAGTTACGGTGCCATGGATGCCGCGGCCGGCGCAAACAGCGGCTCGTCCATCTCCCGTTCAGCTACCAAGTCGGATACTCGAGTCGTAGATCGAGCACTGCCTCACCGTCCAACCGACGAGATTGCAGTAGAACGGTCAGGCCAGCCGATCAGCCAGTCAGAGAGGAGAGCTCGGAAAGTGACCACCCAACGCAAAGCTCAGTCTGCATCGCCACTGTTGTACTCGGGCTCTCAGGCCGTGGACTGGGTACGCACCCTGACCCAGTTCATAGACGAAAGCTTGGCCGCCCTGGCTGTGCGTCAGTGGCAGCGTGCTCCCATTACGGTCGCGCGGCAGGTGGTTCCGGTTCAGCGGCGCTTCCGCTGATCACGCCCTGACGAACTCCGTCCGGCGCGTGCACTTTGCGCGCCGGGAGCGGACGGGTCCCAACCCAGGCAAAACGACGGCCGACCCGGTAGCGCGTCCTGACTGCGCTTGAGTTTGATCCTGGCGCATCCCCGCCGCCAGACCGGGTAAAATATCGTGATCTGCGTGTAGCACCGAAGGTGGGGGTCATGAGAAGTTGGACCGGTCTGGTAGTTCCTGTCGCTTTCCTGGTGGGATCGATTACGGCGCGCGCGGACGTCGTGAGCGATTGGGCTTTGACGACGACGGAGATTGCTACCGACGGTCCGAATACCGTGCGCACCATGGCTTTGGCGCAGAGTGCCGTTTACGAGGCGATCGACGCCGTCACCTCCCGTTATCCGCACGATCGCGTGGATCTTGGGACCGCCGCAGGTGCATCGATTGACGCCGCGGTCGCAGCCGCCAGCCGCTCGGTCTTGCTGCACGAAGCCCCAACGCTGACAAAGCAAACTGAGGCGGCCTACAAGAAAGCCATCGACGCGATTCCGGACAACCAGGCACGCGCCGACGGGATCCGGCTCGGCGAGCGTGCGGCGGCGGATGTGATTGGCAAGCACACCAATGACATCGCCCAGATCGAGCCGTATCGGCCGGTCACTTCTGCGGGCACGTACGTCCCCACGACGATTCCGCAGGGATATGCAGTCGCGCAGCACGGAACCTGGTTTATGAAAAGTGCTGCGCAGTTCCGCCCCGGACCGCCGCCGGATCTGAAAGGTGCGGTCTGGGCGCGTGATTACAACGAGACGAAAAACCTCGGCTCCGCCACGAGCACCACCCGCACCATAGAGCAGACCGACATCGCCCGATTCTGGGCCAGCTCCCTGCCGGACATTTATATCGGCGTCGTGCGCTCGTTTGCTACGGCCTCACAGCGGGAAATCACGCGCAACGCGCGACTCTACGCTGCGGTCACGGCGGCAATGAACGACGCCGAAATCGCTCAACTCGAGACCAAATATCACTACCAGTTCTGGCGTCCCATCACGGCGATTCGTAACGGGGATCGCGACGACAATCCGAAGACGGATCGCGATCCGGACTGGAGCCCCATGACGGCCACGCCGATGCAGCCAGAGTACCCCTGCGGTAACTGTGTGATCGCGTCGGCCGTGATCACCGTGATTCGGGCCGATGCCGGCCACGAGCCCCTACCTGCATTGAGCACCGTGAGCAACACCGCGCCCGGTGTTACGCGCCGGTGGACTCGCCCTGAAGACCTGATCAGCGAGGTGTCCCTGGCGCGAATCTGCGCGGGAGTGCATTACCGCAACTCCACCGAGGTCGGAAACCGTATGGGAGAACAGGTTGGGGCGCTCGTCGCGGCGGCCTACGGACTCACCCAGAAATAGACCGAGTCTATCTATCAAGCTGAGTCCATCTTGCTGCAGATTTGATAGCATTCGCCCATAAAATCTTATGGGAGCTGGCTGCGTCCCGCGACCACAGAGGCGGCCGCAGCCCGACAACAGATGTCTCTACGAACGTTGATAGTCGCCGTGGGTGGCCTCGTGGCCGGCACGAGCTGTTTCGCGCAAGCAACAACAACGGCAACGGGCCATTACCCGGACAAGCCGATTCACCTGGTAGTCCCTTATCCCGCCGGCGGGGGCGCCGATCACTGGGGCCGCCTGGTGGCGGCGAAGCTGGCCGAGCGTCTCGGCCAACAGGTTATTGTCGAAAACGTGCCCGGCAAGGGCGGCAACAATGGCACCGCCGTCGCTGCGAAGGCGACCCCGGACGGTTACACATTGCTGCTCGGCTCCATCGGGCCGCTCGCAGTGCACCCATACACTTATAAGGATCTCCCTTTCGATCCCGAGCACGACTTCGTCCCCATTGCCCTGCTCGAGTCGTCGCCCATCCTGTTGGTGGCCTCGGCCAAGTCGTCTGTCGCGACCGCGACCGACGTCATGCGAACAAACCCTGGCAGCCTTTCGTACGCCTCGAACGGCAACGGTAGCCCCGAGGAAGTGGCTGGCGAGCTCTTCAAAGTGCGCTCGAAGGTCGACATCGCTCACCATCCTTATGACGGCGCGGGACCGGCGCGCAAGGCCGTTCTGGCCGGCGAGGCCACGTTGATGTTCGATCCGTGCAAGGGCGCGTTGCCCGCGATTCACCAGGGTTTGCAGAGGCCGCTGGCGGTTGCCGCGCCAAGCCGGTTGTCCGACCTGCCGCAGGTTCCCACCTTCGCCGAGATCGGCATTCCAAACTACGACCTGCGCATCTGGACCGGCGTGCTCGCTCCAACGGGCACGCCCAGAGAGATCGTCACGATGCTGAACAAAGCCGTGCAGGAAATCGTGCAGTCTCCCGATATTAAAAAGGAGATTGCGGACGAGGGCGGTGAGCCCGGCACGACCACGTCGCCGGAGCGCTTCGGCGAGTTCATCAAGACTGAACGCACGCATTGGCGCGCGCTCGTTCGCGAGAGCGGCGTACCCAAAGTCTAGCGTTTGATCTCATCCAGTCGAATCCCAACATGACTCGGCGCGGGCCGTGACCGGGTTCTCGGCTGCCGACACACGCCGCTGGCGCGGATGTTCTGCAGAGCCGTCGCTTGCGCCAGGCCGGGACCTTTTACTGCTAGAGGGAAACGACCAGAGCCCGATGCGAGGTGCGCGTCATGTCGGAACCCCACGTTTACAAGACCGTCCAGATCACTGGCAGCTCATCCTCGAGCTCGGACGAGGCGATTAGATTCGCCATTGAGAAGGCGTCCAAGTCGGTGCACAACCTGCGCTGGTTCCGGGTGACCGATACCCGCGGCCACATCGAGGGCGGGCGTGTCGCAAGCTGGCAGGTGAGTATCGAGCTGGGTTTCACGCTCGATTGAGTAGTGCGACACTGCGTCTTCAGAGTAGGGCGACGCAGGAACGGTCATGAACCTGAAGAGCATCGGAGTCTGGGCGGCGTTGGATGGGCTGTCCGCAGCCGACGCGGCCAAATTCGCGCAACGAGTCGAAGCATGGGGCTATGGCGCCCTGTGGATTCCCGAGGCGATGGGGCGTGAAGTTTTATCCTCCGCCGCCTGGCTGCTGGCCAATACCAAAGAGTTGGTCGTCGCCAGCGGCATAGCCAACATCTACGCCCGCGACGCGCTCGCTGCCGCATCGGCGCAGAAGGGCCTCAATGAGCAATCCAATGGTCGCTTTCTCCTCGGGCTGGGCGTCTCACACGCTCCGCTCGTGAAGGACCTCAGGCAGCACGAATATGGCAAGCCTGTGACGACCATGCGGACCTATCTGCAGGCCATGGCCACCGCTCCGTACCGGTCGGTGCCACCGCCATCGCCGCCGAAGACGGTTCTGGCCGCGCTGGGACCGAAGATGCTGGAGCTCGCCGCCGAGCTGACGGACGGTGCCCACCCCTACAACGTCACGCCGGAGCACACTCAGGAGGCGCGCTCAATCCTGGGCAAAGGCAAACTCCTTTGCGTGGAGCAGGGGGTGATCCTGGAGGCCGACCCTGCGCAGGCACGGGCGATTGCCCGGAAATTTCTCAACCTCTACATGGGATTGCCCAACTATGTGAACAATTGGCGTCGGTTAGGTTTTGCGGACGTCGATTTCACGGGCGGCGGCTCGGATCGCCTCATTGACGCCGTGATCGCCTGGGGCGATGAGAAAGCCATCCGCGCCCGACTCGATGCGCATTGGCAAGCAGGAGCGGACCACCTCTGTATACAACCCATCGGAGGGAGTCACTTGCCTGATGAGCGGGTGCTAAGCTTATTGGCACCAGGCACTTAGGCGAGTGACCTTGACTGTCCACGATGATTTCCGGCGGCGCGGGGCCTGTGCGCTCATCGCAATCAAGGAGCGTGAGCGCTGCAAGACGCGTCTGAAAGAGTCAGTCAATGACTCCACGCGCGTGGAGCTCGTCCGAGCGATGCTTGCAGCCGTTCTGGCTGCCGCCGCAGGCGCTCAAGCGGTGCACCAGACCATCGTCGTCAGTCCTGAAAGGGACCAGGTTCCTGCCGCGATCCCCGTTCTGGCCGATACCGGTGAATCTTTGAACGCCGCGCTGGCCCAAGCCCACTGCATGCTGCGCGATTTGAGCTGTCACGAAGTCGTCGTATTGCCGGCGGATCTGCCGCAGATCACGTCGGCCGAGATTGACGCCCTGGTGCGTGCCGGACACACCGGCGGCTTCTCCATTGCTCCGGATGCGGCCGGAACGGGGACCAACGCGCTCTGCCTGGTTTCGACCCAGCCCTTTGAGTTTCAGTTTGGCCCTGACAGTCAGCGCCTGCATCTGCAGGAGGCACATCGCAGGGGACTGACACCGCAGATCGTCCGCCTGCCGGGTCTCGCATTCGACATCGATTCGCCCGCTGATCTCGAGCGTCTCCAGGAGCAACAATGGCGCACCCGTCTACGGGCCTGAGTGCGCTGCTGCGCGCGATCGAGGCCGGCCAGCGGCCTGACGCAGCCGAGGCGCTGGCGATTCTGCCCGCTGCGCCGGTATCAGCTCTCTTGCCGGCGGCCGAAGCGCTGACTCTGAGCGGATTCGGTACCACGGTCACCTATTCGCGCAAAGTTTTCATCCCGCTGACACAACTGTGTCGGGACGTCTGCCACTACTGCACGTTTGCCAAGGCGCCGCGCAAACTCCAAGGTGCCTATCTGACACCCGACGAGGTCCTGGCGATCGCCCGAGCCGGGAAGGCGGCAGACTGCAAAGAGGCGTTATTTACTCTCGGCGACAAGCCTGAAGAGCGCTACACCATAGCGCGTAAGGCTCTCGAAGGCGCTGGCGCAACGAGCACGCTCGACTACCTCCGGCGCATGGCCGCGCTCGTGTTGGAAGAAACGGGCCTGCTGCCGCACCTGAATCCCGGCGTCATGGACGGAAACGATTTCGAGCACCTGCGGCCCGTCAGTGTTTCCATGGGCATGATGCTCGAGAGCGCGTCGGACCGGTTGACCCAACGCGGTGGCCCTCACTTCGGCTCTCCCGACAAAGTCCCGGCCACGCGCCTGGCGACGCTACGTATGGCAGGGCAGCAGCGCGTCCCGATGACCACCGGCCTGTTGATCGGCATCGGTGAGACGCGGCAGGAGCGCATCGAATCGCTGCTGGCGTTGCGCGATATCCAGGACGCGCACGGTCACTTGCAAGAGCTGATCATCCAGAATTTCCGGGCCAAGTCCGGCACCAGGATGGCGCTTGCTCCCGAGCCGTCGCTCGAGGAGCAACTCTGGACTATCGCGGTGACCCGGCTGCTGTTTGGCCCGGACCTGTCGATCCAGGCGCCACCCAACTTGCAACCTCACGAGTTGGACAGCCTCGTGCGAGCGGGAATCAACGATTGGGGCGGCGTCTCGCCGGTGACGCCGGATCATGTGAATCCCGAGGCGCCCTGGCCACACCTGGAAAAGCTCGCGCGCGATACCGAGCTCGCCGGGAGAAACCTGGTCGAGCGCCTGGCGTTGGTGCCTGCTTACGCGAGCAAACCGGAGCAGTGGACCGATCCCGCCATGACCACGCGCGTGCGCCGGCTCACCGATAGTCGCGGATTTGCGCGACCCGATCGCTGGTATGCCGGCTCGAACAGTGCGCTGCCATCGATCGCAACCCGCTGGTCGTCAATCGTCAAACCGTTCGAGCCGGCAACGCACGCGCCCCGGTCGCCGGCATCGACCAAGCGACATCTTCCAGGCGTAAGCCCGATTCTCGCCGCGGCCCAAAAGGGTCACGCGCTGACAGAAGACCACATCGTCCGACTCTTCAGCGCCGAAGGCTGCGACCTCGACGAGATCATCACCGCCGCCAACGACCTCCGCCAGGAGTCCGTCGGCGACACCGTGACCTACGTCGTCAACCGCAACATCAACTACACCAACATCTGCCTCTATCACTGCGGCTTCTGCGCCTTTTCCAAAGGCCGCGGCGCGACCGACTTGCGCGGCCCCGCCTACAATCTCGATCTCGACGAAATAGCGCGCCGCACGTCCGAAGCTGCCGCCGCCGGCGCAACGGAAGTTTGCCTCCAGGGTGGCATTCACCCGAGCTTCACAGGCGAAACCTACTTGAACATCGTCCGGGCGGTGAAGGACGCCGTGCCCTGGATGCACGTGCACGCGTTCTCGCCGCTCGAGATCAAACATGGGGCCGGCACGCTCAACCTGCCGCTCGCGACCTATCTGGAGCGTTTGCGCGAAGCGGGCCTCTCTACGCTACCAGGCACCGCTGCCGAAATCCTCGACGACGAAGTTCGCGCGATCATCTGCCCCGACAAGCTCAACACGCAGGAGTGGCTGGAAGTCATAGGAACGGCACATGAGGTCGGACTGCGCACGACTTCCACGATCATGTATGGCCACGTGGAGCGTCCAATACACTGGGCACGACACCTGCTGGGCCTGCGTGCTCTACAACAGCGCACCAGCGGGATTAGCGAATTCGTGCCGCTAGGCTACGTCCACATGGAAGCGCCGTTGTGGCGAAAGGGACGCACGCGTTCCGGCCCGACCTTCCGCGAAGCGGTGCTCATGCACGCGGTTCCCCGACTAGTCCTGCACCCTTTGATCAAGAACATTCAAACCTCGTGGGTGAAAATGGGGGCAGAGGGCGCTGCAGTGTGCCTGGAAGCAGGGGCGAACGACCTGGGCGGAACGCTCATGAACGAATCCATCACGCGAGCCGCCGGCGGAGTCCACGGTCAGGAGCTCGACGCCTCCAAACTGCAAGCCCTGGCAGCGCGCATTGGTCGTCCGGCACGTCAGCGTACTACGCTGTACGGTGATCCGCCCCTCAACACGATCCACAACGCTCGAGGACACCGCGATGCTGCGATTGGGCTATAAAGCCTCCGGCGAGCAGTTCGGCCCGAACCAACTCCTCGAGCTCGCGATCCGCGCCGAGCAGTGTGGCTTCGACTCCGTTTTCATCAGCGATCACTTCCAAGGCTGGCGGCACACCGACGGCCACGCCCCATTTGCAATGTCATGGATGGGCGCGCTCGGGGCGCGGACATCGCGAATTCTCATGGGTACGAGTGTGTTGAGCCCGACGTTCCGCTACCCTCCGGCCATCGTGGCGCAGGCTTTCGGCACCCTCGGTGTCCTGTTTCCGGAACGGATCGTTCTGGGTGTAGGAACCGGTGAGGCGCTCAACGAAGTTCCCGCACTTGGCATCCCCTGGCCGGAGCCCAAGGAACGCACGGCTCGATTCAAGGAAGCGGTCGCACTCATCCGCCAACTCTGGCGGCAAGACCGCGTAAGCTTTCAAGGCCAGTACTACCGGACCGAGAACGCGACCATCTACGACAAGCCACGTATTCCACCGCCCATCTACATCGCCGGCGGTGGCCCCGTCATGGCCAAGTATGCCGGCCAGTTCGGCGACGGCTACATCTGCACGAGCGGCAAGTCGAGAGACCTGTACGAGCAGACCCTGCTGCCGAATGTCGCTGCGGGAGTGCAAGCCTCCCAACGCAAACCCGAAGACGTGGACATGATGATAGAGGTGAAAGTCTCCTTCGACACCGACAAACAACGTGCGCTGGAGGATACCCGTAATTGGGCGGCGTTGGCCTTGTCCGAGGACGAGAAGAGGGGGACTCATGACCCCATGGAGATGGAGCGGCTGGCCGACCAGCTACCCTTGGAGCGCGCCGCGCAGCGTTGGATCGTCTCGAGTGATCCTGACGAGCACGTGGAAAAGATCCGCTGGTATGTCGAGATGGGGTTGCGCCATCTCGTTTTCCATGCGCCGGGCCCCGACCAGGCGCGCTTCCTCGAGCTGTATTCCGAGCAGGTCCTGCCACGGCTGCGGGCGGCATTCGGTTGACAGCCGGCGTGGGACTAACGTCAATGAGCCCCGCGCGCGAGCTCCGCATGGTCGCCTTACCTGGCTTTCCCCAGGTCGCGGCCGGCGACGATCTGGCCGCTTTGACGGCGGCCGCGCTGACCCGGGCCGAAATAAGCTTGCAGCCCGGCGATGTGTTGGTTTTCGCCCAGAAAGTCGTCTCCAAGGCCGAGGGCCGCCGCATCGACCTCAAAAAGGTGACGCCGAGTGAGCGGGCGCTGGAACTGGCCAGCACCGTCCAGAAGGATCCCCGCCTCGTTGAGCTGGTGTTACGCGAGTCCCGACGGATTGTCCGGACCGCAAAGGACGTTCTGATCGTCGAGCATCGTCTCGGGCTCATCATGGCCAATGCCGGGATAGACCAATCCAACGTGACGGATCCGACCGATGGCGAATACGCATTGCTCCTGCCTGAAGACCCCGACGCCAGCGCCGCCCGCCTGCGTACGCGGCTCGCCGACCTGACTGGATGCGAAGACGCCGGCATCATCATCAGTGACAGTTTCGGCAGGCCGTGGCGCGTTGGTACCGTTGGTGTAGCGATAGGTTGCGCTGGAATCGCCTCGATTCTGGACCTGCGGGGCACTACCGATATGTTCGGCCGCCCGTTACGCGTCACCGTCGTCGGGCACGCTGACGAGATCGCCTCCGCGGCGTCCCTGCTCATGGGGCAGGCCGACGAAGCGCAGCCCGTGGTTCTGATCAGAGGAGTGGCTCCAAGCGCCTCGAGAGCGAGACCCGCCTCCGCCTTGCAGCGCCCACCCGACCAGGACCTGTTCCGATGAGCGGCCACGTCGTAGCGCTCTGTGGCGGCGTAGGTGGAGCGAAGCTCGCTCACGGCCTGGCGCTCGCCTTGCCCCCGCAAGACCTGACGATCGTCGTCAACACCGGCGACGATTTCAAACACCTGGGTCTCCACGTCTCCCCGGATCTCGACTCCGTGATGTACGCCCTGGCCGGCCTGTCTGACCCCATAAGGGGTTGGGGCCGACGCGACGAAACCTGGACGTTCATGGGAGCCCTCGAGCGCCTGCAAGGCGAGAGTTGGTTTCGGCTCGGCGACGGCGACCTGGCGACCCACGTGGAGCGCACCTGGAGGCTCACGGAAGGTGCTTCCTTGAGTGCGGTCACAGCGCATCTGTGCGCCGCGCTTGGAATAGGCCCACGCATATTGCCCATGAGTGACGATCCCGTGCGCACTCGTGTACTGACTGATGAGGGCTGGCTGGACTTCCAGGAGTACTTCGTCCATCGGCAGTGTCAGCCGCGGGTCAAAGATTTCATGTTTGCCGGCGTGGACACGGCACGACCCCAGCCCGACTTGCTGAACACCCTGGACCGTTCCGACCTGCGTGCGGTCATCATCTGCCCATCAAACCCTTTCGTCAGTATCGAACCGATTCTGGCCGTCGCGGAAATACGCGCGGCCTTGCGGCGCATACAGGCTCCGGTAGTCGCCGTGACGCCTATTATCGGCGGTAAAGCGATCAAAGGGCCCGCGGCGAAGATGCTGACGGAGTTGGGATTCGACGTCAGTGCCACGGCTGTAGCGCGTCGCTACATCGGTCTCATCGACGGATTCGTGCTCGACGCGGTGGAAGCGGATGTCGAGCACGTGCCGGGCATCCAGTTATTCAACGCAGCGACGCTCATGAACAGTGTCGAAGACCGTCTGGAGCTCGCTCGCGAAGTCCTGCGTATTGTAGCTAGATTATCCGAAGTTGGAGGATTGCATCATGGCCGAATCGACCCTGCCGAAAGAGCTTCCCAGCTGGATCAAGAATCACCTTGATCGCTACATTGCGACCAATGGCGAAGACGGCTATCTCTGGGACGCGAGCCTGGGGGGCGGCAAGGGAATGGTCCCGACGCTGCTCCTCACCACCACCGGGCGTAAGTCCGGGCGTGAGCTCACGTTGCCCCTGATCTTCGGCCAGTCCGGAAAGGACTACGTCGTCGTCGCCTCGAAGGGCGGGGCGCCGGAGCACCCCGCCTGGTATCTGAATCTCGACGCCAATCCCAACGTGAAAGTGCAGGTGAAGGCGGATAAGTTCAACGCGCGTGCCCACACGGCCAACGCGCAAGAGCGCGCCGCGCTGTGGCCCAAGATGGTCGAGATATACGGTCCCTACGCCGACTACCAGAAGAAGACGGATCGCCAGATCCCGATCGTCGTATTGCAGCGCGCGTAGGCCGAGCTCCCGCGGCGGCGGGCTCGCTTCAGTGCGAGCTCGCGCCGGCCGGCCGTATGCCGGCTTTCAGGCGCGGCATGACTTCCCGGCCGTAGAAGTCGATGACTTTGTGTTGGTCGGGCTGTCCGGAGTGGATGTTGACAATGGACACGCCACTCTCGAACAACTTGGAAATGGCCTCGACGTGCGCCGCCGGGTCCTGGCTCACCGTCCAGTCTGCGTAGACCTTCGGCAGGGGCAGCTCCGAGCGCGCCGTATGCTCGATCTCGGCCGGGTCGCGGATGTTGTGGTATCCCTTGAACGCCTTGGGGATGAAATTCCACAGTTGTGCCGCAGCTTGGGCGTCGGCTTGCCCACCCACGACCACGAAGGCTTCCACCAGGACCGGCATCTTCGCTGGATCCTTGCCGGCGCCGCGGGCGCCACTTTCCCATTCAGACTTGCTCTCCCGCCACGTTTCAGGGTCGGTGATGAGGCCGTCACCATGTTGGCCGGCGAGCTTCATGGCTTTCGGGCCGTTTGCGGCCAGCAGCAGGGGAATCGGCTGTGCCGGCGGGTCATACAACCGGCCATTGACGGTATAGTGGGTTCCCTTGTGCTCGAGCGGCGCGCCCGACCAAAGTCCCCGGATGATGCTCACCGCCTCGATGAGACGACCCCAACGTTCCTGCCACGCTGGCCACTGTCCCGTCGCCGCCGCTTCATTGAGCGCTTCACCTGAGCCGAGTCCGAGGAAGACCCGCCCGGGGTAGAGCTGGCTCAGCGTCGCAAATGCCTCCGCAACCACGGCCGGGTTGTAACGCAATGTTGGGCAGGTCACGGTCGGTCCCATCCAGACGCCTCGGGTCCTTTGCCCGAGCGCGCCGAGCGTCACCCATGCTTCGCCGCAATGCCGCTCGTTGGATTGCCAAGGTTGGAAGTGATCGCTCGTGGCCAACAGGTCGAAACCCGCGCCTTCCGCGGCCGCGCCGAGGCGGACCAGTTCCGTCACCGGAAACTGCTCGTGCGCCAACATGAAGCCGAGCATCCCTTTGCGCAAGGGGCCGGCTTGCGTTTCTCGTGATTCTCTGGACATGGTGTATCGCTCCTGCTTGCATGAACGCTCCGCATGTTTTGTGCCACGGAACATCGTCGCGTGACCCTCGTTGCATTGCCATGAGATGTAACGCGAGGGCGACGCCATGACGCGCCATTCCGCGGCAGCGGCTCCGCTTGCCAAACCGCTGCCGACGCGAGAGCGACCCGTCTACAACATAACTCTGCGCATCAATCAACGGGACCATGCGCTGAGCGTCGATCCGCGCACGACACTCCTCGAGGCGATCAGAGATCACGTCGGTCTGACCGGCACGAAGAAAGGCTGCGGTCACGGCCAATGCGGGGCCTGCACCGTCCTGGTGGACGGCAAGCGTGTCCTGTCCTGCATGAGCTTTGCCGTTATGGCCGAGCGACACGAGATCACGACCATCGAAGGCCTCGCCAAGCCCGGCGAGCAACTGCATCCGATGCAACAGGCTTTCATCGCTCACGACGCGTTCCAGTGCGGCTATTGCACGCCGGGACAGATCATGTCGGCGATCGCGTGTGTCGAAGAGGGGCATGCCGCATCAGCAGCCTCGATCCGCGAGTACATGAGCGGCAACCTGTGTCGCTGTGCCGCCTATCCAAACATAGTAGCCGCCATCGAACAGGCGGCCGCCGCGATGAAGGAATCCTAGCTCATGGAGCAGTTCGAATACCGGCGTGAGGGGACTCTCGAGCGCATTCTCGAGGCCGCTCGCACGCCCCGGCCGGACGTGCGCGGCGCGCAGAACGCCGCCGCGCAATTCATCGCCGGTGGCACAAACTTGACCGACTACATGACCCTTGGCGTTGCCAGCCCCAACATCCTGGTGGATATCAACGAGCTGCGGGAGCGCTTCGGAAAAATTGAGAGCGACGAGCGCCGGCTGCGTCTCGGTGCCCTCGTGCGGATGGCCGAAGCGGAGGATCACCCCGTCATCAGGCGTGATTTCCCGGTCATCGGGCAGACGCTCGTGATGGCCGCGAGCCGGCAAATCCGCAACATGGCAAGCCTGGGCGGCAATACCCTGCAGCGGACGCGTTGCGAGTACTTCCGGGAAGTCTCATGGCCCTGCAACAAGCGCCGTCCCGGCTCCGGCTGCGCCGCCCTGGATGGCGTCAATCGAGAGCACGCGATATTGGGCACGAGCGATCACTGTATCGCCACCTATCCCGGGGACTTCGCGCAGGCCCTGATCGCGCTCGAGGCAACACTCGAAACGACAGGCGGCCCTTCGGGACCTCGAACGATTCCTTTCGGCGAGTTGCATCGTTTACCGGACGACACTCCGCACCTGGAAACAATACTGGCCCCGGGCGAGCTGATTACCTTTCTGAACGTCCCCACGGGTCCCTGGACGCGTCGCTCGTGCTACGTGAAAGTCAGAGACCGTGAGTCGTACCAGTTTGCACTGACTTCCGCCGCCGTGGCGTTGCATATGGAGGGGGACATCGTGCAGGAAGCCCGCATTGCACTGGGCGGAGTCGCCACGATTCCCTGGCGCTCGCGCGAGGCCGAGGCCGTCCTTGGAGGGCACAAGTTGAACGAAACTCTGGCCGCCAAGGCAGCCGCAGCCGCGTTTGCCGGGGCACAACCGCGCAAGCACAACGCTTTCAAGATAGCGATCGGCCAGCAGACCCTCGTCCGTGCCTTGCTCCAGGCGCAACAGATGCAGGTGTTGAAATGATTGCCGCCGCCCCCCGTCCCCGGGAGAACCAGGGGGCCCCACACCCCCGCATTGACGCACGCTTGAAAGTAACCGGTGAGGCGCGTTACGCGGCAGATATCGCGCTGAACCACCTGGTGTACGCTGTGCTGGTAACGAGCGACATCGCACGTGGTGAGGTGAAGTCGATCTCGCTTCATGCGGCGCGCGGCTCTCCCGGCGTGCTCGATGTCATCAGTTATGATGAAATAGACGGGCTGAACGAGCCCACGTTCTCGACGTCGAGCTATACGTCCCTGGGTCCCTTGCATCAGCGCAAGATCTGTCATGATGGCCAGATCATGGCGCTCGTCGTAGCGGACACCTTCGAAGCAGCGGAGTTGGCGGCCTCACGCGTCACGGTGGAATATTCGCGGCAGCCGCCAACGGCCAACTTCGATTCGCCCGGCACTTCCCAGATGGATGCCGCCGGCAAAGTGGCACTCCTCGATGAGGATCCCTGCACCGGCGACTTTGCCAAGGCATTCAAGGCCGCCGCGGTCCGGATTGAAGCCGATTACGAGACGCCCCAACAGACACACAATCCCATCGAGCTGTTTTCGACGACGGCGGCGTGGAGCGAAGATGTCCTGACGATCTACGAGCCCACGCAATCGCTGTACGGGTTCCGGGCTGAGATTGCCCACCAACTGGGCATGGACATCGCAAAGGTTCGGGTGATCAGCCCCTACGTGGGGGGCGGCTTTGGTTCCAAGGGCCCGAGTACCCCCCGCAGTGCCCTGGTAGCACTCGCCGCCAAGCGACTCGGGGTACCGGTGCGTTGCGTGGTGAGCCGCAGCCAGGCGTTCACAACAATGCCTTACCGTGCTCCGACGCGACACCACGTCAAGCTCGGTGCAACGAGCGAAGGCAAGCTACAGGCATACAGCCACGATGCGTGGGAACTGACGTCCCGAGTCGACAACTACGCCGTCGGGGGCACGGACACCACCGCTCGCATGTACGCCTATGGGGCCGTTGCAACTCACGTTCGCCTGGTGAAGGCCGACCGGCAAACGCCGGCCTACATGCGCTCGCCTCCCGAGCTACCTTACATGTTCGCACTGGAAAGCGCGCTCGATGAGCTTGCCCATGAGCTCGGGATGGACCCCGTGGAGCTGCGCCTGCGGAACGACACGCAAAAGGACCCCATCAGTGGCAAGCGCTTCAGCAGCCGACATCTCAGGGAATGCTTCGAGAAAGGTGCGAAGGAGTTCGGCTGGAGCAAGCGCAACCCGCTGCCTCGCTCGACACGCCAAGGCGACTGGCTGATCGGTCTGGGCTGTGCCACGGCCGTCTATCCCACCAACGTGGCAGTGGCGACCGCACGCGTCCGACTCGACGCAACCGGAGACGTTCGTGTCCAGTCTGCATCACAGGAGATCGGCACAGGGATCAGGACGGTAGCCGGTCAGATGGCGGCCGAGCAGCTAGGGGTGCCCTTTGAAAACGTTTCCGTCGAGATGGGCGATAGCGCTCTGCCTGCCGCTCCTGTCTCAGGCGGCTCCAACAGCACCGCCAGCGTGTGCTCCGCGGTGTTGAGAGCTTGCGAGAAGATTCGCGCGCGGTTGCAAAAGGCGGCAGGGTCCTCCGCCACACCGAGCCTGAAAAGCCTGCCGCAACTATTCAAAAAGTTAGGAGTCGGCGTCATAGAGGAGTACGGGGAATTCGTACCCGAGGGTGTGCCTCCCGAGGCTCTGCAGAAGCTCTATACCGGCCAGACCACGATGGTCAGCGGTAGCGAGCGAAAACAGGCGATGTTCGCCTTCGGCGCCGAGTTCGTGGAGGTGCGTATCAACGCCCGCACGCGGGAGATCCGCGTCCCACGCCTGCTAGGCGTCTTCGCTGCCGGCCGGATCATGAACACCCGGACCGCCCGGAGTCAGCTCATGGGCGGGCTGATCTGGGGGATGAGCTCCGCATTGCACGAGGCGACCGAAATCGATCCACGCACGGCCCGGACGGTCAACCGGGATCTCCAGGATTACCTGGTCCCGGTGAATGCCGACGTGGAGCAGGTGGACGTGATCATGCTCCCCGAGGTCGACGACGCGGTGAACCCGGCCGGCATCAAGGGAATTGGCGAGCTCGGTAATGTGGGGACCAACGCAGCGGTGGCTAACGCCGTGTTCCACGCCACCGGCGTGCGGATCCGAACATTACCGATCCGGCTCGAGAAACTGCTTACGACTTAGCCGTCCCCCGGCTCCGTATCGCAGACTACTTCTGCTCCTGCGCGAATGTGCCCACGGTGTCGGCTTCCGCGAGCGAGTGAGCCCGTGCCGCTTCGAGCACATCCGCGGCCGAGCAGTCGGCATCGACATCCAACTCGGGCACGTCCAGGGCGAACAGCCTGAAGTGATAATGATGGGGATTGTCGCCAGGCGGCGGCTGCGGCCCGTCATAGTGCTTGTGACCGAAGTCGTTCTCGGCCATTTGCAAAGCGGCGCCTCGCTCGGGCGCCCCGCTGCCTTCGTCCAGCCGGTGCAGGTCCGCCGGAATGTTGTATGCCGCCCAGTGGCGGAATGTGCCTTTGGGCGCGTCCGGATCCTCCACGACCAGCGCGAAGCTCCGGGTTCCCGGGGGTGCGCCGTCCCATTTGACCAACGGTGAGAGGTTGCCTCCGTCTTTGCTGAACTGAGCAGGAATTCTGCGGTCCTTGCGGAATGTCGGAGTACGCACGGTGAGGGTCATGGTCGGGCTCCGTTACGAGGGAGAGACCTTAAGGACGCAAACAGGATACCTGGGGATAGGCCCCCTGGCTCAGGCTTGACGTCAGGGCAAGGCCCACGTCTTGCTCCGCCTGGGATGGCATGAACACCCGTGCATCCCTGAAACGAGGCTGGGCGCTGCTGACCTGCGCAGTCCGCTACTGGAGCACTGACAACGCTTCCACGACAGGCGCGGCGCTCGCGTTCTATTGCGCCTTCTCGATAGCACCCCTGTTGGTGATTCTGCTGACTCTCGCTGGGCTCATCGTCAATGAGACGGCCGCATATGGCCAGGTCGGCGCGCAGTTGGCGGGACTGTTCGGCCCGGCGACCGCGAAAACGCTGCTGGGTGCTGTCCACAGTGCGCAGAAAACCCAAGGGATCTTTGCCACGTTGGTGAGCATCGTCACGTTGGTGATTGGGGCTACGACAGTGCTGGCCGCGCTGCAGGCGGCCCTGGAGGTCATCTGGAAGAGCGCCGCGCTGGCGGTGAGCGGTGTCTGGGGTTGGGTCCGGACCCGGTTGTTGTCGTTCGGGTTCATCCTGGCGCTGGCGTTCCTGTTGCTCATCTCGTTGACCCTGTCGACCAGCCTGGCCAACTTGCGCTCCTGGATGGTGGCGAGCTACCCCGGATTCGTCATGTTGGTGGGGCTGCTCGACCTGGTGCTATCCCTCGTCCTCGTGGCGGCGCTATTTACCCTGATCTACCGCTACATGCCCAGCCGCCGCCTGCCTTGGAAGCCCGTCATACTCGGCGGTCTGTTGACCGCGGCGCTCTTCGATATCGGCCGGTGGCTCATTGGTTTGTACCTCGCCCACTCGACCGAGGCGTCTGCTTTCGGAGCCGCGTCCTCCTTCGTCGCGCTCCTCCTGTGGTTGTACTACACGGCGCAGATTTTCCTGTTCGGAGCCGAATTCACCGCCTGCCTGGCCGGGGTGCGCGAGAATCAGTCAATGGCCTCGCCCGAGCGCGCGAAGTAAAGGTAGGCCGAATCGAATCCGGCCGCGCGCCGCAGGGTCGGGTAGTCGTGGATGACCAGTTGTTTGCTTTGAAACGTGACCAGCCCGGAGCGACGCAACTCCATCAGGGTTCGGTTCACGTGCACGGCCGATAGCGCCAGCGTGTCGGCGATTTCCGTCTGGGTGAGGGGTATCTCACACGCATTGGCGCGTGTCAGCCCCACCACCTGGAGGCGCTCGAACAGTTCGCAAAGAAGATGACTGAGGCGCTCGAAGGACGTGCGGTAACCAACATTGATCATCCATTCGCGCGCGATGGACTGCTCTACCAGGGAATTGCGGACCAACGCCTGCGCCAATCCCGCGACGGACTCCAGGCGACGCACGGCATCCGCGGTGAGCAGCACAGCCTGGACGTTCGAGATGGCGGCAATCGAATGGTCCATGTACGGCAGGGCAAAGGTGCGCGTATCGCACAGATCCCCCGGAAGCATGAACCCGGTGTTCTGCCGGCGCCCGTCGGGAAGCAGTTTGTAGCGACAGGCGAATCCCTCGACTATTGCAAAGATCCGCTCCACCAGGGCGCCCTGGCGGACGAGACTGTCGCGCGGGGCGTACCGCCGTATTTCCAATGCCTCGTTCTCCAGCGCCTGTTTGTCCTCGGTCCCCAGGGGTGAGTATCGTTCGAGCCGCAGCGCCAGGCGGGAGGTGAGGCCGTTCATGCGGCTGCGTGCCGCCAGATGGTATTGCCAGCCATCGCGGGAATCTGTAGTTGCACGTAAATGCCTTCCCGGGTAGAGCTCAGCGTGGTACGGGCATATGCCGCACCAACGTGCGCAGGACCGCAAACAGGCTGCGAAGCTGATGTTGATACTCGCGAGGAGTGGTCGGCGCCGTCATGGAAGCCCCCGAGGCATCTCGAACTGCAGTCCCCTCTCCTGGTTAAGAAACTCGCTGTCTGACCGTTTGCTCGCGAATGCTGCGGACGAGCCTGCGCATGTCGAGCGGTTTCAGCAGGCAAGGCGCCCCGCTGAACTGGGCTGGCAGAAAGGAACAGTCGTAGCCCGTGGTGAATATCGGCGGTACGCCGCGATGCACCAGCTCCCCGGCCAGCTCGAACACGAACTGGCCTTTCAAGTTGATATCCAGCAGGGCACAGTCGGGCGTTGTTTCCGTCAGGAGCGCGCGGCTGCGGGTGACGTCCGCGACCGGACCTATGACGGTGGCTCCATGCTCGTGCAAGGTCGCGACGATTTCCTGCGCAATGAGGTAGTCATCCTCGACTACGAGAACTCTGCAGCCCGCGAGTTCATCCGTAGCTTGGCTGGTGCTCATTTCAGCTTCTCCCGAATCTATGCCGGCTTGTCATGCGCAGTACGCCAGACCGGGCCGCCCGCGCAGGCCGGAATGAGGAGTTGCACCTGGACGCCATCCTGACCCCACTCGAGCCGGGTCCTCGCTCCGAGCTCGTAGGGCAGCATCCGTTCGATCAACTCCGATCCGAAGCCCTTGCGTCGCTGTCTATTGAGATCCAGGGCGGCGCCCTGTTCGCGCCAGCGCACATTCAACCAGTCCGCCCCGTCCTGTATAAACGAACTCCACGTCACTTCGATCCGTCCCTTATCGCAGGTGAGTGAGCCATACTCCTGCGCGTTGATGGTGAGCTCGTGAAATGCCAGAGCCAGAGCCGCCGCCGAGTCGCGCGCTATACGGACTTCCGGCCCGGCGACCTGACATTGATGCTCGGCGACGGACTGTGCCAGCAGCGCGGCGCGCACGATCTCCTGGAAGTCGACGCCTTCCTCGGGGGCCCGCATCAGCATTTCGTAGGACGCCGCCAGCGCCCCGATCCGGCCCTCGAGGTGCGCCGCGTAGTCCTGTACGGACTCGCGTCCCTGCGTCGTCTGTCTCACCAGGATACGCAGAACCGCAAACAAACCGCGCAGTTGCCGATGGAATTCAGCCGTGTTGGTCAGCGCCGTCATGCAATGCCTGCGCGAGCGTATTGACGATCTGCCGCAATTCCACCGGCTTCTGCAGCCGTACTACGCCTTCGAACTCGTCGGGAATGACGTCCTCGTCATAGCCGGTAAGGAAGACGAAACGAATGCTACGTTCGCGCAGCGCTCGCGCCAGCTTGAAGCTCGGCCCTCGTCCGAGATTGATATCGAGGACCGCTCCGGTGGGGACGGTATCCTTGATAGCGTCTTCCGCCGTTTGTTCGTTGGCGCAAGGCCCTAGTACCGTGGCTCCGGCCCCCCGCAGCGCCCGCGCGGTGTCGGTTGCGAGGTAGTAGTCGTCCTCGAGGACCAGGACCCGCTGCCCGCTGAGATCCGCTTCTCCGGTCATATCGAGGGCTCCTCCAAAGACCCGCGCGCGTTGCGGCGCATTCGTCCCCAAGATACTCGCCCCCTCCTTGAGTGGGAACTCGATTTGACAGCGGACCCCTTGGGGCTCGAACGTCAGCTTGCCCCGGCCGTCGAGCTCGTAGGGCAGGCGCTCCTCGACGAGCTCGCTGCCAAAGCCTCGCCGGATGGGCTGGGATACGGGCCTGCCGGGCGGGTTCTCCTCCACCCACTCGAAGGTCAGCCAATTCGCACCGCGTTTCTCCGACGTGTTCCAGCGCACCGCTATCTTGCCGTTCGGGTCCGCGAGGGCACCGTACTTCAGCGCGTTGGTCGTGAGCTCGTGCACCGCGAGAGTCAGCACCTCGGCAGCCTTCGGTGAAAGGATCACGTTGGGGCCGGAGACGTCGTACTGGCTCGGGTGGTGCGCCTGGGCGTGAACCTCGTTGCTCACGACGGTCTCGATTCCGACGCCGATGTTGGCTGCCCGCGTCAGCAAAACCTGGACACGCGCCAGGGTCAGGAGTCGCCCGTTCATGACGGCGGCATACTCAGGAACACTCTCGGCTCGCTCCCCCGTTCGCGCCGTGATGGAGCGAATGATCGCCATGATGTTGCGAACCCGATGCTGCAGTTCCGCCAGCAGCACCGTCTGGTGCTCGACTGCGAGCTTGGTCTCCGTGACATCCTTCGCTATACCCCCGATGCGTTGCACGCGACCCAACTCGTCCAACAAAGGGAAGTCCGTATTGCGTATCCAACGAAAGAGGCGGTCCGATGGGCGCTGAATGCGGAAGTCGTGTACCACTGCCGTGCCTTGCCGCGCCTTTTCGAGGTGCGCGAGTGCGGTGCGGCGGTCTTCCGGGACGATCAGCGCCGCCCAGCTCTTCACATCCCCCATCAGTGTTCCCGGCGCGACGCCGTAGATCGTCGCTATGGCCGGACTGACGTACTCCATCTCCAATGTCCCGGCATCCCGGATCCACAGGGCATCCGACGACGCGTTGGCAAATTGCCGGAACCGCTCTTCGCTCTCGTGCAATGCCGCCTGGGCCACTTCCTCCTGCAGGCGCAGGACATCGACCTCGGCCAGTTTCCGTTCCGTGATATCGCTCGTGGTGGTCGCCACTCCGTCGCCGAGCTTCACGCACGACTGGTGAAACCAGCCGTCGAACTGCTCGTGGACGTAGTGATGCTCGGACTGGTCAGGCTCGCCGGTTTCGACGACTCGCTTGAACGTGTCGAATATCCCTTCCTCCGCGACACCCGGGTTGTTCTGCAGCAGGCTGCGGCCGATCACATCGCCGTAAAGTTTCTCAGCGGTGTGGTTGTTGAATAGCCAACGGAAGTCGACGATTTCTCCGGTGTCGTCGCGGACGGCTTCGAAAACCTGGACCATGTCCCTCGAGCTGTCCATCGTGGCCTGCAACAGGTCGAGGCTCGACCGCAGCTCCGCCGTCCGCTCCTGGACCTGCTGCTCGAGCTCGATACGGTAGCTCTCCTGGGTCTCGCGCAAGGCCTGCGCGGCTCGCTTGCGATCGTCGATGTCGATCGCGGCGCCGAACCAGGCGCAGACCCGTCCAGCTTCTCTCAGGGGGTGATGTCGAACGGCAAACCAGCGATAGTAGCCATCGGCGCCGCGCAATCGGTGCTCGATCTCCAGCGCGGCTCCCATCCTGACGGCGCGCCGGAAAGCACGCATCGAGTTGCTCCGGTCCTCGGGATGGATGGCCTCCATCCAGCCGTTGTTCTGGGTTGCCTCGAGCGTCTGCCCCGTGTAATCCAGCCAGGGTTGGTTGAATGAGAACTGGGACCCGCGTGCGTCGGCTTGCCAAAGCAGCGCCGGCACGAGGCGCAGCGCAGCCTCAGCCGCAGCCAGGCGCCGCTCCAGCTCATCGGTAATGGATTCACTGGCCATACAGGCCAGGAAGCTTATTTCAACAGGCGGATCGGGATCGACTTCGCCGCCGGTACGAAGCTGCCTTGCGCGTGGTGCCACAACGGTATGAGCGGATTGCACTCGGGGTAATAACCCGCCGCGCAGCCCTCCGGTATGTTGTAGCTCATGACGCGCAGCCCGGGGACCGTCCGGGAAACTCCATCCGCGACGGCGGTGACCGCCGTGACCCGCTGTCCTTCGTGGACCCCGAACCGTCGCATATCCGCCGGATTCAGGAACAGCACCCTGCGGGTGCCTTTCACACCCCTGAAACGATCATCCAGGCTGTAGATCGTCGTGTTGAACTGATCGTCGCTGCGCAGAGTCATCAGTCGCAGGACGTCGGGACTGCGCTCCGGCGCGTCGGGGTCCTCGACCAACGACTGGGGTGCAATGAAGTTCGCCTTGCCGTTGGGGGTCTTCCACTTGCGTTGGACGGCCGCCAGGGGCCTGCGGAACCCGCCAGGCACCCGGCGCCGCTGGTTGAAATCATGGAAGATCTCCGGCAGGACGGCGGCGATCTCAGCGCGGATCGATGCATAGTCGCCTACCCATTTGTCCCAATCGACGGCGGGGGAGGCCGGCAACGTGGCTTTCGCCATGCCTGCCACGATGGCAGGCTCGGAGAGCAAGAAACGGGAGGCGGGCTCGGCCATGCCCAGCGAGGGGTGCATGAACCCCGTACTGTCCTCGGTGCTGACCGATTGTGGCCGCCCGCGCTGCATGTCGAGCTCGGTGCGACCGAGGCAGGGCAGCAGGTAGGCGGTCTTACCATGCACGAGGTGACTACGATTCAACTTGGTGGCGATCTGTACAGTCAGATCCAGGTGCTGCCAGGCGTCCTCGAGAAGGGCGGTTTCCGGTACCGCGCGGATAAAATTGCCGCCCAGTCCGATGAAGGCGTGCACCGAGCGATCCAACACCCCGCGACAGGTTTCCACCGTGTTCAAGCCCTTCTCGCGCGGCGGCGAGAACCGGTAGCGCTCTGCCATCGCATCGAGGGGCGCCAGCTCGGGCTTCTCGGTTATCCCGACCGTACGCTGGCCCTGGACGTTGGAATGGCCTCGTACCGGGCATATCCCGGCCCCGGGCTTGCCGATATTTCCCCGCAAGAGCAGCAGGTTCGAGAGCATTTGCACGGCTTCGACGCCGCGCCGATGTTGGGTGAGTCCCATCCCGTAGATGACAATGACACGCCGTGCTTTGGCGTACTCGTGAGCTGCCATCTCGAGAGCGCTGCGCGCGAGGCCCGACTCCTTTTCGATGATCTCCCAGGACTGTCCGTGGACGTAGGCGCAGAACTCATCGAAGCCAGCGGTATGCTCGGTGATGAAGTCCATATCCACGACGCGTGCGACATCAGCAGCGCTCAACAGCGCCTTGCAGATGCCGGTAACGGCCGCAATGTCACCTCCAACCTTGACCTGGTGGTATTGAGTGCTGATCTGCGTCTCACTACCCGTGACCATCTGGGCCACCGACAAGGGATTGGTGAAGGCCACCAGGCCCCGCTCCCGCAAAGGATTGAATGTTATGATCGGCACGGCACGTTTGCGGGCGTCCTGCAGGTGATGGAGCATTCGCGGGCTGTTGGTGCCGACGTTCTGTCCGAAAAAGAAGATGCAGTCCGTCTGCTCGAAGTCGGACAGGTCCGCCGTGCCGACTCCAACCCCGATGGTCTTGGGGAGCGCCACCGAGGTGCTCTCGTGGCACATGTTGGAGCTGTCGGGCAGATTGTTGGTACCGTACAGACGCGCAAAGAGCTGGTACAGGTAAGAAGCCTCGAGCGATGCGCGTCCGGACGTATAAAACACCACGGACTTGGGCTCGAGCTGTTTGAGTCGCGCGCCGATGTCCAGGAAGGCGTCGTGCCAGGCTACCGGCACGTAGCGATCCGCGGCCGCGTCCCACTTCAAGGGCTCCGTCAACCGGCCCTGGTCCTCGAGTTGCAGGTCCGACCACTCCAGCAGCTCACTGACGGTATGCCTGGCGAAGAATTCGGGCGTCGTGCGCTTGGAGGTCAGCTCCCACGCCGTCGCCTTGATGCCGTTCTCGCACGCCTCGATGGAATGGGAGTGCGCCGGCTTGGCCCAGGAGCAACTCACGCACATGAAGCCATCGTGCTTGTTCTGCCGCATGATCGCCTTGGTTCCGGCGACGGTAGCGTGCTCCTGCGCGAGTATGGAAACAGTTGCTTTAGCTGAGCCCCAGCCCCCGGCGGGCATGTCAACTCGGTCTTCGACTACGTCTTTGGTCATTTTGCGCCCCCTCCTTGCTCAGTGTCTCAACCTGGAGATGGCCCGCAACGCACGCCACCCTGTGTAGAGGGTCCCTAACACCAGGGCCCCCGTCAGAATGGGAAAGGTCACGGCTGTGGTGAGTGCCGCTCGAGCCTTGTGTGATTTCAGGAGCTCGAGTCGTCGCACGCTCATCTGCCAGCCGAGCTTCTGCAAGTGATCTCTCAGGTTGACCTCGGCGAACGGCAGCAGGGTGGTCTCTTCGTCCGCGATATGATGGAGCACCAGGCGAATCAACTCGTGGAAAGTCGTATCGAACACGCTCTCCCGCGGTGACATCTCCCGCAGTCCGTGGATGAGCGCCTGCATCTGATCGTGCTCCGTGATGCCTTTATCGAGAGCGTCGGTGCTCCAGCCGGCGGCGAAGAGGGCAGGGTAGAAGATCTCCTCCTCGAGCTGCGCGTGGATTTCCAGGGCCAGGGATATGTTGGCGACCATGGCGCGCTTGCGCGGACCCGGCAGATAGGTCCGGTAGCGGCGGAACGCGGCCAGAACGTGTGCATGATCGAATCGGATGAGGGTTGTAATGCTGGGGCAGATCGCCCGGGAGGCCTTGCCGAACGCGGTTGCGAACCTCGTGGGGGCCGCACCGGGAGCTGCGCCGACGCGACGGCGCTTGACCGAAAAGCGCCGCTCGAGAGCTTCGAGCGTGCGATCCACTTGCTCGCGCGCGACGCTGGCTTGCTCCTCCAAACGATCCGTAGCGTTGGATCCTACGGAGTTGCTCATGAGTTTTTCCTCGTGATGACATCTTTGTCTTTCAACAACGAGCGCGAGGTGCGGTGCGGCTTCAGGCTTTGCGCACGTAGGCTGCGCGAGCCCACGAATACCGTCGCCACCCCGGCGACGCAGACGATACCGCCCACGACCAACGCGGCCAACCAACCGGCCATGACTTGGCTCAAGCCGAGTGTCGCCGCTGCCAGTAAGCCCAGAATCCCTGCGAACAGCACGATGCCGCCCACCGCGGCCACGACCGCCGCGGCGAGTGTTTTGCGCAGCGCCTGGGTGAATTCCGCGCTGGCGAGCGCCAATTCGTTGCGAAGCAACATCGCGAGCTCGCGGCTGAGCCGCTGCAGGAGTGCCGCCACGGATTGGGAGTTGCGATCCGCGGCCGGATCGGTGGCTCCGCCGAATTTACCTGCTACGCGTGAAAGAACCGCTCCGACCAGCGACATACGGACCTCCCCCGTCATAATTCTTGATAGACGCGGGGGTTCCGCTCGCGTCCGGCGCTACCCTGGGGACGTGATACTCGTCGAGGATCTTCCCGATAGCCGCTTTCTGCGTGCTCAATATCTCGTCGACCCGCGCACGTAACTGCGGCTCGGCCCGGCTAACCCCCACGGAAATGTCATAGGTCATAGGCCACACCCCGGCATCCACCGCCGGCGTTACGGGCTCTACACGCAACGGTGTAGGGGATCGACTCGCGAAATATCCCGCCAATGGTCCCCAGACCAGTCCGACGTCGATTTCCCTGTTGGCGACCGCCTCGACGATCCGCGCCGGCGGATTGGGGCGGGCATAGTCGCCATACACCGAGTAGCCCCGCACGTTCCGCACGACTCCCCGTTGCGCCAGCGCATGAGCGGGCGGTGTGTTCATCGCATCGTTGCCGATAATCTGCACACCGACCGGAACCTGCCTCAGTCGAGGATCATCGAGTGTCAGTCCGGCCAGCTTGCTGTCAGCCCTCGAGACGAACACATACGTCGACCTGTAATACGGCTTCGTGGTCAACATCCGTTCGACTCCGGAAGCCACTCCCGGCCAAAGCTCGCACTTGGCTTCCGCCAGTGTATTGCGGACGTAGCCGCGCCGTTGCGCCCACCAGACATAGCGCAGGCGCACTCCCATATCCTTGGCCACGAGCTCGGCCAGCTTGTTTTCGAAGCCCGTGCCGGCACGACTCGAGAACGGCAGATTGTTGGGATCCGCGCAGACGACCAGCTCGTGCCGCGGCGGCGCGACACCCCAGGCAGGGCCCATGGCCGCCAGAAGCCAGCAGAAAAAGGGGATCCCTGGGAGGGTCCCTGCGGCGCCGTGGCAGCCCTTATTCGTGGGGTCCAAGTGTCGTTGCCCCGTAATCGTTGGTGGTGCCGGGCGGGGGCGCCCAACCCGTGTCCTGGTCCGCTGAACGCGGCACGGGTGCGGGCGTTTGCGAGGGCGTTGGACCATTCTGGGCCGCCAGAGTCTGCGGTAGCGACAGCGAGCGCACGTAGGCGGAGATCTCCCAAAGTTGCTTGTCCGGAATCTTGCCGCCCCAGGAGGGCATGCCGTTGGGGCGACCTTCCACCAGGCTCTGGTGAATCTGCTCCAGGCGTCCGCCATAGATCCACTCGCTATCCATCAACGACGGTCCCATGCCGCCGCCGCCGTTGGAATGGCATCCCGAGCAGTTGTACTGGGCGAACAACCGCTTGCCTTCGTTGACGGCCTCGGCGTTGTCGTAATACGCGGCGGCCCGCGGATCGGTCGTGATCGCCGTGTGATTGAGGCCCGGTGCCAATGCCGAATCGATGACACCCTCGGTCCCAGCCTGCGCTGCCGCCGCGACGGCGTCGCCGGAGTGCCCGGCATGGCCACATCCTGCGAGAGGGCTTAGCAGAGCCGCTGCGATCATGCAGTTAGTGAGGAAGCGCGAAGACATAAAGCGTCCCTCCCGCCGTCGTGTACTTCGGCAGATCTGACATCACGTTGATCATTCCCAGCGCCGCGCTACCGTCCCGCGGATCGACGGGTCCCGACACGATGGCGCCGGACCAGCCGCCGACACCCGACAACACGGCGATGTATTGATGCCCATCCGGGCCCTTGTAGGAGATCGGCTGGCCGATGATTCCGCTGTCCACCTTGTACTTCCACAGAATTTCACCCGTGCGAGCATTGGCTGCCTTGAACCAACCGTCCATGGTTCCGTAGAACACGAGATCGCCGCCTGTGACCACCGTCCCGGACCAGACTGGGAAGTTCTCCTTGATCGACCACACCGGCTTGCGCTGGACCGGATCCCACGCCGTGACGGCACCCCGGTTGCCGCCGGGGCCGGGCTTCATGTGAACGAGCGCCCCGACGTACGGCGTGCCGACGATGTAGTTCACCTGCTCGTTCATCCAATCCATGCACATGTTTTCATGCGGGATGTAGAGAAGGCCCGTCCGGGGACTGAAGCTGCTCGGCTGCCAGTCCTTGGCCCCGGAGGCGGTGGGGCAGATGTTGCGGACCGTCTCACCCAGCTTGGTTTGCTTCTCCGGATTGATGATCGGCCGTCCCGTGCGCAGATCAACGCCCTTGGTGGAATTCACCGGGCCGAACGGATCGGCCGAGAGTACCTCGCCATTGGTCCGATCGATCACGTAAACGTACCCGTTGCGGTCGAGGTGCACCAACACCTTGTGCATGCTGCCGCCGAAGGGCATGTCGAGCAGGATTTGCTCGTTGATGCCGTCGTAGTCGTGCTCATCGTGCGGCGTGAATTGATAGAACCAGTGTGCCGTACCGTCCCCGGGATCCCGCGCGAAGATTCCCGCGGTCCACTTGTTGTCCCCGGGGCGTTGGTCGGCGTTCCACGGCCCCGGATTGCCCGTGCCGTGGTAGAGAGTATGTAACTCCGCATCGTAGGTCATCCATCCCCACATGTTGCCGCCGCCGATTTTCCAGGCATCCGGCGGCCACGTCTTGACGCCCAGGTCGGTGCCTTTTGCGCTCGTGTAGTAGGGCTTGAATTGCCCGCCAATCAGGACGTCCTTGTCGGGCCCGGTGTTGTACGCTTTCCACAGGAGCTTGCCGCTGTCCTCGTCCAGCGCGATGACCCAGCCGCGCACGCCCAGCTCACCACCGGAGTTGCCGACATAGACGCGTCCGTCCGCCACGACGGGTGCCATGGTGATCGACTCGCCGACGTTGATGTTGCCCAGCTGGGTGCGCCAGAGCGGCTTGCCGGTCTTGACGTCGAGCGCGATGGTCTGGCCATCGAGGGTGTTGAAAATGTACTTGCCCTTGTCGACCGAGCCGCCCCGGTTCACGACGTCGCAGCACGCCACGCCCTGGCTGGCCGGAATCGGGCGCGGCGCGAACTTCCATTTCAAGGGTGCGCCCGGCTTGGCCAGGTCGAGCGCATAGACGTAGTTGGGGTAGGCAGTGACCACGTACATCGTGTTGTCCGCTACGATCGGCGCCGCTTCCTGGCCCTTGTTGACCCCGAGCGAGAAGCTCAGCAGCGGTTGGAGCTGTTTGACAGTCGCCGGTGTCAGCTCGTTCAGGGATGAATAGCGCGTGGAGGCGTAATTCTTCGACGGCATGGTCCACTGGCCGTCGTCCTGGGGCGCATTCTGCGGGCTCGCGGCCGTCTTACCGGCCTCGGGAGTGGGCTTCGAGAGCCCATGGCCGATCTGCTCGGCGGTGAATATTTCATTCACCGGCACCGGTTCGGGCACCGTCTGCGCGAGCGCGCTTGCGGACATCAACACCAAAGTCAGCGCAGCGAGCGAGGTTTTCATAGATTGGAGTCCATCAGCCGGCACAACGCGGCAGCACGATGAAGGCGACGCCGGTAACCAGGGAGGCAATCGCAAAGCCACTGCTGAAGATCACACCCCACAAGGCGAGAAAACGCGTTCGTCCGGTTCCGGTCTCCATCAGGTGACCGTGGCCACCGGGGCGCTCCTCCCGGGTCTTCAGCAACGTACTCCACGAAACCCACAGGGCAGCCAGGGCGATGATGGCGCCCACGATCATGACGGCCACCATGGTCGGCCAGCTCCAGGCGTAACCGTCCAGGGGCATTTGCATGCGGTGATCCCCGGGGAAACAAGGCCAGCTCGCCAGTGCGTAGCCTGCGTTGAATTGCAGGAACCACGCGAGCGGTCCGCCGGCAACGGCAAACGCAAGCTCCAGGCGGGATACCCGCTCGCGCTGTGGCGCCGGATGGTGCGACAGTGTGTGTGACGGCCGGCTCATGTGCCGAATCCGAGATAGGGAGTGATGTAGTAGGTGAAGAATACGAAGAGCCAGACTACATCCACGAAGTGCCAATAGATCACGCCCGCGGAGATCGCCAGCTGGCGCCGGGGGCTGAAGTAATCCAACGCGGTCCACAGGAACAGCGCCGCCAGGACCCCCAGCCCGATAATGACGTGCGCCATGTGGAAGCCGGTCGTCACGAAGTACAGCGAGGAGTAACTCGAGGTTCCCAACCCGAAGGGCTTGCCCGCCCACTCGTCGAATTGGATGGCGACGAAGACCGCGCCCATCACGAACGCTCCGCCGAATCCTAACAGCGCCCTGGCCGTATTGCGGTCGAGGATGCCGCGCTCGCCGATCCACGCCACCACGCTCGAGAGCAGCAGAAGTATGGTGTCGGGCAGGGCCAGTTTGAGCGCTGGGTGTTGCTCCAGCACCCAGCCGTGCTGGGCCGCAGCTCCCGTGTAGTAATACGCGAATAGCAGGTAGCCAAACAGCACGCCTTCGCTCGCCACGAGCGTACCGACGCCCCAGTACCCGATACCGTGTCGGCCGATCGGCCCGACGGGCAGCTCGCGCGGTGCAGCCAGGGCAATTTCCGCTACTTCAGCCATGCACGGCCCCTTTTTCCCCTGCCGGTCTTTGCGGTTCCGGCTCACGCTCGCGCAGCTCGCGTCGCGGCCACAGCCAGGCAACGATTGCCGCGATCGTGATGACGCCGCCAACCGCGGAGATGTCCCACATCTTTATCAGCAAGCCGACAAAGATCACCGTGGTGCCCACCGCCAGGCACAGGGGCGCCAGACTGTCCTCGGGCATTTCCATGATCATGTCGGGCACGCCATCCAGCGGCGTGGTGGCAATCATTTCCTTGCCGTCATCGAGTAACATGCCGCGATCGATCGAGGAGTGCACGCCCTCCTCGCCGAGTCGTGCTTCCCAGAGTGGATGTCGCGAGGCAACGGTAGGAATGACGCTAAAGTTGTAGGGCGGCGGGGGCGAGGGTACCGCCCACTCGAGCGTCGGCGCGTCCCACGGATTCGCGCCCGCGAGGGCGCCAGCCTTCAAACTCTTCACGACGTTTACCAGGAATAGGAGAATGCCGAGGGCCAGAACGAAGCTGCCCACCGTCGTGATCATGTTGAGTGTGTCCCACCCCATACCATCGGCATAGGTATAGACCCGGCGAGGCATCCCCCACAGACCCGTGAGATGCATGGGCAGGAAGGCCAGGTTGAAGCCGATGAACGTGAGCCAGAAGTTCCAGCGTCCGAGCCGCTCATCCAGAAGTCGCCCGGTCATCTTCGGGAACCAGAAGTACACCGCTCCGAGCACCGGGAAGACATTGATGCCGATCAGCACATAGTGCAGGTGCGCGACTACGAAGTAAGTGTCGGTGAGTTGCCAGTCCAACGGCACGCTCGCCGTCATGAAACCCGAGACCCCGCCGATCACGAACAGGATGATCATGGAGGAGAAGTACAGGAAGGCCGTGGTCACCACCGGTCGCCCGAGCAAGAGGGTGGCGAGCCAACAGAACACCGCGACCGCCGAAGGGATGACGATGACGAGGGAGGCGCCCGAGAAGAACGCCAGGCCCATCCCCGGCAACCCGGTGGCGAACATGTGATGCACCCAGACACCGAACCCCAGGATCATCGTCGCCACGGTCGACAGCGCCAGCAACGAATAACCGACGACCGGTCGCCGGCAGAACACCGGCAAGCCATCCGACACCATGCCCATCGCCGGCAACACGATCGCGTACACCCAGGGATGGCCGAAGATCCAGAACAGGTGCTGCCACAGCAGCGGCTGCCCGGCGTTGCCCGGATCGAAGAAGTGGGTGCCGAATTGCCGGTCCATCCACAGGAGGAAGAAATCCAGGCTCACGGCCGGTATGACGAGGAGGTTGGCCACGTTGGCGGTCAACGTTCCCCAGATCATGAGCGGCATCCGGTTGATCGACATCCCGGGAGCCTTGGTGCGCAGCGCCGTAACGATGAAGTTGGCTGCTCCCACCGTCGTGGAGATCCCCAGCAGGATCATTCCCAACGCGTAGAAGTCCTGGTTCATTCCCGGGTTGTAATCCTTCAACGCGTACGGAACGTAGTTGAACCAGCCGTCGTTCGGCCCGTTGCCACCCAAAAAACCGACGTACATGAAGATGCCGGCGGCAAGATAGATCCAGTAGCTCAGGGCATTGACCCGCGGCAGTGCCATGTCGCGGCTGCCCAAGAGCAGCGGCCACAGGTAGTTGGAGAATCCGGACAGAATCGGCGAGGCATACAGAAAAATCATCGTCATGCCGTGCGTCGAGAACAGTTGGTTGTACTGGTCCGGCGTCAGCAGCGCGCGGTTGGGCCCGGCGAGTTGCAGCCGCATGACGAGTGCCTCGAGGCCGCCGAGCAACAGGAAAATGAACGCGGTGACGATGTAGCGGAGGCCGATTTCCTTGTGATCGACCGTGGCAAAGAACCCCTTCAATCCAGGTGCGGTCTCCCACAACGACAACAGCCCCTCCCGGTGGGGGACGCTGTCCGGACCCACGGTTGGCGTGCGGTAGGCAAGCGCCTTCATTGCAACGTCTCCAGGTAGGCGAGTGTGTCGGTCAACTGCT
>Ga0268266_10000958_pt1 | contig 36718 bp, 20 predicted proteins | sample KBSS13metaG_FD_190356 | JGI IMG/M metagenome (GOLD analysis project Ga0268266, IMG submission 190356) | Switchgrass rhizosphere microbial communities from Kellogg Biological Station, Michigan, USA - KBS S1-3 metaG (SPAdes) (version 2) | ecosystem: Host-associated > Plants > Roots > Rhizosphere...
GGCCCGCCACGGTCAGCGTGCCCGCGATGCCGCCGTCGACCAGGGTGAAATCGCCACCGGTCACGGCATAGCCGTTCAGCTTGCTGATCGCATTCGCCCGGTTGAGGTTCGTGGAGCCGGTCGAGCTGCCGGTCAGCACGGCGGCGGTGATGATCCCGCCGGTCTGGCTGATCGCCCCCGTCGCGGTGAGGGTGACGGTGTTGCCGGTCGATACATTGCCGCCCAGCGTCAGGGTCGAACCCGCGCCGCCGGTCGTGGTCAGGTTGAGCTGCCCGGCCGAGCTCACGGTTCCTGTCGTGGCCAGCGCCCGCGCGTCGGTGAAGCTGAAATTGCCGCTGGTGCCGTTGTCGAACGAGCCCAGCACCATCACCTGGTTGGCCCCACCCAGACTCACTCCGCCGTTCGCGAGGCCCTCCAACGTGCCGGCGGTGATCACCGACCCGCTGACCTGGGTAATCGTGCCGCTGCCGGTTTTGCCCAGCACGACGATACCGGCGGCTCCCGGCGCCGAGAGGCTCGACGTCGCGGAGAGCGTCAGCGTTCCGAAATTCACGATGCTGAGGGTCGTTCCGCTCGCCGTCGAAACCGCGCCGGTCACCGACAGGGCCGCCGCCGTGTCGGCGATAAACAGATCGCCGCTGCCGGTGTTGGCGAATGCGCCCAGCGTCGGCACGTTGACGGACGCAAGGTTCGTTCCGCCGACCGAGCTGCCGGTCAGCGTCCCGGCGGAAATCTTCCCGGTGGCGGTATTTTCCGTGATCTGGCCCGCCGAATTCAGCGTCATGGTCCCGATCGAGCTTTCGAACGCACCGAGCGTCATGTCGCCGGTCGTCGTGGTCAGCGTCATGGCACCGGGGGTGCTGACGGCCCAGCTCGTTCCGTTCCCGGTGAGATTCAAGGTCGGCGCCCGCAACGACAGATCGCCCGTCCCCCCCGTACCCGCCAGGATACTGCCGGTCGTGGTCAGGCCGACGCTGTCGATGAAGCTCAGAGCCCCACCGGCGCTGAATGAAGTCAGCGTGCCGACGGAGTTCGTACCATTAAGCGTGGTCGCGCCGACCGAGCTGCCGGTCAGCGTGCTCGCGGTGATGCTGCTGCTTTCGGTGATCGCCACGCCCGAATTCAGCGTCACCGTGCCGCCCGCATACGAGATCGCGGCGTTGACGCCGAAGCTGCCGGTCGCGTCGACCCGCAGATTGGCCAAGCCGTTGACCAGGCTCGTCAGGCTCGCATCCCCGCCCTCGGCCGTGGCGAGATCGGTCTGGGCCAGTGACCACGTTGTCCGCGGTGTTTCGACGTGCAGCGTGTTCGCGAATATGTCGAGCGTGGTCGGATAGCCGTCCGACTGACTCGCCAGCGCCGCGCCGTTGGCCGTTCCGCCGCTGCCGAAATTCTGGGCGGAAACAATCACATTGCCGTTGGCCGCGATCGTGCCGGGCGCCAGCAGGTAGTAATAATAGCCGTTGGCCCCGGTCGTGACCGTGCCGCCGGTTCCTGCCGAGTTGAAGCCGGCGCCGTTGACCGCGCCCGAGACCGTGATGCCGCTGCCGGCATTGGTTACGCCGCTATCGGAATAGACCTTGCCCGCCACCACCTGCGGCGTCGTGCCGGCCGCGAACTGCCATTTCAGATAGGGATAGCTCTTGCCCGGAACGATGCCCCACACGGAGCTGTCGAAGCCGCTCGGCAGGCCGGCCTGCAACTGCGCCGTGGTCTGACCGGTCCCGCCGCCGGAGCTGGCCGTCTGTCCGGTGGTTTGTGTGTCCCAGTAACTGTTCGTTACCGTAACGGACCCGGATGGGCCGAACACCAGTCCAGCGGGACCGCCACCGGGTACCACGCCCGTCGCATAGACTTGGTCAAGCGTGGCAGTTCCGCCCGTGAGCTGTCCGAGCACCCCGCCATAATTCGCTCCGCCTACGGTGACGGTCGCATAGGATTGGCTGATGTCAGCCGATCCCAACCTGACTGAGCCGACCAAGCCACCAGCCCTCCCGGCCGACGCAGTGCCGCTCGCGAAGCTTTGCGTGATCGTCAGCGTTCCTTGGACCTCACCAACCAGTCCGCCAGCGTTGAGCCCGGAGGTGACTGTTCCGGCCGCATAATCTCGACTGAGCGTCACGGTGCCGGCGACGAGCCCTACAAGATTGCTGACACCTTCGGAGCCGCTGACACGTGCATTGATCACGCCGAAATCTGTGATCGACCCTCCCGTCATCACGCCGAACACGCCAGTGCCTACGACTGGGGCAGGATCGTTGATCGTCACATTCGAGAGCGTGTTTCCGAGCCCGTTGAACGTGCCGCCGAATGTCGGGATCAAGGAAGTGGTGAGTGTGCCCAGGCTCAACCCGTCGAGTGGTATCGCCAGTGCGAAATTGCCGGCTGAACCGTTGAGGCTCTGCAGCCCGGTGGCGGTCGCTCCGGTGTCATAGATGAGCGTATAGGCCGAGCCGTTGATCGTCAGTGATGCCCCGGCGCCCGAGCCGCCGGTGAACCGCGTACTGCCCGAACCGGTCACAAAACTCAGCGTGCCGTCGCCGCTGCTGGCGCCGCCAACATTGTTGTTGGTGGTCAGCACCAGATCGCCGCCGCCGCTGACGGTGATCGGCGCGTTGACATTGATGCTGTGGAAAGCGGTCAGCGTCAGATTTGCGGTCGTCGACCAGGTGATCGCCGCGTTGACATTGATATCGCCGAGGCCCGCGCTCTGGTTACCTGAGCCCGACGCAGTATTCGCCGTCGTCTGCTCGGTCACATCGGTACCGGCATTGAGCGTGCTGCTGATCGTGGAGGCCGCGCCGCTGTCGATCGTCAAGTCGGTCGGGTCGATCGTCCACTTGCCCTTCTGCCCCGCCGTGACCCGCGCCTTGCCGATCGAAACCTTGCCGCCCGAGGTTTCGATCTCACCCTGCCCCTTGGTGCCGGCGGCGTTCAGAACGGTCTTGTTCTCCAGTTTCAGCGCGGCGCCGCTTGCCTGGATCGACCCGCCCGAGCCGTCGGCATCCGTCGCCACCACCCGGTCGCCGACATCGACGGTGCCGTCTGGCGCCGTCAGCCAGACCTGGCCGTCGACGGTCTTCGTGCCCGTGGCCCGGACCAGCCCGGTGCGGTTGCCGGCCAGCGCATAGACATTGCCGCCGGCCGACGCCAGCGCGACCGCCGCCGCCCTGATCTGGCCGTCATTGGTCGTGTCGCCGCTCTTGCCCGCGACATAGACCCGGTCCGGACCCGACGCCTCGGTCATCAGCACCCGGTTGCCGGACGCCAGCGCCGCCGTGCCATTGGCCGCGTCGATCGTGCCGCTGTTGGTCACCGCATGGCCGATCAGCACCACGCTGCCGGTCTGCGACACCACCGCCCCGTCATTGACGACCTCGCCGCGCGACGTGCCGCTGAAATAGTGATTGCCGCCGGCCATGAACTGGCTGTCGCTCGTGTCGCGGGTCGAGGCGACGAAGCTGCCGCCGGTCACCACCTTGCCGCCCGGCGCGACGACGACACCGTTCTGGTTGATCAGATAGACCGAGCCGGTCGCCTTGAGCTGCCCGGCGATGGTCGACAGGCTGCCGCCCGTCACCCGGTTCAAGGTCGCGCCGGAGCCGTTATTGAACTGGACGGTGTTGCCCTTGCCGATCGAGAAGCTTTTCCAGTTGATGATGCCGCGGTTGGCCGACTGGGTGACCGTCGTCGTGCCGCCTGTCGCGGCGATGCCGCCGGTCCCGGCGACGAAATGGCCACCGCTCGGCAAGGTGCCGGCTGCTTCGGAACGGGCAGAGACCAGCGCAACGCCGGCGCAACCGAGCAGCAGGGCATAGCGTACGCCCTGCGGCCTCCGCATCTCGGTCCCGCGACGATCCCTCATGAGCGGCCTCATATCGAGCCCAACCCGCCACGCCGACGCCCGGCTATCCGCGTGTAGGATGGGAAGTTGCAAACCAGATTTTGTCGTGAAGCTTGTGCCGTAGAATTTATGTATTTTCAAAACAATCAAAGATTTATCAACATATTTAATTTTATATATCACGTTATAATATTGCCGTTTTGGGATTCATCGCATGCCGCCCGCGGCAGCCCCCCGGTCTGTAAATTTCCACTGACGTTGAACGTCCCGGGGTTTAAGCTCATCTGCATGACAGCAGATCAACGACATACGGGTCATCGTGGCTGACGATCCCGACCGTCCGCATCCCGAGACGCTGCTTTCCGAACTGAAAAAAGCGAAGCGGGGGCGGCTCAAGATATTCCTGGGCGCCGCCCCAGGCGTGGGCAAGACCTATGCCATGCTGGAAGCGGCTCAGCGGCGGCGCAAGGAAGGCATCGACCTGATGGTCGGCATCCTGGAGACGCACGGGAGGGCCGAGACCGAGCTGCTGCTCGACGGGCTGGACGTGCTGCCGCGCAAGCAGATCGTCTATCGCGACCGCATCTTCTACGAGATGGATATCGACGGCATCCTGAAGCGCCGCCCGCGCCTGGTGATCGTCGACGAGCTGGCCCACACCAACGTGCCGGGCAGCCGGCACGTCAAGCGCTATCAGGACGTTCAGGAAATCCTCGATGTCGGGATCGACGTCTATACGACGCTGAACATCCAGCACCTGGAAAGCCTGAACGACGTCATCGCCCGCATCGCCCGCATCCGCGTGCGCGAGACGGTGCCCGACAGCGTGCTGGATCAGGCCGACGAGATCGAGCTGATCGATCTGCCGCCGGAGGACCTGATCGAGCGGCTCAACCAGGGCAAGGTCTATGTCAAGGACCAGGCCACTCGCGCCATTACCCATTTCTTTAGTCGCGGCAACCTGACGGCGCTGCGCGAGCTCGCCATGCGGGCGGCGGCCGAGCGGGTCGACGCCGAGATGCTGACCTATATGAAGGCGCACGCGATCTCCGGCCCGTGGCCGACGCGCGAGCGCATCATGGTCTGCGTCAGCGAGCTGCCGGTCGGGGCCAAGCTGGTGCGCGTGGCCCAGCGCTCGGCCGACCGGCTGCGCTCATCCTGGATCGCCGTCCATGTCCAGACCGCCAATGAGGAAAGCCTCAAGGAAGACGCAAAGGACCGGCTGCAGGACACGCTGGCCCTGGCCGAGCGCCTCGGGGCCGAGGTCGTCGTCCTGCAAGCCGGGCTGGAGCCGGCGACCGAACTCCTGAACTATGCCCGTTCGCGCAATGTCAGCCGCATCCTGATCGGCCAGCCACGCAAGCGCCGCTTCGGACGCTGGTTCTCCCGCTCGGTGACGCAGAAGCTGATCGAGCAAGCCAAGAGCTTCGAGGTGCTGGTCATCGGCGCCGAGGACGAGAAAACCGTTCCGGAGCCGCGGGAACAGCAGCAGCCGGTCCGCACCTTCGACGAGAATTCGCCGCGCGAATACGCGCTGGCCATCGCCTCGGTCGTCGGCGCCGGGCTGGTCGCGGCGATCGGCGAATATTTCATCCCGCTGCAAAGCCTCTCGATCGTCTTCGTCCTGCCGGTTCTGCTCTCGGCACTGCGCTTCGGCCTGTGGCCATCGATCGTCGCCGGCCTGCTCTCCTTCGTCGTCTATCGCTTCTTCTTCACCGAGCCGCGCTTCGCCTTCGAGATCACCTCGACGCAGGATTTCTTCACCCTCGCCTTCTTCCTGGCGGTGGCGATGCTGACCGGCCGGGTCGCGGCGCGCAGCCGGGAACAGGCCGAGGCCAGCCGCCAGGCGGCGCGGCGCACCGCCAAACTCTATGATTTCAGCCGCCGCATCGCCGCTGCGGCCAGCCGCGACGACGTGCTGTGGGCCGTGGTCCATCACGTCGCCGCCACGCTGCATTGCCGCTCGCTGGTCTTGCTGCCGGGCGCCGACGGCGGGCTCGAGATCGCCGCCGGCTATCCCCCAGAGGATCACCTGGCCGACCCCGCCATCGCCGCCTCGGACTGGGCCTGGCGCAACGGCAAGCCCGCTGGCTGGAAGTCTGACACGCTGCCGGGATCGGAATGGCTGTTCATGCCGCTGCGCACCGCCACTGGCCCGGTCGGCCTGCTGGGTGTCGCCTTCGACGATGCCGAGATGAGCCTCAACCCCGAGCAGCGCCGCCTGCTCGACGCGGTATCGGACCAGGCCGCCGTCGCCATCGAGCGCACCAATCTCGCCAGTTCGATCGAGGATGCTCGGGTGATGACCGAGACCGAGCAGCTGCGCTCCGCCCTGCTCTCCTCCCTCTCGCACGACCTGCGCACACCGCTGGTGTCGATCATCGGCTCGGCCACCAGCCTGGTCACCTTCGGCAACACGCTGTCGGCCGACAACCGGACCGAGCTGCTGGAGACCGTGCTGGAGGAGGCCGAGCGGCTGAACCGCTTCGTCCAGAACCTGCTCGACATGACCCGGCTCGGCTATGGCGCGCTGAAGCCCAAGCGCGACTGGGTCGACCTTAACGACGTGGTCGGCAGCGCCATCGAACGGCTGAAGCAGGCGCTGGCGCCGTACAATGTCGTGACCGACGTGAAGCCGGACATGCGGCTGCTCTATGTCGACCCGGTCCTGATCGAGCAGGTCATGGTCAATGTGCTGGACAATGCCGCGAAATATTCCCGCACGGGCGGCACGATCGACATCCGCGCCTTCGAACGCGCGGAGAATGTCGTCATCCAGGTCTTCGACAAGGGGCCCGGCATCCCGGAGAGGGAGCGCGAGCTGATCTTCGATATGTTCTATCGCGTGAAAGCCGGCGACAACCGCATCGCCGGCACCGGCCTCGGCCTCGCCATCTGCCGCGGCCTGATGGAAGCGCATGGCGGTACTATCCACGCGCTCCCCGGCGAATATGGTGAGGGGACCTGCATCGAGCTGACCCTACCGATCGCCGAGATGCCCGAGCCTGAAGCCGCCGATGACGGCGTTGAGGAATATGTATGACGCTTACCGCTGCCCGTCCGGCGGCCGAAGCCACGGCCGCCCTTGCCAAGATTCTGATCGTCGACGACGAGCCGCAGATCCGACGCTTCCTGCGCATCAGCCTGACCGCCAACAATTATGAGGTGGTCGAGGCCGGACGCGGCGAGGAGGCGATCAACCGCACCGCGCTCGACAAGGTCGATCTTGTCATCCTCGATCTCGGCCTGCCCGATATCGATGGCCAGCGGGTGATCGAACAGATCCGCGAATGGTCTTCGGTGCCGATCATCGTTCTGTCGGTCCGCGCCGGCGACACCGAGAAGGTCCGCGCGCTGGACGGGGGCGCCGAGGACTATCTCACCAAGCCCTTCTCCATCGCCGAGCTGATGGCCCGCGTCCGCGCCGCGCTGCGCAAACGGGCCGCTGAGGACGTCGCCCGCGACCCCGTCTTCACCCACGGCGCGCTGATCGTCGATCTCGGCAAGCGCCGGGTCACCATCGACGGCGCCGAGGTCAGGCTGTCGCGCAAGGAATACGGCATATTGCGCCTGCTGGCGGCCAATCCCGGCCGTGTGCTGACCCACCAGCAGCTGCTGCGCGAGGTCTGGGGGCCTGGGCATCTGGAAGATACGCACTATCTGCGTATTCATGTCGCCCATCTGCGCCAGAAGCTGGGCGATAACCCGTCCCACCCGCGCTATATCCTGACCGAGCCGGGAATCGGGTACCGCCTGGCGGAGGAGGGTTAACGCGAGGATGGCCTTATATTTGGCCGAACGCCCCGTAATCGTCATGGGCGGCCTTGACCCGGCCATCCACGCGGAATGTCCAGGTGCCGAATTACGGCCTTCAGCACTAGCTGCGCCCCGTGGATGCCCGGGGCAAGCCCGGGCATGACGGTGTAGAGGGATGGTGATCTGGATGGATCATCCGTAAACGCGGACGGTTCGTATCTGGTGCGTTATATCTAAGATTGGCTCTGTAGAGTCGGTGGTTAATCTGAGGATCGTTAATGCTGATCGAAGTCTTCGCGGACTTCTCATGCCCCTGGTGCTTCATCGGCCGCCGCCGTCTGGCGCGGGCGCTCGAGCTGCGCCCGCAGCTCTCGATGCGCACTGTCTGGCAGCCCTTCCAGCTCAACCCCGAGATCCCGTCCGAGGGTATCGGCCGGCGGCAATATTCGCTGGGCAAGCTGGGCGATTTCGACCGGCTGGTGGCGATGGAGCAGATGCTTGCCGAATCCGGCGGCAAGGACGGCATCCGGTTCAAGTTCGACCTGATCGAGCGCATCCCCAACACCATGGCCGCGCACCGGCTGATGCGGCTCGCTGCCCGCACCCAGCATGACGATGCGCTGGCCGACGCGCTGTTCTCCGCCTTTTTCGAGAAAGGCAAGGATATCGGCAACCTGGTCGTGCTGGCCGACCTCGCCGCCGCGGCCGGCATGGACCGCGCCGCCGTGCTCGCCTTTTTGCAGGGTCGTGAAGAGGCCGACGCGGTCGCCTCGATCGACGCGCTGGGCCATCAGAGCGGGATCGCCGGCGTGCCCTATTTCATCTTCGACCGCCGCTACGCGCTGGCCGGCGCGCAGGAGCCGGTGTCATTCCTCCCCCTCTTCGACGCGCTGATCGCCACCAGCGATGAAATGATGGCCTCCCCCGCCTGATCCCACCGCCGCTTACCACCCCGTACCGCCTGGAGTTCCTCTCGTGCCTGACCGCGTGCCGCTGATCCTGCGCCCCTATTTCGGCATGGTAAGGCTGTTCGGCGGGCTCACGCTGATGCTGACCACGCTCGCCGGCTGCGCCCCGGTCGATGTACTGAACGCGACGATCCCGACCCGCGACCTGACGATCACGCGGGACATCGCCTATGGCGAGAAACCGAGACAGAAGCTGGACGTCTATGTGCCGAAGAACGTGGCCCCGAATGCGCCGGTGATCGTCTTCTTCTATGGCGGGGCCTGGCAGGACGGCGACAAGAAGGACTTCCTGTTCGTCGCCCAGGCGCTGGCCGGCACCGGTGCGATCGTGGTCGTACCCAACTACCGCACCTATCCCGAAGTCACCTATCCCGACTTCCTGGATGACGGCGCCGCCGCCGCGGCCTGGACCGTGCGCAACATCGCCAACTATGGCGGCGACCCGAAGAGCATCTTCCTCTCCGGCCATTCCTCAGGCGCCTACATCGCCATCATGCTGGTGCTGGACCGCGATTACCTCACTCAGGCCGGCGTCGGCGATGTGAAGCTGGCCGGGGGCATCGGCATCTCCGGCCCCTACGATTTCCTGCCGATCACCCGCAAGGACATCAAGCCGATCTTCGAGGTCGTGCCCGACATGGACCTGACCCAGGTGATCCATTACGCCCGCGCCGACACCCCGCCCCTGCTGCTGCTGCACGGTGAGGCTGACACCACCGTCGGTGCGTACCACACCCACCATCTCGCCAACAAAATGCGGGAACTGGGCGGGCGGGTCGAAGACCGCTATTATCCTGGGGTCGACCATGTCGATGCGATCATCGCCGTGACCTCGATGTTCCGCGGTCGCGCGCCGGTCCTGGCCGACATCAATGGCTTCGTCGCGAAGACGAGGGCCGAACAGAGATAGTCGGGGAAGCTGCCCATGAAGCCGCGCAAGCCGGGTCTGAAATTCGAGGACGCCCTGCCCCATTGGTGCCCGAATGCCGAGTTTGCCCAGATCACCAATGCCGGCTCGCTGTCGCTGCCCTATGTCGAGACCTATCTCAACCGCGTCATGCTGCGCGCCAAGGAGGTTTTGACCGGTCCGAAATACGCCAGGCTGCGCGACGATATCGACCTGTTCGTGAAGCAGGAATCCAACCACTACCGCCAGCACCGGCTGTTCAACCAGCGGATCGACGATGCCGGCTACGAGGCGGTGAAGCCGATCGGCGCCAAGCTGCAGGTCGATTACGACGAATTCCTCGCCAGCAAGTCGCTGCGCTTCAACACCGCCTATTGCGAGGGGTTCGAGAGCCTGGGGATCATCCAGGCCGAATTCTTCTTCGCCCATATCGACGACCTCTTGGCCGGCGCCGACCAGCGCGTGGTCGATCTCTGGAAATGGCATCTGGGCGAAGAGTATGAGCACCGCTCGGTCTGCTTCGACGTCCATAAGGCGGTGTTCGGCGGCCCGCGCTCCTATTTCTCGCGGCTGGGGGGCTTCTTCCTGGCCGTGAAGCATCTGGGCAAGTTCGGCCAGGATGTCAGCGACGCTCTGCTTGCCTTCGACCGGGCCAGGATGACGCCGGAGCAGCGCGCGGCTTCGATCCGCTCGGAAAAGATCTATCGCCGCCGATTTAACAGTTTTGCCCTGCCACGTCTGGCTAAGGTCCTGTCTCCGTTCTACAACCCCGTGCGGCGTGCGGCCCCGCGCGGCGCGGAACAGTTCCTTCTCCAGTACGAGTAGGCGTGACCGAGTACATTCCCCCGTTCCCGGCGCGCCCGGCCAAGGCGCTGCCGACCTTCGAGCTTCTGCGCCGCAGCAGCGAGAACTTCATCGCCATCTGGGAAGACAAGGCGTTCGAATACCAAACCATGGTGACCCGCGTACTGGCGCGGCAGGTTGTGATCTGCAACAGCCCGGACACGGTGCGGCAGGCCTTCGTCACCGACAATGCCAGCTTTGAGCGCAAGAGCCCGCAAATGCGGCAGATATTGCGTCCGCTGGTCGGCGACGGCTTGTTCATCAGCGACGGCGAAACCTGGAAGACCCGCCGCCGCATCGTCGCCCCGATCATCCATGGCCAGCACCTGCCGAATTTCGCCCCGATCATGGTCGAGGTCGCGACCGAGACCCGCGACCGCTGGCGCGGCCTGCCGCCGGGGGCCGAGATCGACGCACTCTCCGAAATGGCGGAAATGACTGCCGGCGTCATCTGCCGCGCCATCTTCGGCCCTGCGCTGGGCCGGCAGAACGCCCGCGCGATCATCGAGAACTTCACCGAATATCAGCGCCAGATCGATACGATCAGCCTGCTGTCGCTGGCCGGCATGCCGGACTTCCGGCCCGGCTTCCTGCAGCCACGCACCGTCCGCAACTCGAAGAACCGGATCATCGAGGTGCTGGACGACGTGATCGCCTCTGCCCGCACCGGCGGGGATCAGGATCAGGAGTCGGTGGTCGGCATGCTGCTGAACGCCAAGGATGGCGACGGCCGCCGGCTGACCCACGAGGCGATCCGCAACGAGGCCTCGGTCATCTTCATGGCCGGCCATGAGACCACCGCCAATTCCCTGGCCTGGTGCTGGTTCCTGCTGTCCCAGGCCAAGTGGGCCGAGGATGCCTTCCATGGCGAACTGGAAAAGGTGCTGGGCAACCGCCTGCCCAACCTCAAGGACGTGCCGGACCTCGTCTATACCCGCGCGGTGATCGACGAGGCGATGCGCCTCTACCCACCGATCCCGTTGCTGACCCGGCAGGCGAGCAAGGCGGAGAAGATCCGCAGCCGCAATGTCGAGAAAGGCGCCATCGTCGCCGTCATCCCCTGGCTGCTCCACCGCCACCGGCTCTATTGGGAAAAGCCCGACCATTTCATGCCCGAGCGCTTCCTGCCCGGCGCGCCGCCGATCGACAAATATCTCTATGTTCCGTTCAGCCTGGGCCCGCGCGTCTGCGCCGGCCTGCAATTCGGCATCACCGAGGCCGTGCTGTGCCTGGCGACACTGGGCCAGTCCTTCCGGCTGAAGCTGGCGCCCGGCGCCAAGGTCGAGCCGGTCTCGCGCCTGTCGCTGCGCCCCGGCGAGCGCCTGCCGATGATCCTGGAGCCGCGCGTGCTGCCGGCCCATGCCACCAAGGCCCATACCCCGACAGTACATGCCGGCCCGGCGGCCGCCGAAGGCTGCCCGGTCCACCATGGCTGAGCGCTCTTTTAAGGAGCGCTGGCGGCATTTCACTAAAGTCGCGCTGCCCGGCAACATGCTGCTGCTGTCGCATCACACCATGGGCCTGTTGCCGATCGACTGGGCCTCGGCTCTGGGCGCTTGGCTGGGCCTGCGGTTCGCCGCGCGCAATAAGGTCCGCGACGCAAGGGTGCGGCACAATCTGAGGGTATTACGGCCGGATATCGCCGACCGGGACGAGTTCGAGGCCACGGTCCGCCGCTTCTGGTCCAATGCGGGGCGCGGCATGGCGGAGTTTCCGGTGCTGCGGCGGCTGTGGCGCTCGAACCGCATGTCTGTCGTCGGCATGGAGCATCTCGAAGGAGCCCGCGCCACCGGCCGGCCACGCATCGGTATCTTCCTGCATCTGGGCAATTGGGAGCTGGTCGGCCCCAAGCTGCTGTCGCTCGGCGAAACCTCGTCCCAGATCGTCCAGCCGCTGGCGAATCCCTACCGCAACAGGATCGCCGAATCGATCCGCTCCGTCTTCGAGGGCCAGCTCATCCGCCCCGGCCCGAAGGCCGGCCATGAGATGATGCAGGCGTTGAAGAAGCACGGCGCGCTGTCGCTGGCAGCCGACGAATATATCGCCGGCGAACTGCTCGCCCCGTCATTCGGCGGCCCTCTGCGCCTCGACGGTAATCTCGGCCGCGCCGCCCGCCTCGCCAAGCTGACGAACGCGCTGATCTGCCCGTTCTATTGCCGCCGCCTCGACGGCGCGACCTTCGCCCTCAATTGCCTTCCGCCTGTCGAGCTCGATTTCTCGCTCAAGGGCGACGACTATCTGGAACAGAGCGTGCGCCGGCTGGACGATGTCATCACCCCGATCGTCGTCGCCAATCTCGACCAATGGCTGATGCTTGATAATTTTAAGGTGCCGGCAGTGTCCCGCGCATGAACGCATAAATCGAAGCGGCTGCTAGCGCGCCCCATGGCGGTCGTTCAGCCCAGGTTGGTCGTTTCTCGAAAGCGGACGCTGGCCGCCCATTTCGGCGGCGGGCGCCTACATCGCCACGACCGCACGCTGCTGCAAGTCCGGTTCTAAGCTGAGACCTTCGTAAGGCTGTGCCGAGGGGCCAAATGATGGAAATACTGGATTCACCCGATATCGATAGGGCAAGCCTTGGTTCAACATCGCCGGCAACGGACACCGCGCCGGCGAGACTGCCCAAGCAAACGCCATCGATGCTTCCCGCTTTTTCTATTCCTTGACGAATGAATCTCACTCACAGGCAGCTCATGGATACCGCAAGGGACTCTTCGGCCGCCCGATGAACATGTTCGTGAGAATCGGGTTTTTATTCGGGCGCCGACAGATCCAGTTTTGTATATAATAAACGAAAATAACCAGGCGTTCTTTCCGGCAGAGTAACCATAAACGAACTTCTAAAACATCGACTTCACATATATAGGTACTGTCTTTATCAAGAGAAACGCACGCATGTACCCGAAATCCCTTGGTGTCGACTTGGCACATTTCGATTTCTTGGCCGATGGCGGCGAAATGGGCGCGCGGATGCGCGCGTATGACTGGAATAATTCGGCTCTGGGGCTGCCGCAAGACTGGCCGCAAAGCCTGCGGGTCGTCGTCGGCCTGATCCTCAATTCGCCGCAACCGATGATGATCTGGTGGGGGGCCGAACTCATCCAGTTCTATAATGCCGCCTATATCCCCTTGATGGAGACGGAGCGGCATCCGGAGGCGCTCGGGAGGTGTGGCCGTGACTACTGTGGGAAAAACTGGGAATTTGTCGGACCGCAGGTCGAGTATGTCATGGCGGGCAAGGGGTGGATCTGGGAAGAGGATCGGTTGCTGCCGGTCACCCGTGATGGCCGGAAGGAAAACGCCTGGTGGTCCTATAGTTACGCGCCGATCTATATCGAAGACGGCGTCGGCGGCGTGCTTGTGATCTGCAACGAGGTGACCTCGCAGCATCTGGCACGGGAAGCCCTCAAGGATAAGGTACGGTATCTCATGGGGCTGTTCGAACAGGCCCCCGGCTACATGGCGGTACTGCGTGGTCCGGATCATATCTTCGAACTCACGAATGCCGCTTATGTGAACCTTATCGGCGACCGCGATTTCACCGGGAAGCCGATGCGGGACGTCATGCCTGAAATTGTCACTCAGGGAGGAGTGGAACTCCTCGACGAGGTTTACCGGACCGGGAAGGCGTATGTCGGCAAGCGGGTGCGCGTGCAAGTGTGCCCTGTGTCCGGTGGGCCCTGGAAGGAAATATTCGTGAATTTTGTCTTCCAGCCAATGGTGGAAGCGACCGGAGTGGTTTGGGGCATATTCATCGCAGGCATCGATATCACCGACCACATTCATGCCGAGCGGCATCTACGACTGCTGAACGCCGAACTCGAACACCGGGTCAAGAATATCCTTGCGGTTGTCGGCGCCACTGCATCGCAAACTCTGCGTGAACATTCCACGGATGCCGCGTTCGATTCATTCCAAAACCGCCTCGCGGCACTCGGCAGGGCCCATGATATCCTGACCTCCGCCAGCCGGCCGGCGGCTTCCATCCGCGATGTGGTCGAAAACGCACTGGCGCCTCATAGGCCAAGCGCAGAGCGTATTTCGGTTTCGGGAGCGCACATCATGGTCGGGTCCAAGCAGGCATTGGCGCTCTGGCTGGCGATTCACGAACTGGCGACGAATGCGATCAAATATGGTGCATTGTCCAACGATCGGGGTCGAATCGATATTTCATGGCGGAAGAAGCTCGACGGCGACACACCCATTTTCCGCTTTGTATGGCGGGAACGCGAGGGCCCCCCTGTTAAGAGACCCGTGAAAAAAGGCTTTGGATCGGAGCTCATCGAGGGGGGATTGGCGTGGAATTTCGGGGCGCGCGTCGATGTCAGCTACGGGACGAACGGCTTCACCTGCCGGTTGACAGTACCCTTCGGAAATCTCGGCGCTCCGCCTTCGTCACCACTTCCTCATCACCAATCATAGATCAATGTTTATTTAGGGAATTATATCGCTGACAAACACGGCTATCGGAGAAGGTCGGCCACGGGGTCCTCTCCTCGGCGCTACAATCGACCGCGCCTCCCTCCTAAGTTCGGCGGGGCTTCGCAGCGCTTCTTCCCAGAAGCGGACCGGCGGATAACCCCCAAGCCAACACTCGCGGCCAATGGGCCTACGACATTCTAGGCTGCCAGCAGCGCCAGTTCCCCCATCAACCCGCGCGCGCCCTTCAGCCGCTTCTCCGGCTGTTCCCAGGCGCGGCTGTAGATCAGCTTCTGGTCAGGGCGGATCTTGACCGTACCGGCCTGTTTCATCACCCAGGCCATTAGCTGGTCGACATTGTTGAAGTGGTTGTTGCGGAAGGTGATCATCGCACCCTTCGACCCGACATCGAACTTCTCCACCCCGGCGGCGCGGCAAAGCTGTTTGATTACAACGGTGTCGAGCAGGTTCTCCACTTCCGGCGGCAACGGGCCGAAGCGGTCGATCAGCTCGGCGCCGAAGGCATCCAGCTCCTCGCGCGTGCGCAGCTCCGCAAGGCGGCGATAGAGGTTTAGGCGGACATTCAGCTCTGAGACGTAAACCTCTGGGATCAATACCGGAATTCCCAGATTGATCTGCGGCGTCCATTGCTCGACCGGCATCGCCTCCTCAGTCAGGCCGGCCTTTGCCGCGGCGACCGCCTCTTCCAGCATCTGCTGGTAGAGTTCGACGCCCACCTCCTTGATATGGCCGGATTGTTCCTCGCCCAGCAGGTTGCCGGCGCCGCGCAGGTCGAGGTCATGGCTGGCCAGGGTGAAGCCGGCGCCCAGACTGTCCAATGTCTCGATCAGCTGCAGCCGCTGCTGCGCCGCCTTGGTCAGCATCTGGCCGGGATTGTGGGTCAGGTAGCAGTATCCGCGCAGCTTGGCGCGGCCGATGCGGCCGCGCAGCTGATAGAGCTGGGCCAGGCCGAACATGTCGGCGCGGTGAAGGATCATCGTGTTGGCGCGAGGCAGGTCGAGGCCGGATTCCACGATATTGGTCGCCAGCAGCATGTCGTATTCGCCGTCATAGAAGGCGGCGATCCGCGCCTCCAGGTCCGCCGGCAGCAATTGGCCGTGGGCGACGACTATCTTCGCCTCGGGCACCAGCTCGCGCAGCCGCTGCTCGACCCTGGGCAGGTCCTCCAGCCTGGGGCAGACATAGAAGGTCTGGCCGCCGCGGAACTGCTCCCGCATGATCGCCTCGCGGATCACCACCGGGTCATAGGGCAGCACGAAGGTGCGCACCGCCAGCCGGTCGACCGGCGGGGTGGTGATAAGGCTGAGCTCGCGCACCCCGGCCAGCGCCATCTGGAGGGTACGCGGAATCGGCGTGGCGGTCAGGGTCAGCACATGCACCCCCTCGCCCAGCTCCTTCAGCTTTTCCTTCTGCTTGACGCCGAAATGCTGTTCCTCGTCGATCACCAGCAGGCCCAGCCGGTCGAACTTGATCGCCTTGCCGAGCAGCGCATGGGTGCCGATGACGATATCGACCTTCCCCTCCGCCAGGCCTTCCTTGATCTGCTTGGCATCCGACGCCGTAACCAGCCGCGACAGCTGCTCGACCCTGAGCGGCAGGCCGGCGAAGCGGCGCTGGAAATTCTTGAAATGCTGGCGGCACAGCAAGGTGGTCGGCACCACCACGGCGACCTGCATGCCGCTCATCGCCACGGCAAAGGCGGCGCGCAGCGCCACCTCGGTCTTGCCGAAGCCGACATCGCCGCAGACCAGCCGGTCCATCGGCCGTCCCGAGCCCAGATCCTCGATCACATTCTCGATCGCGCGAAGCTGATCCTCGGTCTCGGGATAGGGGAAACGGGCGGCGAATTCCTCATAGAGGCCGGTCGGCGGGCTCAGCGCCTCGGTATGGTGCAACATGCGGGCGGCGGCGATCTTCAGCAGCTGGTCGGCCATGTCCTTCAGCCGCTTCTGCACCTTGGCCTTGCGCGCCTGCCAGCCGACGCCGCCAAGCTTGTCGAGCGCCGCCGCAGTCTCCTCCGAGCCGTAGCGCGACAGGACGTCGATATTCTCGACCGGCACATACAGCTTGTCGTCGCCGGCATAGATGATGCGGACGCAATCATGCGCCGCGCCGGAGACCTGAAGCGTCTCCAGTCCGGCATAGCGGCCAATGCCGTGCTCGGCATGGACGACCAGGTCGCCGTCGGTCAGTTCGCCGATATCGATGGTGAACTTGTCGCTGCGCCGCCGCTTCTTCTGTGGCCGCGCCAGGCGGTCGCCCAATATGTCCTGCTCCGACACGAAGCAGACGTCGCGGGTGGTGAAACCGGTCTCCAGCGCCAGCACGACGACGCCGGTCTCGGCCTTCGGCAGCTTCTGGACGTCGGCCCAGCCATCGACCGGCACCAGCCGGTCCAGCCCGCGCTCGGCCAGCACCGAGAGCAGCCGGTGGCGCGAACCCTGGCTATAGGCGGCGATCAGGACGCGGCGTCCATCCCTACGATGGAAATCCAGATAATCCTTGATGATGTCGTAGAGCTCGGCCGCCTGGGTCGAACGCACGTCGGAGAAATCGCGCCCGCGCTTGCCGCCGCCGTCGATGGAGTTGCGGTCACCCTCGACGGCGCCAAAAGCAGACAGGCGGATGGTCGAGCGCTCGTTGAACCGCGCGTCCAGCTCGTCCTGCGTCAGATAGAGCCGGTCCGGCGGCAGCGGCCGATAGACGGCATTGTTGGCCTTGGCCTCGGTCGTCTGGAGGTCGAGCCGCGCCTGGTAGAAATCGGCGATCTGGGCAAAGCGGGCATCGAACGCCTCATCGCCCTGCGGGTCGAGCGACAGCATCGCCTTCGGCAGATAGTCGAACAGCGTCTCCATCCGCTCATGCATAAGCGGCAGCCAATGCTCCATGCCGGCATAGCGCCGGCCGGCGCTGACCGCCTCATAGAGCGGATCGCCGGTAACGACGCCGAACAGCTCGCGATAGCCGGTGCGGAAGCGCGCGATCGAGGCCTCATCCAGGGTGAACTCGACCATCGATTGCAGCGACAGACGCTCGCGTTCCCCGGTCGTGCGCTGGGACATCGGGTCGAAATTGCGGATCTTCTCGATCTCGTCGCCGAACAGGTCGATGCGCGCCGGCTCGTCGAAGCCCGGCGGAAACAGGTCGACGATGCCGCCACGCACCGCATACTCGCCGGCCTCACGCACCGTCTCGGCGCGGTTGTAGCCGTTCTCGGCGAAGAACAGCTGCATCACCTCGATATCGACCCGGTCGCCGACCGCGATATTGAAGGCGGCGGTCTTGACCATGGAATGCGGCGGAACCCGCTGAGCAACCGCGTTGACGGTGGCGATGATAAGCCGCGGCTTCCTGGCCGGCGTCATCAGCTTGGCGAGCGCAGCGATACGCTGCCCGACGATCTCGGTATTCGGCGACACCCGGTCGTACGGCAGGCAGTCCCAGGCCGGGAAGGTGACGATCTCGAGCGACGGGTCGTAGAAGGAAATCAAGTCGGAGAGGCGGGCCATGCGCCCGTCGTCTGACGCGATATGCAGCAAGTCGCGCTGCTCCCGCGCGATCAGCGCCACCAGCAGGCGCGCGTCGTGGCCCTCGGGCGCGCCGGCGAGGGTCAGCTTGCGGCCGGGGGTGAAATCGAAATCGGGAATCTCGGGCTCGGCCTTGGGCGGCGCCTTGCCGATCTTGGGCAATGTGTTCATGAGAAGGACCGGGTGCTCATGAGGCGGACGGGAACCTGAACTGGCGAAGCGCCACCGTGACCGGATTGTCGTGCTCGGGCGGCACCGGGCTGCGACCCGTCATCCAGTCATAGATGTCGGGATCGTTTTCCTTGAGCAGCGCCTGGAACTGGCCGAGCGCCACCGCGTCGAATTCCGGTAGATGCCGGTCGGCGAAACTGCCGATCAACAGATCGGCCTCGCGCGTGCCGCGATGCCAGGCACGGAAGCCGAGCTTTCGGCGCAACGCTTCGAGATCGTTATCGGTTTCGGCGGGGACGGTCATAGCGGCTGTGTATATAGGGGCAGCCTGCGCAAGGTCTATCCTCACCGCCTAAATCGCCTCATACGCGAACAGCAGCGCGATAATCGCCAGGCCAAGCAGCCCGACGATGAAGCAGGAGTCGGCGATCCGCTCGAAGCGCAGGGCGGCGCGCTCGCTGTCGGCATAGCGCAGCGAGATGTAGGACGTGATCGCGCTGACGACGAACAGCAGCGATATAAGCCCGGCATATTCGTCGACATGGCTGGGGCCGATATGCGCCTCGACCACCTTCACCAGCCCGATCAGTGTCGTGCAGACGCCTGTCATCGTGGCGGCCGAGGGCAGGATATGGCCGGACAGCTCCCCCGGCCGGTCGTCTCCTCTACGCCTCATGGCGCCGCTCCGATATGACCGGCGCCGGATCGCCGGGCCGCGAGATCGCGTCCATATCCCGGTCCGAGAAATAGCTGAACCATTTCGACAGCATAGAGCGCCGCCCTGTCTCGGGGAACCGCTTCCATGACTTGGCCGGTGCGCGGCCGGTCACAGCAAAGGCACGAACCCTCCGCTCCTTCGCGCGTTACAGACTACGGCACAATCATGGTCGACGCCGCCGAAAGACCTTGGGAATGCCGGAATCATGCCGCACCCCCGATGCACCCTTGGCAGCGCATCGGCGGCGGTGCAGGAGTTGCGAGGACAGGTGAAGTCGTTCGATCAGGTCGCCCGCGAGGGTGTTCAGCTTTTTCAGATCCGCTATCCGGTGAAGCGGGTGGGTGCGAGCCTGCTGATGGATATTTACGGCGAGAAGCTGGCGATGCGCGAGATCGCGGCGACGGGCGAGGCCAAGCGCCGTTTCTGGATCAGGATCCGCCATGCGGACGGGATCGAATCGCTGTCGATGGAAGTGATCGACGGACGCATCGTCCGCAACCTCGCCGCCCCCGATGGGACAATGGTCCATCGGACTTAGGGGCCATCCCGGCTAAACGCCGAGTTCGACCAGCTGCAGCGGCAGCTCCGGATAGGCGGCGATGTCGGGAAACGGCTGGTCGAAGAAGGTGGCGCCGAACAGCTTCCTGACCCCATCGGCATCGGGCGTCAGCGGCAGCAGCAGCGCGATCACCTTCGCCCGTTCCGCGCCGGGATAGTGCGAGGCCAGCATGAACGGCTTTTCCTGGCTGGCGACATACGCGACCGTGCTGCTCCAGGCATCGACCTGGGTCTTGTCGGCGCCGCTGGTGCCAACGACCTTACCGGTATGATCGACCCCGAAATGACTGACGACCTGGCTGCCCACCAGGCGATACTCGGGTCCGCCGGGCAAAATATCGATCACGATCAGGTTGGACGCCAGTTGCCTGAGGTCGATCATCGGGTCGATCGCGGCACGCGTTGGTGGCTTGCCGCCGGCATGGCGATCCAGCCAGTAACGGTAGAGTTCCTCCCACGGCGGGGTTTCTGGAGCGTTATTCATCGTGTTCCGCAAACAACTTACCTCGAACTTTAGGCATTGGGAATTGCATTCCCATTACGTGCACTTCAATTCCGTGCCAAGCGCCGTGCAACCGGCCGCCACCGCGAGGTAAACTCCGCGTCATGACCACGCCCCCAGAGTCGTCCCCGGAATCGGCGGTACAGTCGCGCCCGCGCGCACGGCCGCCTGAGCTGGAGCCCGTGTTCCGCCCGGTGAGCGACCTGGGCGGCGTCGGCACCCATATGTCGAAGATGCTGGTCAAGGTCGCGGGGACCGAGATCGTCGACCTGCTGTGGCACCTGCCGGTGGCGCTGCTGGATAGGCGCTATACGCCCAAGATCGCCGAGCTGAAGCAGGCCTGCCTGGCGACGCTGGAGCTGACCATCGACCGGCATGATCCCGGCCGCGGCCGCGCGCCCTATCGCGTGCGCTGCCGCGACGAGACCGGCTTCATCGAGCTGGTCTTCTTCAATGTCCGCGGCCCCTACCTGCTGAAGCAGCTGCCGGTCGGGGAGAAGCGATTGGTCAGCGGCAAGGTCGAATTCTATAACGGCCTGCCGCAGATGGCCCATCCCGATGCCATCATGCCGGTGACGGCGCGGGACCGCATCGCCATCGTCCAGGCGATCTACCGCCTGACCGGCGGGCTGACCCAGCCGATGCTGGACCGGATGATGCGGGCAGCGCTGGTTCACACGCCCAGCCTGCCGGAGTGGCTCGATACCGGCCTTCAGCGCCAGCGGCAGTGGCCGGATTGGCGCGCCGCGATCCTCGCCGTCCACAACCCCGAGACCGAGGCCGAGCTGCTGCCCGCCGCCCCGGCGCGCCAGCGCCTGGCCTATGACGAGCTGCTGGCCCACCAGCTAGCGCTGGCCCTGGTGCGCGAGCAGAACCGGCGCAGCGGCGGCAAGCCGAATGTCGGCGACGGACGGCTGCGCAACGCCGCCATCGCCGCCCTGCCCTATCGCCTGACCGGGGCGCAGGAGCGGTCGCTCGACGAGATCCTGCATGACATGAACGACAGCCACCGCATGCTGCGCCTGCTGCAGGGCGACGTCGGCAGCGGCAAGACCGTCGTCGCCCTGCTCGCCATGCTCGCGGCGCTGGAGACCGGACGGCAGGCCGCGCTGATGGCACCGACCGAGATCCTGGCGCGCCAGCACATGGCGACCATCGCGGCGATCTGCGAGCAGCTGCGGGTCAACGTCGTCGTGCTGACCGGGCGCGACAAGGGCAAGGCGCGCAAGCAGACGCTGGAGGCCATTGCCGACGGCCGCATCCAGATCGTCATCGGCACCCATGCGCTGATCCAGCCGGACATCGTCTTCCACGCGCTGGCGCTGGTGGTGGTGGACGAGCAGCACCGCTTCGGTGTCGATGAGCGCGCGGCGCTGACGGCCAAGGGCCAGGGCGTCGACACGCTGGTGATGAGCGCAACCCCGATCCCGCGCAGCCTGACCTTGGCCGCCTATGGCGACATGGATGTCTCCCGCCTCGACGAAAAGCCGCCCGGCCGCACCCCGATCACCACCCGCCTCGTCGCCATCGAGCGGCTGGACGAGGTGCTGAGCGGGCTGGAGCGCGCCATATCGGGCGGCGCCCGGATCTATTGGGTCTGCCCGCTGATCGAGGAATCGGACGAGAGCGACATGGCCGCGGCGCGGCAGCGTTTCGCCATGCTGCATGCGCGTTTTGGGCAGCGGGTGGGCCTGGTCCACGGCAAGATGAAGGCCGCCGAGAAGGACGCGGTGATGGCCGGCTTCAGCGATGGCGACCTGGATATCCTGGTCGCCACCACAGTCATCGAAGTCGGCGTCGACGTGCCCGAGGCGACGATCATGGTGATCGAGCACGCCGAACGCTTCGGCCTCGCCCAGCTGCACCAGCTGCGCGGCCGCGTCGGCCGCGGCAGTGCCGCCTCGACCTGCCTGCTGCTCTATGCCGGCCCCCTGGGCGAGACCGCGCGTGAACGCTTGCAGATCCTGCGCGAAACCGAGGACGGCTTCCGCATCGCCGAGGAAGACCTGAAGCTGCGCGGCGCCGGCGACCTGCTCGGCACCAAGCAGAGCGGCCTGCCCGACTTCAGGCTGGCCGACCCGGTGCTGCATGGGGACTTACTGGCGGTGGCGGCGGACGACGCGCGGATGGTGATGACCAAGGACCCGGGGTTGACGGGCAAGCGCGGGGAGGCGCTGCGGGTGCTGCTGTATCTGTTCAGGCGCGAACGGGCAGTGCGGTATTTGCGGAGTGGCTGATGGGGCTCCTTCCGCCCCAACCTCGCCATTCCGCGCCGCCCGGGACTTCTCGAAAGCGGACCGGCGCGACGATCAGTTGGGGGAACACTTTGCTTTCACCTGATTCAGGATCGACTGGACCTCAAAGGGGATATTTGGCGAGTCCCTTGTTGTCGCCGCCACCTCGCTCAAGAGAGGCGCCGATCCCTCGGCGTAGCATCTGCAGTACTCGTCGGTCGCCGTTCCGACCATAGCCCAACTTTTACCAATACTGATTTCAGCGGTCGTACACGCCAGACTTTCCGAAGCAATCAGCGCCTCTCGGTGTTCTTGCCGACGCCGGTTGTCCAGGTCGGCCATCACTTGGATCACAATGATTGTAAGCCCCACACCGCCCAGCGCGCACCGCAGCGCGGTCTGTACAATCGACATAATCGACACAGGCTCTGCCGGCATTTCCTTCTGTTCGACTGACATCGCATCCCGCCATTGATGTGACAGTTCAGACTAAATAAAGACGACGACTCGGAGCAGAAATATTCGTAAGTATGCGAGAAGCCCAAGAATTGCCCATCCCGAATTCGAGGTAATCCTTTTTGTACGGAAATGGCGTCACCGTGGCGGCGGACGATGCGCGGGTGGTGATGATGAGAGACCTGACGGGCAAGTGGGGGGAGGCGCCGCGGGGTGGCAGGCTGCGGTCGACACGCATGCAAGCCAATACATGCGGTTACGACTTCATTATCTACCGATTATTCTGTTGTCCCGAGAGGAATTACCGTATTGTCATCTGATTGCAATGATCATCCTGCACACTTCCATAAAAGGATAGGGCCAACCAGGTTTCATCGCGGAGGGACGATATGGGAAAGATCATCAAGGGCACCGCCTGGTCAAACGGCGAAGTCGCTTATCTTGCCTGGGAGGCCGACGCGGCCATAGACGACTGCCTTGGCTTCATGATCACCCGAGAGCACCTGTCTGGCGCCGACCAAGGACAGGAGCGTATCCTGCCGACCTGGATTGCGTTCAAGGACCAGTCAAATCCGGAGTGGCTGAACCAGGACAGCTCGGTCTGGCCGATACAGCAATATGAATGGCGCGACCTCACGCTCCGCCAGTCCCGCGACACCGCCGCCGTTCGTCCGATCGACTTCCACGTCCGCTACAATATCACACCCGTCGGGCCGGCCGGCAACGGGCGCCAAGCCCTGCCGCCGTCGCAGACGGCGCAATTTACCGATGCAGATGGAAAGCGGCGCTATGCCGGCGACCCGCGCCCCCTCGCCGCGCTCGACGTTCCTTTCGTTACCGAGCCAATCCATGTCACCCATACGTATGGTGACGTCCAGGCAACTTACACGAACGGCATTCTGTCGACCCAGAACCTCCTGCAGCAGTTGGAGTCCGTGCAAGGCCACAAACCCGCCGACGTAAACCCCGGACCGACCACCGGGGTCACCCCTGGCCTGCGCGCGACGCTCAAGAAGCATATTCCGATCGAGAACGACCCGATCCGAACCTTCCTGACCGGCGACACGCTGAGCTTTCTTCTCAAGCTGATCGCCCGCGCCGAGAACGGCGGCGGAGAACTCTATCTGGCGCTTTATGAATTGCACGATCCTGAGCTCATAAAGCGGCTCACCGCGCTGACCGCTGCCGGTAAGGCCCACGTCATTCTATCGACCGCCGGATCGACCGATCCCAATCCGGAGCACAATCCGCCGACGCCCAAGCTGCCGATGGTATGGGATACCGAAAACCATGATGCCAGGGCGGGACTGCACGCCGCGTCGGCAGCCAATGTCCAGGATCGGCTGTTCAACAACAGCGCGCATATCGGCCACAACAAGTTCACGGTCTATGCGGAAGGCGGCATCGCCAAGGCCGTGCTGTCCGGAAGCACGAACTGGACGGAGACAGGCCTCTGCACGCAATCGAACAATGCGATCTATATCGAGGACGATGCCGTCGCCGGCCTTTATCTCGACTGTTGGAAGCGGATGCATGACGATCCCCAACCGGTCGGCGTGCCGCTCAGCGTACCCCAGGGACACAAGTCGATCGACGGCTTCGCGGCGAGCAGCGGCGTGCAGGGCCAAGCCTTTCGGGCCGCCAACGCCTCACCGGCCGCACCGGTGACCCTCAAGGACGGCAAGACCACAGTTGAGGTTCTGTTCTCGCCGAACACCAGGGCGAAAACCAAGGATGGAGATTCCCCGACACCCGTGGATCTCGCCCGCGTCTATTCGCTCATGGAGCATGCCGAAAGCGCGCTGCTGTTTCTCACATTCCTGCCGGGCGTCGGCGGCAATCAGAACATCATCGGCACCGCGGCCAAGCTCGCCGCCGACCGGCCTGAATTGCTGGTCCAAGGCGCCATCAGCGATCCCAGCGCCTTGCCCGCAGCCGAAGGCGAACCCAAGACTTATACAAAGCCCGATGGATCGACGGCAAAGCTGCCCCAACGCGCGATCTGGTGGCCGGGCGGCGACAAAAGCCGCGTCGTGATGGTCCGCGCTGCCGCGATTACCGAGCAGAACGGTGATCTGCGCCCCGAACTGCTGAGTGCGGGCCACGCCATTATTCATGACAAGATCATCGTCATCGATCCGCTCGATCCCGACAAGTGCACCGTCATCACCGGCAGCCACAATCTCGGCTACAAGGCGTCCTATCAGAATGACGAGAACCTGCTGATAATTCGCGGCAACCAGGCGCTCGCCATATCCTACGCGGTCCACATCCTCGACGTGTATGACCATTATGTCATGCGCGCGAAACTCCAGGACCAGCTGCGCAATGCGCTGATCGCCAACGGCGTACCGCCCGCCGGCCGGTCCGGCGGGGGCTTCCTCCAAACCACGCCCGGGTGGCAGCAGAAATGGTTCGCGGCCGACGCGAAGCCGACGATGCGGAACTACTTCCTCAACTGAAAGCGAGCAGCCTGGAGTCCGCGGGCCGAAATCGCCGATTCCCGACTATCCGTTACTGCCGCGCAAGGGCGATACGAACAGCCTCGGCAGGCGAAACAAGATGATCGACGCTGTCGGCGGAGATGGCGATCTCGACCCCTTTGACGACGCCGGTGAAGGCGTTGCCGCGTGATCCATAATCCTGCGAAACCGGCGAACCGGAATCGTGGCCGACATCGCAGCCGTCGTCGGCGGAGAAGATCATCGCCGCCGTGGCGGCAACTTTGCCCGTGCCGACTTCCTTGCCGTCAACATAGAGGGTCACGGTCCCGCCCTTGCCGAGACCGCCACCTTCGTAGGCGAACTCCATCCGCACTTGGTGATCGCCCGAAGGCAGCACGCTGCTTGCCTCGACGTAGGAGTAATGCACCCCGAGGAAGTTGTAGCAGTATTTGAGCTTGCCATCCTTCGCATAAAGGCTCCAGCCACCGATCGTGCCGCCCTGCGCGATGATCACACCTTCGCCTCCGTCGGCCGGGACCGTGATCTCGGCAGTTACCGAGTGCGACTTGTTCTTGATGTTGATGACCGAATTCTCGGACAGCTGGCCCATGCCGCCAAACAGGATCTGGCGGGTCCCTCTGATCAATACGGGCCGGCCCGCGGTGTCCGCGTTGAGCCGCTTTGCGAGATCGTCGTCCAACGGCAGCACGTTGTAGCGCGTCGCCTCTATGAGCCAGAGCCGCTGCAGCTCATGCAGCTTTTCGGGCATCTGCTTGGAGAGGTCGTTCGCCTGGCTCCAGTCCTTGCTGGTGTCGTAGAGCTCCCAGACATCGTCGTCGAAGGCTGGCGTTACCTCGCCAACGAGCAGCCACGGCGTCTTATGCCGTGTCACCGCGGTCCAGCCCTTGTGATAGATGCCGCGGTTGCCGAACATTTCGAAATACTGCGTCTCGCGCCGCTCGGCGGCCCCCGGATCGTTGAAGGCGTAGAGCATGCTGACGCCCTGGATCGGCATCTGCGCCACCCCGTTCACCGAGGCCGGTTCGGGAATCCCGGCAGCCTCCAGGAGGGTGGGGGCGATATCGATTACGTGATGGAACTGGGTGCGGATCTCGCCCTTGCCGACAAAACCGTTGGGCCAGTGGACAATCGTGCCGTTGCGCGTACCGCCCCAGTGCGAGGCGACCTGCTTCGTCCACTGGTACGGCGTGTTCATCGCGTGCGCCCAGCCAACAGCGTAATGGTTGTAGGATTCCGGTCCGCCAAGCTGGTCGATGCGCGCGTTCAGGAACTCCGGCGTTTCGATGGCCGCGGCGCCGTTGAAGTTGATCATCTCGTTGAAGGTGCCGTTCAGCGTGCCTTCGGCCGACGCGCCGTTATCGCCGATGATGTAGAAGATCAAAGTGTCATCGGTGAGGTTCAACCTGTCGAGGCTGTCAAGCAGACGCCCGACGTGATGATCGGTGTACTCCAGGAAACCGGCATAGACTTCCATCTGACGCCGCAGGACCGGCTTGAGGTCTTCCGGCATGTCGTCCCAGGCCGGAATTTCCTTGTGGCGCGCGGTCAGCTCGCAATCCGAAGGGATGACACCAAGCGTCTTCTGCCGCGCGAAGGTCGCTTCGCGCACCTTATCCCAGCCGTCGTCGAACATTCCCTTATACTTATCGGCCCAGTCCTTGGGCACGTGGTGCGGTGCGTGCGTGGCGCCGGGCGCGAAATAGACGAAGAAGGGCTTGTCCGGCGCCAGCGCCTTCTGCTGGCCGATCCAGGCCATGGCCTTGTCGGTCATGTCCGCCATGAAGTGGTAGCCCTCTTCGGGTGTCTTCTTCACTTCGACCGGCGTCGTGCCTTCATAGAGCGTCGGGTACCACTGGTGCGCCTCGCCGCCGATAAAGCCGTAGAAGTACTCGAAGCCGCCACCGCCGGTCGGCCAGGCGTCGAACGGCCCGACAGGGCTCGTTTCCCAGACGGGGACCTCGTGGCACTTGCCGAACTGCGCGGTGGAGTAGCCGTTCAGCTTCAGCGTCCGGGCGATCGGCGATGCCGTGTTGGGCAGGACGGAGCTGTAGCCGGGCGAACCGCTGGCGATCTCCGTGATGCCGCCCATGCCGACCGCGTGGTGGTTGCGTCCAGTCAGCAGCGCCTGACGGGTCGGTGAACACAGCGCCGTGGTGTGGAAGCGATTGTACTTCAGGCCCCCTGCCGCGAGCCGCTCGGCGTTCGGCGTCCGGCAGGGTCCCCCGAATGCGCTCGACGATCCGAAGCCGGCGTCGTCGATCAGAATGACCAGGATATTAGGGGCGCCCTTTGGCGGCCGCAGTGGCTCGATGGCCGGGTACTTCGTCTCCGGATCCTTGGCGTCGTAGGTGATCGGGCCGGTTCGCGGCCGATCCGGTATCGGAAGCACGTTGCGCTGCAGCTTGCCATTGGTGTCGCCCATCGGTTTCTCCTGTTTCATGAGGTGTAACGAAAGGGGTCACGAAGAAAATTGTCGGGTTGGTTTGGCTTCCTGGTGCTGAATTCCCCGAAACAAGTGGTGGATTGTTCAGGCTAGAGGTCCAGGCGTTACTGAATGCCGGACGGGAACGAGCCGGCCTGCGCCCTGCGTGTGAGGAGAAGAGAACGCAACTCGGTTTCACCGATCGTCCGCGCGATTTCTCTGAAAGCGAAAAATGGGATCAAGGCAACAGCCATGATGCATCCTAAAGTCGCTATGCCTTTTAGCGTTCCGCCACCAAGATCCGAGATACTCTCCGATATCGCTCTTCCTCTGAAAAGGCCGACGATGACCTCTTCCAAGAGATGAACGCCGATTAGGACAATGGCGAAGACCGTAGATTTATAGAGAATTGAATAGATGAGTGGCTTGTCTTCCAGTTCTCGAGCCAAGTGAAGTTCCTCGGCGATCAGCATTACTTTCGCCAGAACGAGGGCATTCACGAAAGCAAATCCATAACCAGTATAATTTATGCTATTCTCCCTTAAAATTACCCCTTTATAAAGATTAAATATTCCCAATAATACAAAAAGGTAGAGAAACATCACCAGAAGACTTTTAGCTTCGTGCACGGCCCACTCTTTGAAAGTGCGCTTATGTGGGCTCGGGCTGCCGTGTCGATCGACGCCGACTGCTCCATTGATCTGCTCTGGCGGGATGTTCATAGCGATACCTCGCCGTTCTTGTGCCCGGGTTGTGCGCCCCGCGAACGAAGTGCGTCTGCAGATGGGCCCTGAACCACGTCGCGGCGACTGCGAGTATGGGAAACACAACGCCCCAAGGTCTCGCCCAGAGCGGCAGCCAATCGATGCAAAACGAAAGCCACCGCTCTCGCTGTCCGGCCGACCGACCTCTGTTGGAAAATCAGATTGCCCGGTCGTTATCTGGACAACTCTCGTACCGCCTAGATATGGCACTCGTGCCGATCACACGACTGCTGCGTGCTACTCCAGCGCGCTGACCAAATAGAGCGTCCTGTGCCAACGATGGAAATACGGGCGATACCCGAGCTGACAGAAGAAAAAGCCGGTATCAGCGCGAGGGCGGACGGGCATCCGTCCGTAAGGGGCCAGCTCAAGCGGCCAAGCCGACGTGGAGACACGTATCTGTTCAGACGGGAACGGGTGGTGCGGTATCTGCGCAGCGGGTAGGCCGCAGCCCAACCAAAGGCTCCTCACCAAAAAGGCCGCGCCTGGTTGCCCGGGCGCGGCCCCTGGTCGCTACGGATTGGTCGGCGTCTGCGGGTCGCCGGCCGCCTTCATGAAGGGATTGCCGAGGTACGCGGTGCCGATAACCGTGCCGTTGCCGAGCACTTCATTATAGCCCTTCTTATTCGTGATGGTGAACGCGCCGTTGCTGCCGGGAATGTTCTGGCGGAAAACGGTCGGCCCGCCGAACGCCTGGATGGCGGACAAGAGATAGATTGCGAAATTCTCGTTGCCGAGACGTGAGTGGAGGAACTGGATCTTGAGGGCCAGGAGGCCGGCCATATCCGGAGAGGAGGCGCTGGTACCGACGAAGCCGAAGAAGTTGTTGTCGATACCGACCCAATCGAAGCTGCGATTCGGTCCGCACGGCTGAACGGCGACACCCGGGCAGCCGCCCATGTGGAGCGACACATCCGGCACCGTGCGCATCTTGGAGCCGGTCGCCACCAGATACTGATACAAGGGCTTCGGATAGACGATGCTGGTGCCGCCGCCCGAGGCCCAGATCGCACCGGTCGCGTTCGTCCCGAAATCCGGGTCGCCGACGACCGGGTCCGGCTGGGCATTCTCGCTCTTATAGGTCGATGTCAGACTGCCGGCGACAGAGCTGGTCACCAGATTGGTGCCACCGACGCCGACGACATGAGGCGACGAGGCCGGTGACTCGGCTGTCTGAAGGAAACCGCCGCAGCCGGGGCCGCCGCCTTCCAGGCAGGCGAGCGCCGGAACCGGGTTCGAGCCGAAATCGCCCGAGCTCGCGGTGAACGTGATGCCTTCGGCATTGCCCTGCGCGAAAAGGTCGTCATAGACCACCAGGATGCTGGTGAAATCCTGGCCGCCATTGAAGGCCGGGGTATAGAAGATCTCGCCGCCGCCGAACGACATGTTCACGACATCCGCCTTGTTGGCTTCGACGATCGTGGTCAAGCCGTTCAGGATGGAGTCGTCGGACAGGTCCGGGATGTTGTAGTCGATGATGCTGGCGCCCGGCGCCATGCCGCCGGCTTGCTGGATATCCAGCTGGACCTCGGCGGAATTGAAGGGATTGTTCTGATCGTATGGCGGCGCGCCGGACAGATCGATCTCGGTGATCTTGGGCGCCGGCAGGCCTTCATGGGCGAAGTAGGCCTGGTTGTCGGCCAGGCTCTGCCCGGCGGTCATCAGAATCCCGATGGTGACGCCGGCGCCATTGACGACCTTGAAGCTGGGGAAGCTATAGGCTTGCTTTAAATCGTCGAACCAATAGCCGCCGGTTGGGCTGGACCGGTTGTCCGGCAGATGGCCGGCCCGGACCATCGATGGCTTCTTCATCCGGATGACGCTGTCGAACGCCGGGATCACGGCGCCGCTGGCCGCGAGCATGGGCGTCATCACCATCCGCTGGGTCGCGGCAAAACTAGTGCGGCCGTTCGAGAAGCGCGCCGTGGCGAGCTTCGTGGCGAACGCGCGCTCCGTGGCGCTCACGCTCCCGGTGACGTGTAGCGAGTGGCTATGCACCTTCGTAACCCGAAGCCCGCGCGCGTTCAATTCACGGGTGATCATCTTGACGGTCGCCGGCGACGGCCCGAAACGTGCCGCGAACTGGGCGGGCGTCAGCCATTTATGATATTGCGGCGAGCCGGCGGTTTGCAGAGCCTCTTCCAGCTTCAGCAGCTCCGCTTTTTTCCTGAGCGGCAGGTAAATATCGAATTCCAGCGGGGCCTGGGCCGCCGCACGTTCGCCGAGCTGGGCCTTTTCGTAAGCAGCGGCCGGATTAGCGGTCAACGCGGTCCCCGATACCGCGATCACCGCGCAAGCGAGAAGACTGACCTTGTTCATTGAAGCCTCCCTTGATGAAGATTTGTTCGCCCACAGACGTTATAATATAACTCGTCGGGTTGCTGGCCTTGATACTCAGAGAAATCTGACAGACGCGATTTGTGAAAACATTTACGTAAATGAGAAACAAATATTCTCAAGAGTATGAGAGATCATATCTCAAAGTATTCTATCATTTTCCATCACACAGTGCGCCAGATGCACCTTCGCCAGCAATGGGAATTATACCGATACAGTCTAAAGTCTAGGGACTTCCGGCGATCCCGGGCAATTGTTTTGCAGCCAAGAGATTTATATTGCAGCGCGAAGGCGCTGTGGCGCCAGTCGTGCGCTGGGCCAAACCGCCCGCAAGCGCCAGGTCGGGGCTGCTTTTTGACCCAAAGCGGCCGAAATATGCACCGAGCGGCAATTTCCGGAATCGCCCCCATGTCGGCCATAGAGCCGGCATTTCGCTGCGCCCGATAGCGGACATGGTGGTGAGCTCAATTCCCTCGACACGCTCCTTGGCCTGTAACTATGGGGCGGTGAGGGGAAGGACACCCCGCAAGGGGCACCAGAGGGTAATGCTGACCGCGCCCAGGGTCTTGGGCACCGGCTGCGTAATAGTCAGGCGCAGCCCTAGCCTCACCGCGCTAATTCCGCTTTCGCCCCTGTGTGGACGGCTCTCCGTTGGCAAGGGGTTATTTGAGCAAGCGCACTTGGCGGTCGATGCTAGCTGGCTGCCGACGCTGAGTGCGGTCGCGCCCTCGAGCCCAGCGTCCGGACTAGATAAATCGCGCATCATAGTGTCGACGAATGTGCGGCACGCGATCTGGCAGGTTCGTCGCCGAAGCTAAAGCGTGCGTGACGCCTCTTTACGGCTTTGCGTTTGCAGCCAATCGCGGCCCGATTGGCCATGATCAATAAAACATGAACTCTCATTAATACTGGAGTAAGCTGGAGTTTAAGGCTGCTCGTAGAACGCAGCTCTTTGGGAGCACTACACGATGGCCGAGAATGCTGCTTCTCAATATCGCGTGCTGTTGGTCGACGACGACCCGTTCATTCGAGGACTGACGGCACGCTTACTCAAGGACATCGGCTGTACAGATCTCGTCGAAGCGAGCGGCGGCCGCGAGGCACTGGCCATCCTCGATATGCCGGAGAATCTCGTCGATCTTCTGCTGTGCGACCTCGCCATGCCGGACATGGATGGGATCGAGATCGTCCGCCATTTGGCCAAACGCAATGAACGCCCCGCGCTTGCTTTCCTGTCCGGCATGGAATTCGGGGCACTGCGGGCCGCGGAAGCACTGGCGCGCGCTTATGGCCTGAGAATCCTCGGCTGCCTCACCAAGCCCGCGGCAAAGGATGCGTTGAGGTCGCTGCTTGAAGACCTGTCAAACGGAGATCCGCCGAAAGCCCAGATCCAGGATATCCACATCACGCACGATCGTCTGCAACGCGCCATCGCGGCCGAGGAACTGTGCCTCTACTATCAACCCAAAGTGGGGTTGGAGACGGCGGCGCTGGACAGTGTCGAGGCGCTGGTGCGGTGGAACCATCCGGATCACGGGTTGCTTGGACCGGACAAGTTCGTCGGGCTGGCGGAATCGACGTCTCTCATCGGCCCCATGACGGAGGCCCTCGTCAATCTGGCCTTCCGCCAGCAGGCGCAGTGGCACGCGCGAGGCTTCCATACCCATGTGGCCGTGAATCTTTCACCCTCGATGTTGTCGGACCTCTCTCTTCCCGATCGGTTCACCAGGCTGGCGTCCGTGTTGGGGCTCAAGCCCGAGAACATCGTGTTCGAGATCACAGAAACGGGCGTCGCCAAGGACGAAGCCATCTATCTGGAGATCGTCACGCGATTGCATCTGAAGGGTTTTGTGCTGTCCATCGACGATTTCGGCACGGGCCAGTCGTCGCTGCAAAAGCTCGAGGCGCTGCCATTCGCCGAACTCAAGGTCGATCGTCAGTTCGTCCACGGCGCATATAAGAACTCAGCCAAGCAGGCCATCCTCAAGGCCTCGCTCGGTCTTGCGAAGGCGCTGGGCATGAAGACCGTCGCTGAAGGCGTCGAGCACCGAGAGGATTGGGATCTTCTCAAAACCCTGAAGTGCGACGTCGTGCAGGGTTTCATCGTCGCTCGCCCCATGCCGCCCGCCGATGTGCCGTCCTGGGCCGGATCGTGGCGGATGCCATGATGCTTCGCAGAAGATGGTGAGCGCATGAAGTCTTCCAAGATCGTCGCATCGTGGAACAGACTCTCGTTTCGACTGCCTGCCCTGATCGTCGTCTTCGCCGCGGCGACCGGGGTGGTCGCAGGCGTGATTTCCTATCATGTCGCGAAAAACAGCCTCGTCGAGACAGCGAAGGAACGCATGGAGCTGGTGCGCAACGAACGCGCGCGCGCTGTGACGACGCTCCTCGACGATATGCGCATCGGCCTGACTTCATTCGCGAGCCGCCCGACGCTCGCTCGAGATATCGAGGAACTCGAAGACGCATTTCAGCAACTCGGCGATGTCCAGCGCGACGCCGTGATCGCAGCCTATACGGTCGGCAACCCTTATCCTGCGGGAACGCGCGCGGCGCTCGCTGATGCGGGTGACGGGTCGGCTTACAGCGCCAAGCATCGTGCTGTCCACGACCAGTTCATGCAAATGGTCCACATCAAGGAGCTGGTCGACCTCCTGCTCGTCGATCCACGCGGCGATGTGGTCTATTCAGCCATGAAGGAAGGCGACTTCGGAACGAACTTCCTGGCTGGCGCCTACAACGATACCAATGCAGCCACGGTATTTCGGGCTGCGCTTGCATCCAGGCAGCCCGGGGAAGCCGCTTTCGACGACATGAAGCCCTACGGCCCCTCGCACGATCCTGCGATTTTCATGGGCCAAGCCGTTCGCAATGAGCATGGCGACGTCGCGGGCGTCCTCCTCTTTCAGCTCAACAACCAGAAGATTCGCGACGTCGCCAACAACATCCAGGGCCTAGGCGATACCGGCGAAGTGTACCTCGTCGGATCCGACGCCACGCGCCGCAGCGAGACGCGTTTCTCGCAGGGTGCGCTGTTGGCCGACACGCTGATGACACGGTCTGCCATGCGTTCCGTCGCGGGCTTCACGGAAAGTGTCGTGACGAAGGACTACAAGGGTGACGACGTGGTTTCGGCCTATGCCCCGATCAACCTCATGGGTGTGAGATGGGGTATTGTGTCCAAGATCGACCTCGACGAAGCGCTTGAGCCGTTGCGGCCGATGGCGATCGCGACGATTACCGGCGTACTCGCCTCAACGCTTGTCATTGCGTTCTTTGGTTTCGTCACCGCCCGCCGCATCAGCGCGCCCCTCGATCGGTCGCTGCATGTCATGGAACGGCTCAGCGCGGGCGATCTCAACATTGAAATCGAGGATGCCGGCGGCGTCTTGGAGACCCGTCAGATTTCCGCGGCCTTGCGTACTTTCCAGGGCAATCTGCGCCAGACCGGACGCCTGATCAGCGAGGTCACCAGCGGCAAGGAGCAACTCACCAGCCTGCTCGACAGCAGTCCGATCGGGGTCGTCGTGCTCTCGACGGACAACAGGGTTCTGTTCGTGAACGATCCTGGCGCCTCCATCCTGGCGCGGCATAAGTCATCGCTCACCGGCCAAGTGTTCTCCTTTGCCGATATCGCGGTGTCGGAGGAACAGGTGAGCCAGATGATCGTCGCGGCTCGGCGTGACGGGATCGTGCGGAAAGCGCGAGCCACGGTTCGCGTTGCCGGTGCCGACATCGCTCTTCGCTTTTCGGTCAGGCGAACGTCCTACCAAGGCGAGGAGGCTTTTCTGATCTGGTTCGAGGACGTCACATCGCACGATCGCATGCAGGCGGAGATCCAGGAGGCGCTTGCCGTGGCGAAAGCCGAACGATCGCGCACCGAAGCAATCCTCGCCGGCGCACCCGACCCCGTCATCATCGTCCGCCCCGACGGCAGCATCGAGTATGTCAATGAACAGATCCGCGAGGTGCTCGGTTACGGCCGCGATGAACTCATCGGCCAGCAGATCGAGCGGCTCCTGCCGGAGCGGTTCCGCGTTGCCCACCGGCCGCTCATTGACGGGTTCTTCGAAGGGGGCACCGTCAGACTGATGGGCGCCGGACGCGAGCTGTTCGCCCTCGCCAAGGATGGGCACGAAGTTCCCGTCGAAATCGCATTGAGCCCGATTCGCGCAGGGGAAAAACCTGTGGTCGTCGCACTTCTGCGAGACGTCACCGACCGGAAGAGAGCGGAAATGGAAATCCGCGAGGCCAAGGAGGCCGCCGAAGCCGCGACCCAGGCGAAAAGCAGTTTCCTGGCCTCGATGAGTCACGAAATCCGAACGCCGATGAACGGCGTCACGGGCATGGCCGATCTTCTGGCCCAGACGTCGCTTGACGAAGACCAAAGGCACATGGTCCGCACGATCAGAGAGTCGGGCAACGCCCTGATCACGGTCATCAACGACATCCTTGATTTCTCCAAGATCGAAGCCGGCAAGCTCGACCTGGAAAGCGTCCCCATGTGGGTCGCCGACACGGTCGAGGGCGTCGCCTCGACGCTGACGCCGAGCGCCGCCCAAAAGGGCCTTTCTATCCACGTCTATGTCGATCCGGAGCTGCCGCCGCACGTCCATGGCGATCCTACGCGCCTGCGGCAGATCCTGTTCAACCTCGGCGGCAACGCGGTGAAGTTCTCCGATGGCAAGGACGTCCAGATTCGGGCAACTTTCGCCGAAAGGACGAGTGGCGAGCGCACCTGGATGAGGTTCAGCATCATCGACCAGGGCATCGGCGTCTCGTCGGAAAATCAGGCCAAGCTCTTTCAGGCATTCAGCCAAGCAGAATCCTTCACGACGCGACGATACGGCGGCACCGGTCTCGGGCTGGCGATCTGCAAACGCCTCGTCGACATGATGGGCGGCGCCATCGGGGTTGAAAGCCGTGTGGGCGCCGGATCGACCTTCTGGGTCGATCTGCCGTTCATGCCCGCGCCGGAAGCCAAATCCAACCGGAAGGAGCGCGACCTAGCCCAGCTGCGGGTGCTGCTGGTTGGAAGCGGAGGTCCGCGACGCGAGACTCTTAAGGCCTATATCAACCACAGCGGCGCCGAAGTCATCGAGGTCCTCGACGTCGGGGGCGCAGTCGCGGCCTTCACTGCCCCTTCGCCGCCGATCTTCGACGCGATCATGGTCGATCTCGGCTTGGAGAACAGCCGGCAGGAAGTCGCGATCGCGGAACTGCGAAAGGTCATCGGCCGGGAGACGCCGATCATCTTGCTGCAGGACTATCAGAACCGCAGCGCGCGCATTGTCGACAAGGACATCGTTACTGTCGATGCCAATCCCCTGATCCAATATCGCATCGTATCGGCCGTGGCGGTTGCGGCGGGCCGTGCAAGCCCGCAGATCAAATCCGAAACCGACGCCATCACCTTTAGCCGCGCGAAGGCGCCGACCGTCGCCGAAGCGCTCGAACGAGGCCAGCTCATTCTCCTCGCGGAGGACAACCCGACTAACCAAGACGTCATCCAGCGGCAGCTCAATCTGGTGGGATATGCCTGCGAGGTGACGGGCAACGGCAGTGAGGCTCTTCGCGCCTATAAACCCGGGCGCTACGCTCTTCTGCTCACCGACTGTCATATGCCGGAAATGGACGGTTATGAGCTGACGGCAACTATCCGCAGCCGGGAGCGAGGCAGCGGCTATCGCCTTCCGATCATCGCTGTCACGGCGAACGCCCTGCAGGGAGAGGCCGAGAGGTGCCTGGCCGCCGGCATGGACGACTATGTCAGCAAGCCGATTGCGATGTTGGCCCTGGTCGA
>Ga0268266_10000960_pt1 | contig 36686 bp, 28 predicted proteins | sample KBSS13metaG_FD_190356 | JGI IMG/M metagenome (GOLD analysis project Ga0268266, IMG submission 190356) | Switchgrass rhizosphere microbial communities from Kellogg Biological Station, Michigan, USA - KBS S1-3 metaG (SPAdes) (version 2) | ecosystem: Host-associated > Plants > Roots > Rhizosphere...
AGCAGGGCCGGGTGGGAACGACGCCTCAGGACGAGCAGGTGTGCGCGTCGCTGTACGACGGGTGTGACTGCCACACGGTCAATACGCCCCAGGGCCGGGTGGCCTGCGGGATCGCGCGGCCGCCGCCCGACGGCGGAGTGGTGGGTGGGTAGTCAGGCCCGGTAGGCCTCGAGGCAGCGCTTCACGACGCTGGACCACTGGAAGTGCTCGAGCATGCGGGTGCGGGCGGCAGTACCCATCGCGCTCGCCTTGCGGTCGTCGGTGCAGAGGGTAACCAAGGCGGTGCGCAGGGCCGCGAGGTCGTCCGGCGGGACGACGAAGCCGGTGACGCCGTCGACGACGGCCTCAGGCATGGACGCCACATTGGTGCAGATGGCCGGAATGCCGCAGGCCATGCCCTCGAGGAGCGTCTGCCCCATGAGCTCGGGGACGCGCGTCTCGTTCCCGTAGCGATCGCGGTACAGGCTGGGGAGGACGACGCAGCGAGAGCGGCGGTAGGTGTCGACGAGCTCCGAGTCGTCGAGATCGACATGGAAGCGCACGCGCTTGCCCGCAGAGAGCTCCTGGAGCAACACGAAGTACTTCGAATCGTAGGGCCGGCCGACGACGTCGAGCGGAAGGTCCGCCGGGAGCGCCTCGATGACGCGATCGATTCCCTTGTGCGCGAGCAGACGGCCGACGAAGAGCGCGCTGCCGGTCCTCGGCACGCTGGGATCCGGGGAGAACTTGTCCGTGTCGACGCCGGCGAGGATGACGCGCGACCAGGGCCTGCCCTCCTGGCCAACGACGCGACGGCTGTACTCGCTGATGTGCAGGTGGCCGTGGAACCAGCGATCGGTCGAGACATAGGACGAGAAGTCCCACCCTCCCCCGCCGAGATCGGTGACGAAGACGCGCCGTCCAGCGAGCCGGCCCGCGAGGGCGGAGAGGCTGGAGACCGGGAGATGCTGCTGATGACAGTGGATGACGTCCGCCCGGAGGAGCTGGGGGAAGACCCGGAGACTCAGGGGATTGTGCCGGCTTGCGCGGACGTGCCAGGGCCTCCCGATCACGCGGACGCGGAGGGAGCCCTCGGTGAAGCTTCGATCGGCGGCGCCGAAGCTGAGCAGCGTCGTCGGCACCTCCCGAGCCATGTGCCGGGCGAGCTCCCAGGCGTAGCGCTCGGCGCCGCCGACGATGCCGTCCTTCTCGTCGAAGAGCGCCGGCACGATGTGCAGGACGCGGGGTGGCCGGGGGCTCTGCGACATGGACCGGAAGCGGAGCGACATGTTACGTGAGGATCGAATGCTGGCGAAGGTCGCACGTCTCCTCGGCCCCGCGCTCCTTCGACGTGTCCCCCCGCGCCGCTGGTACTCGACCTTGTCGATGGTTCTGTCCCAGGCGCCGGAGCAGACGAAGCTCCAGCATGGCGTCCTGTCGATGTGGGGAAGCCTCCAGAACTTGAAGGCGAACGGGTTTGCTCCACGGGCAGTGATCGACGTCGGCGCATGGATCGGCGACTGGACCGAGCACGTGCACGCGATCTTCCCGGAGGCGCGGTTCCTGATGGTAGAGGCCAATCCGGCCAAGCAGCCCGGGCTCGAGGCGATCGCCGACCGGCTCGGGGCGTCGGTCCGGTTGCGGATGGCCCTGCTCGGTCCGGAAGCTCGCGCCGGGGCTCCCTTCTACGCGATGGAGGCAGGGTCGTCGGTCCTGCCGGAGAACACGACCTTCGACCGAGATGAGCTCGCTCTGGAGATGACGACGCTGGACGCAGTCAGCGACGGAATGGCGCCCGGCCCCCTGCTGCTCAAGGTCGACGTCCAGGGTTACGAGCTCGAGGTGCTTCGGGGCGGCGCGAGGACGCTGGCGCGGGCCGACGTGGTCCTCCTCGAGGTCTCGCTGCTCGAGTACAACCAGGGCGCACCGCTGATGCCAGAGGTGGTGGCCTTCATGAACTCGGCTGGATTCGTTCCCTACGACGTGTGTGGCCAGTTCCGACGCGAGACGGACACCGCGCTCTGTCAGATCGACATCATGTTCGTCCGCCGGGACAGCCCCTTGCGGGCGAAGAAGACGTTCTGGAAGCGCGACCCCGGGCAGTCCGGTCAGCGCGGACCGACGTAGAGCGCCGCGAGCACGGCACCCGCGTAGAGAAGCAGGTTCACTACCGTCGGAACGTCGGAAAGCAGCACCTTCTCTGGTGAGCCGGTCACGTCACGCCGATGGACCAGGTACAGATAGCGGAAGATCCCGTAGAGGACGAAGGGCAAAGTCCACTTCAGGCGATCCGATCCGACCTTAGCGACAGTGTCGGGTGCGACCGTGTACAGGCCGTAGGCCAGAATGCACATCCCCGCCACGGTCGCGAGCATCTGGTCCAGCAGGGGGAGCGAGTATTCGCCGAGCGCCCGACGGTGCTCGGTCGCGAACTCCTTGAGAGCGACCAGCTCCTGACGGCGCTTGGCGAGCCCGAGGAACAGCGCCAGCAGAAGTGCGCAGAGGAAGAGCCAGCCGGAGACGGGGACGTCGATCGCCACGGCGCCTGCGAGCACGCGGAGCACGAAGCCTGCGGCGATGGACAGGACGTCCAGCACCACCATGTGCTTGAGGACGAACGCGTAGGCGATCTGGAGGACGAGGTAGGCGCCGCCGAGCGTGGCGAACTTCCACCCGAGGACCGCGCCGAGGTCGAGCCCCGCCGCCCAGCAGATGACGATGAGCAGCAGCACCGTCCGGGCACGAACCTCGCGGGCAGCGATGGGCCGGAGCGCCTTCTCCGGATGCCGCCGGTCCTCCTCGCGGTCGACCCAGTCGTTGAAGACGTAGATTCCCGACGAGAGGAAGCAGAACGCGACAAAGGCCAGGAGCTCGCGGAACGCGGCGTCGCCGTCGAAGATGCGACGCGCGAAGAGCAGCGGAGCAAAGACGGCGAGGTTCTTCGTCCACTGGCGCGGACGCAAGGCCCGGAACCAGGCCGGGAGCCGGTGGGGCTTCAGCGCCTCCGGAGCGGGAAGCTCAGGGGCGTCCGATGCCGAAGTAGACGAAGCCACGCTCGCGCATCCGTACCGGGTCGAAGATGTTACGGCCGTCGAAGACGACCGGCTGACGCATCAACTTCTTCATCCTCTCGAAGTCGGGCCGACGGAAGTCGTTCCACTCGGTGAGGACGAAGAGTCCATCGGCACCCTCGAGGGCCTCGTAGGTCGTCTCGGTATAGCGGACTCGGTCACCGAAGTGACGCTTCGCCACCTCCGTCGCCACCGGGTCATGGGCGGCGAGGGTCGCGCCCTTGCCGAGGAGACCTTCGAGCATCACCAGCGACGGAGCCTCGCGCATATCGTCGGTGCGGGGCTTGAAGGCGAGCCCCCAGACGGCGAAGTGCTTCCCGGCGAGGTCGCCGTAGTGCTTGGTGGCCTTCTGGAGGAGGAGCCGCTTCTGGCTCTCGTTGGTCCGCTCGACCGCACGAAGCAGATCGAACTCGATCCCGAAGTCGCGGGCGGTGGCAACCAGCGCCTTCACGTCCTTCGGGAAACAGCTTCCGCCGTATCCAACGCCGGGGAAGAGGAACGGGTAGCCGATGCGCCGGTCCGCCCCGAGGCCCTTGCGCACCAGGTCCACGTCGGCGCCGACCTTTTCGCAGAGCAGCGCCATGTCATTCATGAACGAGATGCGCGTCGCCAGCATCGCGTTCGCAGCGTACTTGGTGAGCTCGGCGCTCCGCGGGTCCATGTAGAGGATGGGGTTCTCGGTTCGGACGAACGGTCCGTAGAGCTCGCCCATGATCTTCCGGGCGTGCTCGGACTTCGTTCCGATGACCACGCGGTCCGGCTTGAGGAAGTCGTCGATGGCGGCCCCTTCCTTGAGGAACTCGGGGTTGGACACGACGTCGAAAGGCTGGTCGGTCACCTTCGCGACCGCCTCGCGGACGCGATCGGCGGTGCCCACGGGGACGGTGCTCTTGTCGACGATGATTGTGTAGCGCTTGAGCGCCTTGCCGATCTGCTCGGCCGCGGAGATGACGTACTGGAGGTCGGCGTCACCGGACTCACCCTCGGGCGTTCCGACGGCGATGAAGACGACCTCGGACTGCCCGACGGCGGTGGCCAGGTCGGTGGAGAACGAGAGCCGCTTCTCGCGGACGTTCTTGTGAACGAGCTCCTCGAGGCCCGGTTCGTAGATGGGGATCTTGCCTGCGTTCAGCGCCTTGATCTTGGCGGCGTCGACGTCGACGCACATGACGTCGTTGCCGGAGTCGGCGAAGCAGGTGCCGGCAACGAGCCCCACGTAGCCCGAGCCGACGATCGTCAGTTTCATCGCTGTACGTTCCTCACTGGGAGCCGGGAGTACGGCCGCCGGTCAGCAATCGCCGGAGACGTTCCGCTCCGCGAGTTTCACGCATTCTGCCCAGCTGGGCCAGCGGCGCAACCACCAGTCCATCGAGAAGGGCGCGAGTTGCAGGGCGCAGGTCGTGGGTCAGGGACTCGACGAGGGACGCGGTCTCGGGAAAGAGCGCCGCGACGATCCGGGTCGAGGCGTACACCGCCCGCTGGACGCGCCAGCGACGCGCACGCTCGCGCACCTGCGCGAGATCCAGTGGACGCGAGTCCGCGCCGTGCATCGAGGGAGCGCCAAGGATGAGCTCCCGGAGGTCGACGAAGGTGATGGTCGGGATGGAGTAGCCCGCGTGGGCCTGCTCGAGGATGGAGGCCAGCAGCGCGTCCTCCGCCGCGAGGCGGAAGAACGAGGGGCCGAACGCGCGGACGGGGAGCGCGCGATCGAGGAGCTCGCGGTCCTCGGACTCGAAGCCCGGGCCGAGGAGCCCGCCGTGAAGGGTGATCTGCGTGCGCCCGTCCGAGAGGATTCGGAGGCGCGGGTGGGAGGCGACGAGCTTGAACTCCGACTGTGCGAGGAACCCGGCGAGGCCGTCGAGGTCGGAAGCCGGCAGGAGGAGGTCGAGGTCCAGGACCGGCCGGAACGCCACGTGCGGATAGAGCGATTCGGCGTAGCTGGCGGCGCCGAGGAGGACGATGCGGCGACCCTGGAGTTCGTCGACCGCGCGCTTGAAGTTGACCAGCTTCATCACGTTGTCGTTGAGGGAGCCCTGGTAGACCGAGAGCAGCCGGTCCCGGGCCCATTCCGGAGCGCTTGCGCCGCCGAGGCGGTACTCGAGGTTGTAGGCCGCGAGCGGTCCGAGCCCCTGGGAGATGGCCCAGTCGACGTACTCGTCCCACGGGGCGCCGCGAAGCGAGGCCCGCGCGGGCGAGAAGGAGGCGAGGATCCGGAAGGTGTCGAGGAGGGACGGCGCCATGCTCCGCCCGGCCCCTTAGCAGACTCGTGCTACTTGCGGAGCGGGACGACCTTCGCGCCCTCGACGACGGGCGGGATGCTGATCCGCAGCACCGTGGAAGTGACTGCCTGGGCGACCTGCTCGAGGGCGAGCTCGTCGTCGCGGTCGACCTCGAGGCGTCCGTCGCGCCAGGTGGCGTGGATGAGCCCGAGCGACTTGCCGTCGTGCGGACCGAGCTCGATGGTCAGCTCGACCGGCGGCGCGTTCCCGTCGGTGCGCTCGAGCTCATAGTGCAGGCCTTCCCGCTCGCCGCTCTTGGTGGTCGGCACGTGGAACCAGAACTCGAGCCTGGCGGCGTGCAGGTCCCCCGCGAAGGGACGGAGTGCGTTCCACACGTCAGTGAGGCTGGTGCAGGCCTCGACCGCGGCAATGGTTCGCTTGACGACCTGGCGGAGGAAGAGATTCCGACGCCGGGTGGCGTTCGCGGCCTGAGCTCCCTTCAGGTCCAGGTAGCCGAGCTTCCTGACCAGCAAGACGACCACGACGCTGATCGCGGTCAGGAGGAGAGCGCTCTGGACGCTGTTCGCGGAGGCGAGACCGAGGGCAGTCGCCCCGAACAGGATGCTGAGGCCGTAGAGCGCGAGGACGGCGTCTCGATGGCTCAGATTGAGCCGCGACATCATCCGGTGGTGGATGTGATCTCGATCGGCGTCGAACATGCGACGGCCGAGGATCGCGCGGCGGAACATGGCCAGCAGGGTGTCCATGATCGGCAGCCCGAGCGCGATGATCGGGACCACCATCGCGACGGCGGTTCCGGATTTGGTCGAGGTCTTGATGCTGACCGCGGCGAGGACGAACCCGAGGAACATGCTCCCGGTGTCGCCCATGAAGATGGTCGCGGGGTTGAAGTTGAAGACGAGGAATCCCAGCACGGCCCCGGCGAGTGCGGCCATGCACAGCGCCATGAGGACGTCACCTCGGGCGAGCGCGAGAACGAGGTTGGTGCCCGCGGCGAAGAACGCGACTCCTCCGGCGAGGCCGTCGAGGCCGTCGATGAGGTTGACCGCGTTGACGACGCCGACGATCCACAGCAGCGTGAACGGAAGCGAGAGCGGTCCGAGGGAGATCGCCGCGCCGAAGGGCCAGGTGATGCTCTCGATGCGCAGCCCGACACCCCACATCGCGAGCCCAACGGCGAACTGGACGGTGAACTTCAGCCGGGCGCCGGAGCCGCGGAAATCGTCGTAGACGCCGAGCAGCGCAATGGTGCTCCCACCGAGGAAGAGCGAGAGGACGAGATCGCGGTTCGCGAGGAACTGTCGGCCGACGCCGGAGTCGACGACGAGGAGCGCGGTCAGCGGCGTGAAGAACGCAGCGACGATCGCGATCCCGCCGAGGCGTGGAACGGGCCGAAGGTGAACCTTCCGGGTCGACCTCCCCTGATCGTACCAACCGAGCTGGACCGCCTGGTTCCGGACCAGGAGAGTGAGCGCGGCACCCGCCATCAGCGCGACAAGGAAGGCGACGGCGTAGGTGACCATGCGGCCGGCGCGGAGTCTGGCATGATGACTGGTAGCGGGCGAATCGTCCGCTCGGACAGTGCCCGGGCGGTCCGAACCGAATTTTTCGAGGGAGACGATCGCGTGCCGATCGAAGCGGTATCCGACCTACCGGAGGCTCCGGGGTGGCTGCGGGCCGTCGGGGTCTTCCTGCGTGGGCTTCCTCGGGGTCGCTATCCGCTCATGAATCGGATGGCCCACCTCGGGTCAGGGCGTGCCTTCACCGCGGAGTTCCGCTTCGAATCGCGACGGATGCGGTTCTGGTGCGACCTGAGGAACTCGCTTGCGCGTGAGGTCTTCTTTCTCGGCAGCTACGAAGCACAAGAGACGCTGTTGCTCCCTGCCCTGCTCCGGGCGGGCGACACGTGCGTGGATGTAGGTGCGCACTGGGGATATTTCTCGCTGATCGCTGCAGCTCGGGTCGGTCCTTCCGGGCGCGTCATTGCCGTGGAGGCGGACCCACGTGTCTTCGCGACGCTTCAGCGAACGCTGTCGCTCAACCCCGGGCTGAACGTTGAAGCGGCGCAGGTCGCTGCGGCGGCTGAGCCGGGAAAGCTGGTTCTCAACGGCTACGACGAACGCGGCGACAACTGGGGCATCTCTTCCGTCGCAACGGCGCAGGGCGGCGCGGCGTTCGAGGTACAGGCCGAGCCTCTCGACGACCTGCTCGATCGGTCTCGCGTCCAGGAGGTCGGGCTGCTGAAGATGGACATCGAGGGCGCGGAGGTGCTGGCGCTACGGGGTTGCGAACGGCTTCTGCGCGAAAGACGCATCCGCAACCTGCTGCTCGAGCTCCATCCTCCGCAGATCGCGGCTCTGAAGTCCTCCGTGGGAGAGGTGATCGGAAGCCTCCGCGAGCGGGGCTATCACCTCTGGGCCGTGGATCACTCGCTGGCCACCTCGCGTGCGGCAGCGTACGGCAGGCTTCAAGATCCCACCGCGCTCCTGAGGCCCCTGAAGGACGACGCTCTGGATTCGTGGCCACACGTGCTGGCCTCGCGGGAAGCGCAGCCGTTTGCGTGACTCCGGATTTCATTTCCTGACTGCCGAGTACCCGCCTGCGAAGGGCGGCGTGGCCGACTACACGCGTCTCTTTGCCCGCGGTCTGGCCGAGCGCACTGGAACGGTTCACGTCTGGGCACCGCACGTGGCTGGAACCGAGGTCGCGGATCCCGAGGTGATGGTTCACCGGGTACCGGGCTTCGATCCGCGATCCCTTCACAACCTCGGTGAACGTCTCGAAGCTTGTCCTGGACCTCGACGTCTGTTCCTGCAGTACGTGCCCACCCGCTTCGGTTTCCGCGGGATGAACGTTCCTTTGATCCGCTGGCTCGTGAGGCGCCCGGAGGAGCTTTGGGTCCAATTTCACGAGGTGGCGCTCGGATGGAAGCTCTGGCGGAAGCCGCACCTCCACCTCGTGCACGCAGTGGAGCTCTGGATGGCCGCTGCGGTGGCGCGGAGAGCCAGCCGCATCTTCGTCTCCATCGAGGCGTGGAAGCAGAGGCTCGGCCCGCACTCGGAGCGTGCCGTGTGGCTGCCCATCCCCAGCAACATCCCGGTGACCGTGGAGTCGGCCGAGGTGGAGCGCGCGAGGAAGTCTCTCGGGAGGGGACCGTGGATCGCCCACTTCGGCACGTACTCACCGCTCATCTCGGCGGAGCTCGGTCCGGCCATCCGGGAGATCATGCGGCTCCGCGGTGATGCACGTTTCCTGCTGCTGGGGCGAGGGGCGATCGAGTTCGCACGAGGTCTCGCGCTCGCTGAGAGCGTCACGACGAGGGAGGACCTGTCCGCAGCGGAGGTCGCGGCGCTGCTCGCGGCCTCGACACTGGCGCTGCAACCCTTTCCGGATGGGATCAGCGCGCGACGGACCAGCGCGATGGCGGCCCTCGCTCTCGGGGTTCCCGTCGTGACCACGGACGGGTTTCTCACCGACGGGATCTGGCGGGAGGGGGCGGTCGCAACGGCAACTGCCGGAAAGCCCCTCGAGCTGGCACGACGCTGCATCGCCGTGCTCGAGGACGGCGCCCTGGCCCGGAACCTCGGTGAGCGAGGCGCGCGGCTCTACCGGGAGAGGTTTTCGCTCGAACGGACGCTCGCGACCGTGGTTTCGGCTCCCGATGCTAAGCTCGCTAACGTCCAATGAAGCGAGCACTGATCACCGGAATTACCGGGCAGGATGGCAGCTATCTCGCGGAGCTCCTCCTCTCGAAGGGCTACGCCGTCCACGGGATGGTTCGTCGCTCGTCGAGCGAGAACTTCGAGCGCATCGACCATCTGCGTGAGCGGATCCAGCTGCACCATGGTGACCTGCTGGATCAGTACTCACTGGCGTCGCTGCTCCGAGAGATCAGGCCCGACGAGGTCTACAACCTGGCAGCGCAATCATTCGTCCCGACCAGCTGGAGCCAACCGGTGCTCACCGGTGAGTTCACGGCGCTCGGCGTGACGAAGATGCTCGAGGCGATCCGGCACACCCTGCCGGAGACCCGCTTCTACCAGGCCTCGTCGTCCGAGATGTTCGGCAAGGTGCGTGAGACTCCGCAGACCGAGGAGACGCCGTTCTACCCTCGCTCACCGTATGGCGTGGCCAAGGTCTACGGCCACTACATCACCGTCAACTACCGCGAGTCCTTCGGCCTCCATGCCGTCAGCGGAATTCTCTTCAATCACGAGTCACCGCGTCGCGGACTGGAGTTCGTCACCCGGAAGATCACGGACGGCGTCGCCCGGATCAAGCTCGGGCTTCAGAAGAAGCTCGCGATGGGGAACCTCGAGGCTCGACGCGACTGGGGATTCGCCGGGGATTACGTCCGCGCGATGTGGCTGATGATGCAGCAGGCCACGCCGGACGATTACGTGATCGCCACAAACGAGACCCACAGCGTGCAAGACCTCTGCGAGATCGCATTCGCCCGCGCCGAACTCGACTGGCAAGAGCACGTCGTCGTCGATCCAAAGTTTGTCCGGCCGGCGGAGGTGGACCATCTGATCGGGAACCCCGCGAAGGCGAAGGCGAAGCTCGGATGGGAGCCCACGGTCGACTTCCGCCACCTGGTGGAGATGATGGTGGACGCGGATCTCGAGAGGCTGCGCAGGAGTCACTGAGGTGAAGGTCCTTGTGACCGGTGCCGACGGATTCGTCGGGAGGCATCTGGTCCGCGCTCTTCGCGCACGAGGTGACATTGTCGAGGCGTGCGGTGGTCCCGGGAACCCAGGGGCCGTGGAGATCACAGATCCGCCGGCAGTGCTGCGCCGGATCCAGCGGTTCGCACCAGAGGGCATCGTTCACCTGGCGGGAGTGAGTTCGGTGGCCTGGAGCCACCAGCACCCGGACGAGACGCACCAGGTGAACGTTGGAGGCACGGCAAACGTCCTCGGCGCGGTCGCGAGCGCGGCACCAAAGGCTCGGGTCTTGCTCGTAGGCTCGGGCGAGGAGTACGGGCGCCTCGAAGAGGGAACGCCCGCTGCCGAGACGACCCCGCTCAAGCCGCTGAGTCCGTACGCCGAGAGCAAGGCACAAGCTGAAGCACTAGGGCGAGCGGCGAGTGCCGACGGTCTTTCGGTCGTCTTGATGCGACCCTTCAACCACCTCGGGCGTGGGCAAGCACCGCAGTTCGTGATGCCGTCCTTCGCGCGGCAGCTCGTGGCGATCTCACGAGGCGCGAGTCCGGCGGTGGTGCAGGTTGGAGATCTCTCGCCAAAGAGGGATTTCAGTCACGTCGAAGACGTGATCGCGGCGTACCTCCTTCTGCTGGAGCGGGGCATCACCGGTGAGGTCTACAACGTGTGTTCGGGGGCAGGCCTGAGCATCCGCGAGGCACTCGACATGATGCAGGAGCTCGCCGGAACAGACGCGGAGATCCGTGTTGACCCTGCCCGGCTTCGACCGACCGAGATCCCGTGGCTAGTGGGAGATCCTCGAAAGCTCGAACGACTGGGCTGGACGCGACGGCGGACCGTCCGGGATTCACTTCGGGACGTTCTCGAGGAAGCACGGGCGTGAGCACGCCAAAGCGCCTCGCGGTGATCTTTGACGCCGTCGAGGAGCGCTGGCCCAGTATGGACTTCGTGGCCGAGATGCTCCTCCTGCATTTGAGACAGGAGCATTCAGGACGGTACGACGCCTCGGCACTGCGCCCTTGGTTCTTCGGCTTGTTCGAAAAGTTGCCGGGACTCTCGAGCCAGACTGCATGGAACGCAGACCGACTCGTAACCCGCTTCTTGACCTATCCGGCACAGCTTGCCACGGCCCGCCGCAGGTACTCGCTCTTCCACGTCGCCGATCACAGCTACGCGCAGGTCGCGCACGTGCTTCCGCACGAGCGGACTGGAATCTACTGCCACGACCTGGACGCGTTTGCCTGTCTGTTAACGAGCGACGGCCCGGTGCCGGCCTGGCGAAAGGCCATGGCCCGGACCCAGCTCGCGGGTCTTCAGCGGGCGGCGCTGGTTTTCTACAGCACCAACCAGGTGCGTCGCCGGATCGAGGCTGCCGGGCTCCTGAGCACGGACCGCCTGGTCCATGCACCATACGGTGTTGCACCCGAATTCTTCTCGGACCGAGGCGAGGACGAGCTGCCGCCGGGGACCCTGCCATCACGGCCGTTTATCTTTCACGTCGGAAGCAACATGGCGAGAAAGCGGATCGACGTGCTCTTTCGTGTCTTCGCTGCAGTCCGGAAGAGATACCCTGAGCTCATCCTGATGCAGCAAGGGGCACAGCTGCTCCCGGAGCAGCGAGCACTGATCACGGAACTCGGTATCGGTAACTCGATTGTGCAGCCCCCGTTCCTCTCGCGCGCTGCGCTGAGCGCGCTGTACCGTCGGGCGGAGCTCGTCCTCCTCACGAGCGAGCGCGAGGGTTTCGGGCTCCCTCTGCTCGAGGCCCTTGCTGCTGGCGCGGCCGTCGTCGCCAGCGACATCGAGCCGTTCCGCGAAGTGGCAGCCGATGCAGCCACCTACTGCCCGGTGGGTGACATCGAGTCCTGGAGCAAGAAGGCCCTCTCGCTCCTCGAGCATCCCGAACTCCGACCGTCGAGAGCGCGACGGAAGGCTGTCGCCGAGCGCTACACCTGGACCGCTCACGCGGCGACGATCTCCGATGCTTACGCGCAGCTCGCGGGTATTCCGCTAGCGAGGGGCTGAGCGAATGTGTGGCATCGCTGGAGCGGTTGGACTCCCCGTCGAGAGAGCGACCGTCGCCGTCGAGCGGATGCGGCTCGCGCTCGCCCACCGCGGCCCCGACGACCACGGAACCGAGCTGCTCCGGGCCGAGGCCAGGGCGAATCCGGTCGTCCTGGCGCACAACCGCCTGTCGATCATCGACCTGAGCCCGGCAGGCCACGAGCCGATGTTCTACGATGGCAGGGATCTCGCAATGACGTACAACGGCGAGATCTACAACTTTGAGGAGATCCGGACTCGGCTCGTGGAACGTGGCTTCTCGTTCCGCAGCCGGACCGATGCCGAGGTCATCCTCGCTGCCTACCGCGCTTGGGGACCGGCGGCCGTCGAACGATTCCGGGGAATGTTTGCCTTTGCGATCGCCGACGCGAAGGCTGGCGACCTCTGGCTCTGTCGCGATCGGCTCGGAATCAAACCGCTCTATCTGTTCCGTCCGGCGGTTGGTGGTCTGCTGTTTGCGAGCGAGGTCCGTGGGATCCTTGCGGCAGGTCCCGAGCTTGTCCCGCCGCGGGCTTCGGCCTCGGCCCTCGAGAGCTTCCTCAGCCAGGGGATGGTGTGCGGAGCGGCCGCGATCGTCGAAGGCATCTCGCTGCTTCCGCCGGCGACCAGCCTCCGCCTCGACTGGGACGGTGTCGAGATTCGCCGAGAGCGCTACTGGTCGCTCCCGTTCGCTCCCGAAGACGATGACTCTCGCGGAAGGAGAGAGGACGCCGTTGCCGAGCTCTCTGGGGAGCTGAGACGGGCGGTCGCGCTTCACCTGATCGCGGACGTGCCGCTCGGGATCTTTCTCTCCGGCGGCGTGGACTCCAGCGCGCTTGCGACGGTGGCCAGCGAGGTTCAGCGGGGCGGAATCCACACGCTCTCCGTCGGCTTCGACCAGGCGGAGTTCGACGAAACGGCCGAGGCCTCGACGCTCGCACAGGAGCTCGGGAGCCACCACACATCACTGAAGCTAACCGGCGCGGATCTCCTGGACGACGTCGAGCAAGTCTTTGCGTCGATGGATCAACCCACCGTCGACGGGTTCAACACCTATGTGGTCTCGCGCGCCGCCAGACAGGCCGGGCTCACCGTAGCTCTCAGCGGGCTCGGCGGCGACGAGCTCTTCGGCGGCTATGCGAGCTTCCGGGATGTTCCGCGCGCAGCTTTTTTTCGTGGACTTCTCCCCTTCACGATCCAGATGCCGGAGGGCGCACAGCAGTGGGCCTCGCGCGTTGGCGGACGAGGCGCGGCCAAGGTCATTGAGCTCCTCGGCAGACCTCCTTCGACGATCGAGGCCTACCTCCTCCGGCGTGAGCTCTTGCTACCCGCAGAGCGCAAGGCGCTGCACGAGGGTCGGTGGGAGGCACCAGCGGAAGACCGGCCGGAGTTCCCGGGCCTGTCGGCCCTGTCGAGCGCAAACCAGGTCTCAGCACTCGAGTTCACGCACTACATGCATCACATGCTCCTCCGCGACGGAGACGTGTTCAGCATGGCGGTGGGACTCGAGCTTCGTGTTCCCTTCCTCGATCACGTCTTCGTCGAGAAGGTCGTGAAGCTGCCAGGAGAATGGAAGGGGCGTCGGCCTCGGCCGAAGGGACTCCTGCTGGATGCGGTGGGCCCCGCGCTCTCCCCCTCGGTGGCCAGACGTCGGAAGCGAGGGTTCACTTTCCCCTGGGACGCCTGGTTCCGCGGTCCGATGTGCGATGGAGTCCGGAAGGCGTTGAGTCAGAGGGAGGTCTGGAGCAACGTCGGGCTCGATCCCCAGGTGCCGGAACTCCTCTGGCAGAGATTCGAGGCTGGAGATGCTCGCGTGGGCGGCCTGCAGCTGATGGCTCTCTGGGTTCTCCAAAGATTCGTCGAGAGGCACAATCTTCGACTTTGAGAATTCTTTACCTGAATCCCATCGGCCAGCTGGGCGGGGCCGAGCGAAGTCTGATCGACCTGCTGAGGTCACTCCACGACCACGACCGCTCTCTCGAACTCTCGGTGCTTAGCCTCGCGGAGGGCCCGCTGAACGATGCAGTCCGGGACCTGGGCATCGAGGTCCGGGTGGTTCCTCTCCCGCCGGCTCTGGCGCGCTTGGGTGACAGCGGGCTCGGACTGGGAACCCTGGGAGACGGGCTGCGCGCCGCGGCAGCACTTCCCGCGTTCGCGCTTTTCGAGCGGCAGCTGCGGCGAGAGATCTGGAAGTTTTCGCCTCGGATCCTGCACAGCAACGGACTCAAGACCCATGTCCTCGCGGCGTGGCTCAGGCCCTCGGGCACTTCCGTGGTCTGGCACATCCGGGACTTTCTTTCGTCGCGGAAGGTGATGCGCTCGGTCCTTCCTCGCTTGGAAGCCCGTGCGAGTATGGGCATCTGCATCTCCGAGGCCGTCGCTCGAGATGCTCGGCGTTGCTTGAGGCGCCTACCGCTGGTGACCGTGCTCAATGGCGTGAATACGCGCGCGCTCGCAGATCCATCGGTTGCGCCGGTCGATCTCGACGCGCTCGCCGGGCTGCCCGCTGGAGGACCGGGCACGATCCGTATCGGGCTCCTCGCGACCCAGGCCAGATGGAAGGGTCATCGACTCTTCCTGGAGGCGGCTGCTCGCGTTCTGGATCCCGGTGCGCGATTCTACGTTGTCGGAGGGCCCATCTACACGACGCGCGGGAGCGAGACCGATCTGGCTGACCTGCGCCGACGGATCACCGAGCTCGGGTTGTCGGGTCGTTGCGGCCTGGTACCGTTCCAGGCCGAGCCGCGTGGGGTTTATCGAGCGCTCGACATCGTGGTGAACGCGAGCACGCGGGCCGAGCCCTTCGGCCGCACGGTCGCCGAAGCGCTCGCGACGGGGCGCGTGGTCGTCGGGCCGTCGTCCGGCGGAGTTCCGGAGCAGATCTCCGACGGCGTCACTGGACGTCTGTATGCCCCGGGTGATGCGGAAGCGCTGGCGAGCACGCTGAGAAGCCTCGTGTCCTCTCGCCAGGAGAGGCTGCGCCTCGGCTCCGCCGCCGCCGCTCACGCGAGGGCGTGTCTCGATTCCGACCGGCTCGGGACCCAGGTCCTGGATGCGTACGAGGGGGTGATACGGCCCTGAAGTCGAGCGCAACGACCACCTCACCCGAGGTCCGGCTTCCAGAGCGGCTGGCTCGGTTCCCCCTCGCGGTCCACGTTCCGATGCTGGCGGTGATCGGGATCAACATTCTGCTCGGGCAAGCGCTGCTCATCACCCATCTGCCGAACCTGCTGCCGAGGGAGGCCGCCGTCCTCGGCCTCGCCGGCCTCGTTCATGCGGCTGTGCTCTTCTTCGTGATTGCCCTCACCCTGGGGATCGTCACCCAGGTCGCTTCGAAGCGGGTTAGTTCCGTCGTCTGGGGGTTTGCAGCGACGGCTAGCACGGTGTTCTGGCTCGACCCGTTCGGCTACCGGTGGCTCGACCTTCACGTCGACGACACGCTGATGCTCCTGCTCTGGAATCTGCGCGGCGACTTCCTGGTCATGAAGTCGAAGCTACGGCTCCTGATCTTGGGCGTCTGCGTTCTTCTGGGTCTCCTCGGGGCTGCGACCGCCTTTCACCGGATTACGTCCCACCGAATGAGGCTGGGCTGCTACCACGTCTCCGTGGTCGCGGTCGCCGGAGCTCTGCTGACATCGATCGTCGCGCTCGGTCCGGTCCGCTTCCTCATCAAGCGCTACGTCTCCGATACCGCGCAGTATGCCTTTCGACAGGCGGAATGGCCTCTGGAGCTGGTGACCCCGGCCAAGGCTCCCCTCTTCACCATCGACGACCCGCGCTTCTCCCAGCTTCCGGATGAGTCGGTGGTCGAACCGCGGTTGCGAACGCTCCGAAGCCAGCGTCTCGAGCATCATCCGAACATCTTCCTCTTCGTGGTCGAGAGCCTTCGCGCCGACGCCATCTCTGCGGAGGGGACGCCAATCCTCGCTCAGCTGAGACTGGAGTCATTGCCAGTCCAGTCCGCCCAGGCGAATGGCAACTGCACCCACATCGCCTGGTTCTCGCTGTTCAACTCGTCGTCGCCGATGTTGTGGAGCCTGCTTGCAAAGGCACCGCAGCACGAGGGCGCGATTCCGCTCAGAGCGCTCCGCAGTCTCGGGTATCAGATTAACGTGCTGTCGACTCCGAGCCTTCACTACTTCGACACCGACCACGTGTTGTTCTCGCACGATCTGTCTCTGGCGAATGTCCTCGTCGACCAGGCGGAGCTCCGGATCGAGAACCCCGACTCACAGCCCGCCGATCTCGACCGTGTGGTGACGACTCGACTCCTGCGGGCGATCGACTGGCTGAATCCAGAATCGGGGCAGCTCTACGCTGTCTTCCTCGACTCACCTCACCACGACTACTACTGGGGTCGCGACTTCCGGGCTCGGTACGAGCCCTACCTCGACTCGATCAGCCTCCTGAAGACGAACTATTCCGATCGGGAGATCCCTCTTTTGACGAACCGCTATCGGAATGCTGTCTCCTTCGTCGACTCGCTGATGGGAGAGATTTTCGGGCACCTCAAGGAACGGGGCTTGTGGGATGACGCGATCGTCATCGTGACGGGCGACCACGGAGAGGAGTTCATGGAGCGTGGCCACCTGACTCACTCCTCCGAGCTGAATCGCTTCCAGACGTCAATCCCCCTCCTGTTCCGCATTCCGGAACGCCTCAAGCCTCGGGGCCCGTCTCGACCGATCCCGATGGCTTCGCAAGTCGACGTGTTCCCCACGGTATTCGACGTCCTCGGTGTCGGGAACGAGACCGCGCCTCTCCTCTGGGGCGCGTCTCTGGTCGGCTCCAGTCCACCAAAGTTCGCGGTCTCCGCGCGGTGCACCTCGTTTGCCCCGAGTCAGCTCGTGGTGCTCGATGGGAACGAGAAGCTCCTCCTCGAATTCGACGGGATCTCCAGCACGAACTTCGCGGGCGGCCTGCGTGCGCGGCGGCTTCGCGTCGTCGACATCCTCGACGCTCAGGATGAAAGCATCGCGACAGAGAAGCGTGATGGCCTTCTGCTGAACGCCGATGCCGGCTCACTCCTGGGCGAGGCTCTCCATAAACTGCTCACGAGCCCGGGCGAGCAAACAGCGCTCCCCATCCCTTCTCCGGCTGGTAGAAACGCACTCCAGCTCGGAACTCGCTCGCCATGTTGTCATCCGTGATCGACCAGAGGTCGCTGCGGTTCCGGAGAGTCGTTGCCAGCTCTGGCAATGGCCAGTTCGCCAGCTCCTCGCCGCGCTTCACCAGCTGCGGCGACGCAGCGAAGGTCGGCTGACCGTCCTCGACAAACCGCTCGAGATTCGCTGCCCGTTCCTCCCTGCTCAGGTCGAACGGAGCATCGCTGGCCGCGACGAAGTTGATCACCTGGACGACGTGCGGGAACACATTTGCAGCGGTGTGAGCAATGTCCGGAAGCCCAGTCGTGTTGTAGTAGAATACTCCGCCAGGCTTCAGGTGAGCTCGCACCATCTGAAGGAACTCCTCGGAGAGTATGTTCGTGACCTGGCTTCGCCAGTGATAGCTCGTGTTCAGGACGATGAGGTCGTACTTCTCTGACGGGTTACGGTTGAGCCAGCGACGTCCGTCATCGAAGTAGATTCGTGTCCTGCGGTCCTTGAAGACGCGCGCGTTCTCGGATTTGAGCACTGCCTCGGCATACCCGGGATTTATCTCCACGACGTCGAGAGCCTTGATCGACTCATACGATGCGAGGACACGAGTCCACGACCCGCTGGAGAGGCCGATCTCAAGGACACGTTCGGGCTTTCGATGCAGCGCCGAGATCATGTAGCAGCGGCTGATCAAGTTGCTGTCGATGACCGGGTCGACGTTGAACCGACCGTCGTACGTTCCATCACCGTAGATGATCGCACCCGTCGGGCTGCTCTCGATGGTGATGATCCCACTCCGATTCTCGACGACCCTCTCGTACTGGGCGTGCGAGAAGATCTGGTTTTTGAACTGCAGCTTCCTCAGGAGGTCATGGGAGACGACGGGCTGGAGAGCGACGGCAGTGGCTCCTGCGAGCAGGAGGGTCGTCAGCGTCGCCAATCGACCTCGAGCTGGAACCGGAGTGAGCAGTACCACGAGTGCTGCGCAGCCGAACGTGAGCAGCGTGGCAAAGAGATTAAGCTCTGAGACGCTCCAGACATCCATCAGGATGTACGTCGTGACGAGTGGGCCCAGCATCGACCCGACGATGTTTGCGAAGTAGATCCAAGAGAGGGAAGAGCCGATGCCCTGTCTTCGCGAGATCCCAAAGTGGCAGAGGATCGGAAAGGTCAGCCCACTGAGAAAGGCGACCACCAAGACTGAGAGGTATAGCCATCGCGAACCGAGCGACTCCTGAAGAGTGCCCAGCCAGGCCGAGACGGGGACCGCTGAAAAGTAGACGACCCCCGAGACGATAAGCGCGCCTGCGAGAAAGGTTCCCGAATACCGGGCGGAGCTCTCGGTCTTCTTCTTTGCGTACAACGAGCCGAGCGCGATCCCGAAGAGGAAGAGCCCCAGCACGTGGGCGAAGACCTTGGGCATCCCTCCCGTGGAGAATGAGAGACCGTGGATCCACAGGATCTCCTGACTAAGCGAGACGTACCCGATGACACCGGCCAGGAGGAGCACAACCGGAAACCGGAGCGACTCCTCATGGGCGACAAGTAGAGGCTTCTCTACGGCCTCGTGTGCGCGGTGGTGCGTGCTGGCCACGCTGCGCGTGTGCTTCCACACCAGAGCACCCACGGTCAGGTTGCAGGCGGCAGCAAACAGCACGCTGAGCTGCTGGCCGGCGAGAACGAAGAGGACGTCCGCCGCCAGAAAGCACGCTGCGGCCGATCCCAGCGTGTTCGCGAAGTAGAGGAGGCCGACAGACTTTCCCGCGTGGCGATAGTGGGCGTGCAGATGAGTCACCAGGATCGGCAGCGTGGCCCCCATGAGGAGCGTCGGCACGCTGAGGAGACCGAAGATGCTCAGCGCAATCCCGACTCCGTCGTGATGGATGGTACGAGCGGCCACGAATCGGATCAGCGGCAAGCTGATGATGCCGAAGAGCCCGGTCAGCCCTTCACAGAAAAGGAAAAGCTGGGGCAAGCGGTCCGGGTATCGTCTGGAAAGCAGACCCCCGGCGAGAGAGCCGAGACCCAGGCCGAACATGAAGATGACGACAACCAGCGTGACGGACTCGATGTTCACGCCGAAGGCACCGAAAAGCACACGCTCCCAGGTGACCTGGTAGATGAGCGCGGCAATTCCCGAGATGAAGAAAAGAACGACCAGCCAGCCGAGCGACGAGAAGAGCTTTGCCTGAGTCGGTCGGTCCAGCGCCAGAGGAAGAGCCAGGACATTGACCAGGCAGAAGACGACGACGATTCCGAGGATCCACGCTCGGTTGTCCAGACGAAGCCCCAGCGCACCGAGTGCGAGCAGGAGGAATAACAGATAGGTCAGCGAGTGCATCCGGCGGAAACGGGGCATTGCCTCAGGTGGGAGCAGCCACCGGGCCGCTGCCGCGGAGATGACCCGCTCGGTGAGCAAGACCAGGCCGGCACCAAGAATCCCGCTGAGAACGATGCGAAGAGCGAGACCCGGTCCGACGCCCCGCACGCCAGCCACCGCGACTGCGTTGAGGTAGGCTGAGCATCCGGCCGCGGCTCCGACGAGCGGCAGGAAGGCTCTGAGCGGCCGACTGGTGAGGCTGAGAGCGGGAGCGAGCTGGGTCTGGGAGCGCATGTTCTGACAGCGAGATCCTAGCGCAGATGCATGTGAGACCTGAGCAGAACCTCCCGCCTCAGGACGCGTTGGTTCCTCGAACGGTCGCTTTCACGTCGCTGGAGAGCGACCATCGTGCGGTACTCTTGGCCGACCGAGCTGCAATGGCCGCCACCGAAGGCACCGACAGGACGGGCCCGTGATGAGGGTGCTGCTCGCGAACGAGCAGAGAGACGTCGTGGGGGGAATGGAGACGTACCTGAGATGGCTCGCTCCCGAGCTCCTGGCACGCGGTCACCAGCTCGTGTGCGTCACCCGGTACCCGCAGACGGGTCGCGAGACTTGGGTTCCGGCCGGTGCCACCGCGGTCGTCGCAGACAGCTCGGCTGCCCTGGCCGATGCGGCACACGGGTGCTCGATCGGCCTGTTAAGCCCACTCGGATCGGTGGACCTGGAGGACGCCCTCGCCCGGGCGATCCCGTCGGTCCTCTTCGCCCATACCTTCTATGGGACGTGTGTCAGTGGCTCGAAGATGCACGCCTTTCCCACGAAGCGACCGTGCTCCAGAAGGATGGGTTTGGCTTGTCTCTGCCTCTACGGGCCTCGGCGATGCGGAGGCGCGAATCCACTGACGGCGGTGCGCCTCTACGCCCGGGAATCCGCCCGGGCGGCGCTGCTTCCCTGCTTCCGCAAAATCCTCGTCGCGAGCCGCTACATGGCTCACGAGTACGAACGGCACGGAGTGGGTCCCGACATCGTCCAGGTCGTTCCCTATCCGGTCCAGCGTCCGGCGACGCCCCCCGCGATCCGGTTCAGGAGACGGGTGGTCTTCATCGGCAGGATGACTCCCCTGAAAGGCGTCGAACTGTTGATCGAGGCAATTGGCCCTCTCTCACGGAGAGGCGAGAGGCTAGAGCTGCATTTCGCGGGAGATGGGCCGGTGAAGGCCGAGGTCGAGGCTCGGGCTCGGCGAGCCGGGATCGCTGCCACGTTTCACGGATGGCTCCCGCAGGAACAAACAACGACCCTCTTGCGAGAAGGAGGTGTCCTCGCGCTTCCGAGCACCTGGCCCGAGCCATTCGGACTGGTGGGCCTCGAGGCCACGGCCCAGGGCATCCCCGTCGTGGCATTCGACGTCGGCGGAATCCGCGAGTGGCTGGTTCCCGGCGTCAACGGGGAGATCGCACCAGCCGAACCTCCAACAGCTGAGGGGCTTGCCGCGGCCCTCGAGCGTGCGCTCGATCCTGGGCGCTGGTCGTCGCTAAGTGCGGGGGCATTCGCAACGGCAGCCCGGTTCGCCCCGGCGGCCCATCTCGAGGCGATCGAGGAAACGCTCCGCAACGCATCATGAGCGCGCGCGCTAGGCCCGCTGTGCAAGCAAGGCAATCGCAGCGCACGACCTCCGCGCAACCGGTCCGCCTCGAAGCCGCGCACGCACGGTGAGCGGCCTCCGACGGAGCTGGAATGCGAGGCGATGGAGGTAACGAGTCTTCAGGTGGCCACTCGCCCACCATTCCGAGAAGAAACCGCTCCGCACCACACGAAGTCCCGAGGCTCTCACGACCGCCACGAGTTCCTCGAGTGAGTAGAGAAATCGGTGGCCATCACCATCCGCGCTGTTGTCCTCCGCGTCGTCGATGACCTCCTGGATGGCACGGCCGTACGAGGGAAGCCGACTGGGGGCGTAGTCCGAGTTCGGCGTGGTGATGAGCAGATGTCCGCCGGGTCGAAGCGTCTCGCGGAGGGAACAGAGCAGCGCTGCCGGCGAGCGGACATGCTCGAGTACCTCCGAGAGCACCACCAGATCGAACCTCCCAGCGAGGTCGCGTTGCTCCTCGACGAAGCCAACCCGGAACTCGACCTGCCCGTTCTCGTGTCTGCGCCTCGCGTAGTCGATATGCCCCGCCCTCGCGTCCAGTAGGACGACCCGGTGACCTCGTTCCGCCATGCGCAGGCCGAAGGTGCCCTGGGCACATCCGACGTCGAGAATCTCCGAGAGTGACGGCAGGACGCTCTCTGCGAGGTCGTGCATCAGCACCTGACGAGCCTGGTAGGAGGTCGCGACGTGCGGAGCAATGGAGAGATCCCACAGCTCCTCGATGTCGTGCTGTCGCACACGCGTGTAGTCGGCATCGGTACTGGGAGGCGGGAGAAGCATGGACGGAGCCGCGATGATGCCTTCTCTGCGAGGTCAGCTCCAGCTCGACTCGACCGTGGCGACGAAGTCTCTTGCGAACTCCTCCCAGGATCGCGCTCGGATGCGCTCTCCGAGCTCTTGCACCCGGCGTCGGAGCTCGGGGAGGCTCGCCAGGGCTCCTTCGATCCGGTTTGCCCATAGCAGGGGGTCCTCTTCCGGGACGCTGAGCTGCTCGCCGTCGCCGCCGAGGCGCTCCATAAAGCCAGTACGACCTGTCAGAACGAGCGGTGGCAGGCCGGCGCAGACCGCTTCCTGGACTGCGAGCCCATAGGACTCGTACCGACTCGGGCTCAGGAGCAGGTCGGCCCTGCTTATGAGCGCCGGAACATCATCGACGAAATTCACGAAGCGCACCCGATCGATAATCCGGAGCCTTGTCGCCATCTCCCGCCAGGGCTCGGCGCTTCCAGCACCCGCGACGACGAGCCGATGCCTGAAGCTCGGACGACGAGACAGCACCGCAAGGGCATTGAGCGCGATGTCGAGCCCCTTTCGGCGGTCCCAGCCCAGTGCACCCACGAACAGGAGCGTTGGTTCGGCGGGATGCGGCACGCCGTGCGCACCCTTCTCGACCGGATCGGCCCCAAAGTAGATCGTCCGGATCTTCGAGTCCTGGACTCCGAGGAGTCGGACGAGGTCATCCCTGGTCCGCTCCGAGTTTGCGATCACCGTGCGCGCCGCGGTGACGGCCAGACGCTCCCTCCGCAGCGCATCATGCTTTCTGAGGTGAACCGTGGCCCGCACGTGCAGCGGTGCGCGCTCCAGCTCTCCCGGCCATGCCGCATGCACGAAATGCACCCATGAGGCATTCGCGGCGGGGCAATTGCCCGCGTTACCGAGGAAGATTGTGCGCTCTGGCATCCGGGCCCGCTCGCGCAGCGCCGCTTGCTCGAGCACGCGCTCTCCCAGGAATACCGAACCGAGCGGTCTGGGAATCCTCACCGTCTTGACCGTCGGGCCTTCGAGCACGGGCTCGATCTCGTGAGCGACCAGTGTCACCGGAGCGCGCCGGTTGACCAGTTCGCGCGCGAGCGCGAAGTTCGCCCGCTCCTGTCCCCCTCGCTCGTTGAACGCCGAGTTGACGATCAGCCACGGGACTGCGCTAGCGGGAGTAACCACCCCTCACCCTAGTCTCACGGGGCGAACACGCGGAATCGATGTCCGGAGGCCCTTCGCGTCGGATCGAGTCTTCGGGACAATCGCGCCAGCCGCTCGTTCGCCGCGAACCGCCACGGCTCCCATCTGTGAGAGCAAGAGCACAGTGGTCGGGACGGACGACAAGACTCCGGCACCGATCAAGCCTGAGACCCACGAACCGGCGCAGAAGATCCACATGGCCGGTCCGACAAGATCCCCGGCGTTTCCACGGCCGAAGGGCAGCTTACTCATCGACCAGAGAATGAGACCCAGCCAGAGACCAACCCCGAGCACGCCCTCTTCGATCGCGATCCGCGCGTATTCGCTCTCCATCCCGATCTGGGCCTTTGCCGAGTCCGCAAGGAAGTAAGGAATCGAGGTTCCGAAGCCCATCCCGAGCCCGTAGCCTAGCGGCGCCTCGGCCATCGCTTCGAACAGCGACACGTTGACGCTCGATCCCACCCGTGCCGCGACGACCTCGGGATCTCGGAGCGTCTCGATGCGACGAAACTGCTGCGTTTTGGCCACCGTGAGACCCAGCACGACGGTGACGGCGGCCAGACCGACAAGCAGGCCCCGCTTCTTCGTCGAGCGGAGCATCAGGACCGGCACCATCACCGCGAGCACGAGAATGGGGAGACGCGCTCCGGAGCCGAGAACGCCAAAACCTGCTGCGCTGAGGCCAGCCCAGGTGAGCAACACCGCGCTCCGAGAAGTGCGCCCCATCTGGAGGCGTCGGAGCAGGATTGGCACGAGGCCGACCATCGAACCGGAGTAGGCGTGAGCGGATGGAAAGGTCGACGGGATTCTGAGGCCCGAGCTTTCACCAATGTCATGAGCTGCGTAGATCAACGCAGAGGCAGGGTTGTCGGGGAAGAACCGTTCCACGCCGAGGAGCATCTCGGCGATTGCGAATCCCGCAGAGATCAACGCCAGCCAGGCAACCCAGGTGCTCACATCTAGCCACTCGGCCTCCGAGAGGTAGGCGCCGATCAGCAGCACCGGGACGAAGAACATCGCGGTGCGCAGGCCGAGCAGCTGGACCATGAGCGGCTGCCCCTCGAGAAAGGGACTGAGAAGAATCAGAAGGATGGGGAGAGCGCAGAGCGCGACCACCCATCCCGTGAGCACCCGCGCGTGCCGGAAGACGCGGCCACGGAGACCCTTGTATGCCGATAGATAGAGGCCGAGAAGCGCTGCGTCGAACATCAGATAGCTTCCGGAGTCGTTCAGCTGCGCTCGGACGATTCCGTAGAAGCAGCCCACAGCCAGGGCGGCTCCAAAGGCGTGACCGAGGCCTCGGCGGGCGAACCATCGGACGGCGAAGAAGCTCAGAACGCTCAGCGCTATGCCCATGTGACACCTGTGACCGCTCTACCGAGCGCGGAGCCGAGCTCCTCCGCTGCCCTGACTGGGTCGAACCGAGAGGCATACGCTCGCTCGGCGGCCGCTCCCATCGAGTCGCGAAGGGCACGGTCGACCACCACTCGCCGCAGCGCGGTGGCGAGGGATTCGGGAGACGCGGGGACGCTGAAGGAGAAGTCGGTTTTCAAGAACTCCGCCGGGCCACCACCTTCCGTCGTAACGATCGCACGACCTGCGGCCATTGCCTCGACGAAGACCAGCCCGAACGGTTCCGGCTGGGTGTTCGGCTGACAGAAGATGTCGGCCGTGGCGAGGAGATCGGCCACGTCGGAGCGCTCCTGGAGAAAAGTGACGCGCCCTGCGAGCCCCCGCGACTGGGAATACGCGCGTAGCTCGGCCTCGTACTCCCTTTCCCTCGGCCGCTGAGCTCCCCCGACGAACCAGATGCGCCAGCCCGGCAGGTCCTGGAGCCGTTCTGCGGCCTGCAGCAGAAGGAGATGCCCCTTCCACCGCTCGAATCGGCTCACCTGAAGGATCACGACCTCGCCCGGCCGGGAGAGGTCCCGAAGGACGTCCTCTCTCCTGCGCCCCGAGAGCGCGCCCGCGAGAACGTAGGTAACCGTCTCGCTCTTCACCCCCGGAAAGAGCGCCGCGACGGTCCGGCGGGTGAACTCGCTGTTTGCAAGAACGTAGTCGGCGCGTCGTCGCCCGGCCAGCCAATGCAGCCAGTCCGCAGTCACCGGGTTGTGGCAGTAGAAGACCACCGGGACGGAACGCCGGACACCGGCGGCAAGCGCGGCATGCGTCCAGGGGCCGTGGCTGACGACGACCTCGGGGCGAAGCGCATCAACCAGCCGCATCAGGCACCCTCGAGCTCTCAGCACCGTCCACGGACGGCTCAGCCGCGTCGCCTCTAGGAGCGTGGGCTGAACTCCGGCCTGACGAAGCTCCGCAGCGAGACGTCCCTCGTGGCTGAGAAGATAGTGATTCTCGAGGGCAGGCGTCTTCGCCTGCACGACGGCGAGCCCGACCAGGAATCGCTCGATTCCGCCGTACAGATTCCCGTTTCCGAGGTGCAGCACCCTCATGCCGCGGTGACGATCTCCGGGGGCGAGGCGGAGCTCAAGACGCCCCGGTAGATGGCTCGAAGCTGATCCACCATCCGCGCCTTAGTGAAAAGCTGGTTCACTCTCTCCTTCGCCCTTCGGCCAAGACGTTCGCGGAGTTCGCGGTCCGCGAGGAGCGCGTTGATCGCCCGCGCGAGGCTCCTGGGGTCGAGAGGTGGAACGGTGAAGCCTGTCTGTCCGTCGATGCTGACGAACGGTACACCCGAGTCGAGCTGGGTATTCACCACGGGCAGCCCTGCAGCCATGGCCTCGAGCTGAACGATCCCAAAGGCCTCGCTTCGCGCGATGGAGGAAAGGACGAAGACGTCGGCGGCGCGGTACCAGCTCGGGATCTCGCTCTGGTGAATCTCCCCGGCGAAGGTGACACGGCTCTCGATCCCGAGCATCTGAGCCTTCGAACGAAGTGCACTCCCGAGAGGCCCATCACCGATGAGCACCAGGTGCCCGTCCACCTCGGTCATGGACTCGAGGAGCGTCTCGAAACCCTTGTAGTAGATGAGCCTTCCCGCGGCGAGGACCACCCGCTCGCCGAAACGAGCGCGAAGGTGCTGTCCAGCGCCAGCGTGGTTCGGATCCTGGTAGGGCGCAGGATCGATCCCGTACGGAACCACCCGAACCCGGTCGCGATACGGTGCGAGCTCGAGGGAGGTTTCCAGGTAGTTGGGCGAGGTCGCGACGATGCACTGGGCTCTGTTCATCGTCATCGCGAACAGAGGATGGAGCGCCCTACGGAGCCCGGCCTGGCGCACCACGTCGCTGTGGTGGGTGATCACCAGCCGATGGTGTCGGGGCTTTCTCGCGAGCAGATAGGCGAGCATCCCCATCGGATTGGGCGTGTGGAGGTGCAGAACGTCGAACTTGCGACCGGAGATCTCGGCAACCAGGGCGGGACAGAGATCTGTCGAGAAAGCGCGTGCCCAGGCGCCCGCCCGGGTGACCTGGATGCCCTTCACCTCACCGCGTTCGGTCCTGCGGCCGGTGTTGCAGACGAGCACCTCGACTTCGTCCTGAGCGCGAAGCTCGGCGCAGAGAAGGGAGAGGTGGGTCTCGATCCCTCCCATGTACGGGTCGTAGTACTTCCCGAGCTGGAGAACCCGCATCGAGAGGCCTCAGGCGCCCTCACGCGACTCTTGGTACTCGGTCCCGTAGCCCCGGTAAGCAGCGTAGTAGCCGCCGTACTTCGGGCTGCCGAGCTCCACGTCGTTGAGGACCGCTCCGAACAGGGGAGCCTTGACATCGGCGAGGACCCGGACTGCGCGACGGGCCATGGCTCGGTGGGTTGCCGCCGCCCGGATGACCAGGAAAGCGCCGTCGACATGGGTCGCAAGAACGGCTGGGTCTGCGACCGCATTGACCGGTGGGCTGTCGAAGATCACCCGGTCGTAGCGAGCGGTGATTGCGGCAACGAAGTCACGAAATGCCTGGGTGTGAAACAGCTCGGCAGGATTCGGCGGGATCGGCCCGCTGGGCACGATGAACAGCCCAGGGACCTCGGTGCTCTTGATGACCTCGTCGAGGGAAGCGTCCCCCACGAGGACCGAGCTCACCCCCCGGTCGTTCGGAACGCCGAGGGCCTTGTGCAGACGCGGGCGCCGCATGTCGGTGTCGACGAGAACCACGCGGCTTCCGCTCTGCGCCATGGCTACGCCAGTGACGATCGCGCAGGTGCTCTTGCCCTCTCGAGGCCCGCTGGAGGTGACGAGCATCGTCTTGAGCGGGCGATCCGGTGACATGAACAAGAGATTTGTCCGGATGGCGCGGCATGCCTCGGCGGCCGGCGACTTCGGATGTCGGAACACATAGAGGTCGCGATCCACGTCCGGAGCGTTCTTCTCCAGAGCAACTCTGGGGAGAAATCCGAGGAAGGGAACCCCGAGACGCTCCTCCACGTCCGACTGCGTGCTGATGCTCGTGTCGAGTTGCTCGAGGAGCAAGGCGAGCCCGATCCCGCCAACCAGACCGAGAAGCAGCCCAAGCAGGAGATTGCTCTGCACGCGCGGGCGGACCGGCGCGAAGGACGGCCTTGCGGCGTCGAGCACGCGCGCATTGCTCGTCCTCAACATTCCCGACAGCTCGGTGTCCTTCAGCCGCTTCAGAACGAGATCGTAGAGGCGCTGATTGTTGTCGGCCTCTCGTTTGATGCGGTCGAACTCGATCTGTCGCTTGTTGACCTCGAACGCTTCCTGCTTGGCAGTGTCGAGGAGGTTCTCGAGATTGTGCTCCTTGCCGAGCGCTTCACGAAGATCGAGCCGCGCGCCCTTGACCAGACCGTCGAGCTCCTTGATCAGATCCTGCTTCGCGACTTGGGTCTTCCCGAGACAGGTCGCGAGCTTGGGATGACCCGGGAGATAGCGCTCTCCGAGCGCGGCGCACTCGGCCTTCTCCGTCAAATAGCGATTCCTCAGTGTTCCGATCGTCCCGGCTGGAGAAAGACCCTGAGTCAGAGGCTCGGCCCAGTCCGGCTCCTTGGCGACGTCGACTCCCTGACGGAGGCTGTCGATCGCGTCGACCCGGGCCTTCAACGCCGCAATGCGGGTCCGGACGTCGGTGAGCGCCCCGTTATAGGTGGTCAGCCGCTGCGAGATGATGCTGGCCCGGTCCTCGAGGGACGTGGTCAGCATGTCCGCATCCTTCTTGAAATCGTAGACGGCGATCTCGCTCTGCTTCGTCTTCTGCTCGAGCTCCGAGAGACGCTCCTCGAGCCACCGATTGGCGCTCTCGGAGACCTTCAGCTTCAGTCCGAGCGTCTCGTCGATGTAGGCCTCGGCGACCTCGTTCGCGAGGAGCGCCGCCCGCTTCGGATCACCGTCTTCCACGCGGATGTTGACGATCCGCGTGTCCTTGAGAGGAACGACCGCGAGCTTGCCCTGAAGGAGGCTCGCCGCATCGATGGAGGCCATGGCCTTCTGCCGGGCCTGGGGATCGGCCACCCTGGAGAGGCCAAGGAAGTCCTCGTCCCGCGACAGACCGAGCTTGTGCACGACTCGCTCGGCGACAGCCCGGCTGGTCATGATCCTGGTCTGCGTCTCGGTGTACTCCTTCGTGTACCAGTAGGCGCCCGAACCGGTGTCCGAGACCTCCTGCACCTGACTGTCAAGCACCCTCGGCGCGGTGGAATCGATGATGACCGACGTCGACGCCGCGAAGACCTTCTGCTGTCTCAGGGTATAGAGAGCGACGGCAGAGAACAGCAGGAGCGTCGTGCCCAGAACGAGCCACCGACGCTTGGAGATCAGGTGAAGGAGCGCGTAGAGGTCGAAACCACTCGGGGAAGACAGTTCCACTCGTTCTCCCGCCGGCTTACGGGCACCCGGCAGCGTCCAGCCTGCCCTTCCGAGCCCAGCGGGTCAATTCAACCGCCCGGTCCGGATACTCCCGAGGCAGCGCGGCTGTGCTACACGCCCCGGGGTGTCCCTCCCCGTCTCGGTTCTCATCCCATCCGATTCTTCGCGTGCCGAGGTCGCCCTTCGGAGTGCGCAGGCCATCGCACACGAAGTCGCCCAGGTCGTGCTCGCAGGGGAGGCGCTAACGGACGCCGACGGCGTCGAGGTCGTGCCTGGACCGGTCTCGGATGCGATCTCGCGTCTGACGGGGGAGTGCACCGTCCTCATCGAGCCCGGAGCCACGATCGGCGCGGCGGAACTCGGCGCTCTTTGTGCGCCGATCCGGGCGGGCGAGGCGGATTTCGTCGTTCCCGCGAGCCAGACCGGGCGGGAGGAACGAGCTCTCAACGCTCTCACCCGGGGGGTCGCCGGAGTGAAGGTCCAGAACCCGCTCGCACCCGTGCGCGCCGTGAGGACCGAGGCGATTCGATCGCTGACGCTGTCAGGCGGTCCCGGGCTCGCAGCGGAGCTAGTGATCAAGCTCGCGGCTCAGGCGTTCCGTTTTGGCGAGGTCGTGGTCGGCTCGCTTCGCTCCCAGCGGCAGCCGGCTGACTGGGTGGTCCTCGCTCGGACCCTCCTTAGGTACGCGCTGTTTCACAACGATACCGACAACACGCACGAGGGGTACAACACCCTCATCCAGATAGACCAGGCACCCAGGTACAATGCCTGGCTGGGCCGGAAACTACGGCCGCACCTCGGCCAGCGCGTCCTCGAGATAGGAGCTGGGATCGGAACCATCACCCGTGAGATCGCCACAGGCAGGGAACGAGTTCTCGCGCTCGAGGCGGACAGCTTTTATGTCCAGCGTTTGCGGAACCTATTCCGCGATTCCGACGTCGTCCGGCCGATTCACGCCCCGGTAGAGCAAACGGACTGGTCGGCTCTGGCGAAGGAGCGTCCGGATACGGTCATGCTGAGCAACGTCCTGGAACACATCGAGGACGATGCCGCGGCCGTCCGTCAGTTCCGGAGCGTTCTGCCCGTCGATGGACGCCTGGTGATCCTAGTGCCCGCGCTCATGAGCCTCTACGGGAGCATCGATGAAGCCATCGGACACTTTCGTCGATACACGCCGGAGACGCTCCGGAACGTGATCGAATCGAACGGCTTCAGGATCGAATCGGTGGAGTGGTTGAACCTCCTGGGCATCCCCGGTTGGTTCCTCAACAGCCGCCTCTTGAAGCGGCGTTCGGTCCCAGGCCTGCAGGTTCGCCTCTATGATCGAATCGCGCCCATCCTGGCCCGGATGGAGTCCATGGTGAAGTTGCCCGTCGGCATGAGTCTGCTCGCAGTCGCGAGGGCCGTGCCTGTCTCTGGAGCCGCGCAATGAAGAAGATCGAGGCCATCATCAAGCCCTTCAAGCTGGATGAAGTGAAGGACGCACTGGGCGAGGTTGGAGTTCATGGGCTGACTGCCGTAGAGGTGAAGGGATTCGGTCGCCAGCGTGGCCATACTGAGCTCTACAAGGGCGCCGAATACGTGGTCGACTTCCTGCCGAAGGTAAAAATCGAGGTCGTCGTGGACGACGACCAGGCCGCAAAGGTCGTCGAGGCGATCGAGCGCGCCGCGAAGTCGGGCAAGATCGGCGACGGAAAGATCTTCGTCTTGCCGGTCGACGAGGTGATTCGCATTCGGACCGGCGAACGGGGGGTCGACGCGCTCTGAGCTTTGTCACCCAGCGGCGACTCGGCTACGGGCTCATCGCCGCGATGTATCTTCTGTCCTTTCCGTGGCACCCAGGGCTCAGGAGCCCGAACGAGCTCTGCCGGTTGATGCAGACCCGCGCCCTGGTGGATTTCGGAGAGCTCTCGCTCAACCGGGCGATGAAGACCTACGGGCCGGTGGGAGACCTCTCGGTGTACTCGGGCAGGTATTACCCGTCCAAGGCACCACTGATGTCCTTTGCGGCCGTCCCGGTCTACGCGGTGCTGAGGGCGCTCGCCGGAGGCTCACCGGGGACTGTTCCAGAGATCCCGCTCGTCTTCTTCTCTCGGCTTCTCCTGACGATTCTTCCAACGCTGCTCTCTCTAGTCCTGCTCGAGAGACTTCTCGCCACTTACGTCGAGCGAGGGATGGCGCTTGGGCTGACCTGGGCCTACGCGGTCGGAACGCTCGCCTTCAGCTACTCGCTGCTCTTCATGAGCCATCAGACGACGGCGACACTGCTCCTCGTTGGCTTCTATCTCTGCTGGCGCGTCATTCGCGGCGAACGACGCAGCTCCTGGCTCGTTCTCTCGGGTGCTCTTCTCGGGCTCGCCGTCGTCGCGGAGTACACGAGCGCTCTTCCGGCGATCGCCGTCGCCGCCTATGCCACTTTCGGGTTTCCGGGGGCGATCCGGGAGCGGGCACGCGCGTGCGGCCTAGTGGCCGTCGGAGCGCTTCCGATGGCCATTCTCCTCGGCTGGTATCACCTCGCGTGCTTCGGCGGCGTTCTGGAAACCGGTTATCGCCATCTCGCGGATCTCGCCTACCAGCCGTGGCACGAGGGCGGCTTCCTCGGAATCAAGACACCCACCTGGACGGCGTTTCTCGGGTCCTTTTTTTCACCCCTCCGCGGGCTGTTCGCGCTCTCCCCGATGCTCATCCTCGGCTTCGTCGGGATTCCGCAGCTCTGGGGCTCACGTGATGGGAATCCAGAGCTCGCGGGCATCGCCGTCTTCACCGCGCTCCTGACCGCGGCCTACTGCTATTTCACCTCGAGCTTCAGCTATGCATCCTGGGGCTGGACGACCGGCCCGCGGCACCTCACGGGCCTGGTTCCATTCCTTATCCTTCCCGCTGCATTGCTCATGGAGCACAAGATGGCTAGTCGCTGGCGGGGGCTGGCCGTCGGGCTGATCGCGGGCTCGGTGTTCGTGACCTCTGCGCTCACGTTCGTAAACTACATTCCGGATGATGTCTCGGAGGGGTTATTCGAGCTCTTCGTCCCCCTGGCTCGCTCCGGCCATGTCGTGCCCTCGCCGCTGTCATTCATGGGATTGGATCAGCTCGCCGGATGGATCCCGATTGTCCTCACGCTGGTGGTCACGGGCTTGCTCGCCGCCATTCTGATGGTGGCGCCTAGGGGTCCGAACGTGGTCGTCGCCGCGGCGATTGCCTTGAGCCTCATTGCGCTGCACCGATGGGCGGCGCTCGACACCGATCACGATCGTGCAGCTCGAGCCCTCCTTGAGCAAGTCTGGCTCACGTCCCCCGGAAGGACTCCCACCTTCTGGTCGACGACCGGCCGAGCCTTTCATTGACAGCGAATCACATCGAGCACCCGTAGTCGCTCGTCTACGGTCAACTCTGTGCGAAGACGGAGCTCGCAGCGCTTCTGCACCTCGGCCTGATACCGCGCGTTCGATTCCGCCATCATTCGCCAGTATTGAGAGTCATTCCGATCGACGAAGACGAGCTGCAGCGGCCCCTTGCCGAGCAGTGTTCCCAGCTGGTCAGCGGGAACGTCAAGCTTGTTCACCAGGGTTCGCGGACCATAGAGGCCATTGAGGTACTTGGCTGTCGCCCCTGGCTCTGTGATGAGCACTGCTTCCGGGGAAGTCGCTGCGTAGAGCTGTTGCACCAACCTGGCCTGTCGCTCGGCCAACGCGTGCAGGGCCGGGTGAACCACGCAAGTCACGAGGGCTGCTGCGGCAAGAAGCGCGAGTTCGATGACCCGGTGGCGTCGCTCGGAAGAGACCCTTCGTTGCACGACACTTGCAGCAGCGAGCGCCAGCAGAGGCACGAGCGGAATCAGGTAGCGCGGCCCGAGCACAAGCGCGCGAAGAAATCCGCTGTCCGTTCCCGAATAGCTGTAGAGGGAAAAGAACACGACGGACAGAGCGACACTTGCGACGATCTCGGTTCGGAACTTGCCGCGGTACAGACCGAGCGCAACCAGCCCCCCGGGAACGAGAACGAGAAGGGCAAACACATAGAGCGACCCACGCTCCCCAGCCCCCTGGATGGTGAAGGGATAGCGAGGGCCGTGGATCAGAACGGGCCGCCCCTGAAGCCACCAGGCGAACAGAAGGCGCAGGGCGAACCCCGCAGCGCCGGCCAGTAGGAGTGTGCCTACCTGCCTCCGCGTGATCAACCTCCGCGCGATCCATGGAAGGAGGAAGATTGGGTTGCTGTCCCGGAACAACAGCGAAGCGCCAGCCAGAAAGCCGCCAGCAACCGCCCCGGTCGGCGCCGTGACGCCGAGAAAGAAAAGGGAGGCCACGACGGTGGCGGCGCTGGGCAAGTCACCCATCCCGGTCCGGGCGAGGACGCTGCACGGCAGGAACAGCGGGACCAGTGCCGCGTAGCTCGAGGGCAGGCCCTCGCGCCTGAGCCACAGCGCGGTGAGGAGCGTCAGGGCACAGAGGGCCGCGAAGGACGCCCACGCCGCGGCACGGTAGCCTCCGACTCGAACGAAGGGCGCCTGTAGCAGCGCGGTCCCGGGCGGGTAAGTGCTCGCGAGCTCCCGACGAACCTCGCCCGTTCTGGCGTCACGGACCTGATCGAAGAGGTGGCCCTGGGAATAGAGGACGGCTTGACGGATGTACTGGGCCTCGTCGCTGACCAGGGCTACCGGCGGAGGGAGGACCGCGAGCCCGGCGCCATAGAGGGCCAGGACCACCACGAGCGCAACACCCCCCCGGTCCCAAGTCAGCGCCACGCCAGAGATCTTAGCCGAGGAGGACGGCATTCTCGGGAGAAGGCTGCGCTATACTGCATCGGCGTACCGGGGAATTGACACCGTCGAGTGAGCCACGCGTCCGCCAGTCCTCGCGCGGGAGATCCACCGTGTCCGCTGCGGCGCATCGGAGGGCGCTCCGGGTGAGCCCATCCCGCGTGGGGCGACTTGCCCGAATCGTCGTCCCGTTCGCGTCGATGGAGGTGGTGACGCAGGTCGTGACAGCCACGACCGGGATCCTCGTAGTCCGCACCCTCCCCCTCCCGGAATTCGCCGTTTACGCCATCGCAGTGTCGGTCCAGGCCTCGCTTACCGTTCTCTCGGACGTCGGTATCTCGACCGTCCTCCTCGCACGAGCCGGTGGCTTCGCAGGAGACAAGAGGCGACTGGCACAACTTCTCGCGGCAGCTCGGGCCCTGCGAGTGAAGCTCTTTGGGGTCGTTACTCTCATCGCTGCACCTCTTCTCTGGTCGTCGCTCTCGGCCGCCCGGCCCAGCGTGGAGTCCTGGCTGGTTACGCTCGTTCTGGTGCTCAGCACAGTGGCCCTTCAGATCTCGGCCACCGTCGACGGCACGATCGCGCTCGCCCTGCTCCGCCCTGCTCGTTACCAGGGGGGGCAACTCGCCTCGTCTCTGGTACGGCTCGCCGGCGTTGTTCTGCTGCTCGCCCGCGTCCCGCTGAGCTGGGTTGGGCTTACGATCAACCTCTTCGGAATGACCGCGCAGTCTCTCTATCTACGTTGGACCGTCGGACGACTAGTCCCCCACGACCCGGCGCAGGATCCAGAGGACAGAATAGCGTTCAGGCGCACCGTATTTAGGCAGCTGATCAACGCCGGCTACTACGCATTCTCGTCTCAGATCACACTGTGGCTGGTGGGATTCCTGTCGAGCGCACGGACGGTCGCCGAGGTCGGAGCGCTCGGCCGCATCTCGAACATCCTCGTCCTCGCGCAGAGCGCGATCGTTGCCCTAGTCGCTCCGCGGATGGCTCGGTACGAGGACCCGAGATTGTTGTTTCGAAGGTACTTGCAGGTCGTCCTAGTGGCCTTCGCGGCCTGCACGACCGTGTTCCTCCTATCCTGGTTGTTTCCCAAACCCTTCCTCTGGCTGATCGGGCCGAAGTACGCGGGGCTCGGATCTGCGCTGCCGATTGCGATGGCTGCAGCCCTCTTCTATGCGCTCGCTCTCACGATCTACAGCTTGAATGCATCCCGGGCATGGATCGATCAGGCATGGATAAGCATCCCGCTCACTCTCGCACTACAGGCCATCAGCCTCGTCTGGCTCGATGTGGCGCAGCTCAAAGGTGCGTTGCTGTTCGGGCTCTGCTCGAGCATCCCGCCATTGCTCGTCCACCTCGTCATTGGCGCGCACCAGCTCCGTCGCGAGCTCCGAGTGATCGGCACCGGGGCTGCTCCCGCGGGCTGAGAACGCTGTATCAGGCCGAGCCCTGAGGGCGGCGCACCCCGAGCCTGGCCATTCGGTAGACTAGGGTTCTGCGAGGGAGTTCCATTCTTCTTGCGGCCTCGGCAACGTTCCACCCGCTGCCCTGAAGAACAGCCTCGATCTCCCTGCGTTCTGTTTCGCGCATCTTTGCTCGGACTCCGGAAACGACCGGAGGGGCTGATGCGATCTGCAGATGCTCGGGACGGACCTCGCCGCCAACTGCGTTCAGCGCTCCGCAGGCGACGACATTCCGGAGGGTTCGAACGTTCTCGGGTACGGCGAGGCCCTGGACGACGGCCCGGGTTTCCGCCCGGAGAGTGGAACGCCTGCGACTCAGCTGGGCATCGACGAGGTGGAGGACGAGCTCAGCAATTGGAAGTATGTCGGCGGGTCGATCGCTCAGGTCCGGGATGAATACTTGACTCGGAGGTAGCGAGCCGCCCGCCTCGGACTGGGGAAAGCCACCCGAAGGATGAAAGCTGCTCGCGTCCCAGAACGCTCGGCGGACCTCGTCAGGCAGCATCTCGGGTCGGCGGACGTGGAGTGAGCCGCCGCCCGCTCGAGCAACATCCTCGCTCCATCTCCCCTTGTCGAATCGCGAGGCAGCGTGAACGACGAATGGAGCAGCCGGCCTCAGCGAAGTGCGAACGAGCCGGGCAAAGCTCTCGCGCCCTACTCCCTCCGCGCCGATAAGCGCCAGAGCTTTGCTGCTGACCCAGCGCTCTGCGAGGGAACGCAGGCGCGTCATGCTTGGGTCACTCCAAACCAGTTCGAACGATCCCGCGATTTCCACACCGAGGAGTCGGTTGAGCGCGACCGACCAGAGTTCTTCGGACGTTGCTGCGTGCGCGGGAAATGATGCTGCGCCCCACCGCACGGTCTCGTCCTGCCTCGCTGCTCGGTTGGAGATGAATTGGCGAAGCGACTCCGCTGCGCCCGGTTCGCCTATTATGAGGACCTCGAGCAGGTTCCGTCCGAAGGACCCGAGGACAACCCGCAACTCTTTCGAAGCGGGGAACTCGGCGAGCGCCCGAGGCCCGAACTCCGGGGCGAACGCTCCCGAACGCCCTAGGAGGATCGTGAACGTTCCGCCGGCGGTTACCTCTTCCTCGAGGCGCTGCTGCCAGTTCCAATGCTCCAGCAGCGTTGTTCGTCTCGGGGAGACCACGGGCGATCGTGGAAGGACCACGTACACGAACTCGCCCTCGCTCAGCAGGTCCCCCGGGTGAAGCGGCGTCATCCCGTGGATCTCCACCTCGTTCAAGGTCGCACCGGCACGCCCAACCCGGAGGCGAAGCCGGGCGCCCTCGAGCACTACCTCCCCTCCCGACGGAAGACGTGTGCTCCCCGGGCTCAACACGAGCGCATGAGAGCTGCCTGGACGAAGCACGAGCAACTGCCAGCTCGCGTTCGCCGGAGGATCTGGTCGAGATGGCGCGATTCGACGCCGGGTCACGCGACGAGCGTAGCGGAAGGAATTCATTGAGGCACGGAGCGCATTCTTGCCAAACTGCTGCGCTGTGCGACTCGCGCTCGTGGTTCTCTTCCTCGGAGGCTGCGCCTCGATGCCCCCCTCTCAGGCCAGCTCTGGCGGTACCCCGGTTAGGGCCACGACGCCCGAGGGTCGTTCGGTATCGATTTCCGCAAAGGGTTCAAGGATCGACCGGGTCGACGACA
>Ga0268266_10000962_pt1 | contig 36632 bp, 33 predicted proteins | sample KBSS13metaG_FD_190356 | JGI IMG/M metagenome (GOLD analysis project Ga0268266, IMG submission 190356) | Switchgrass rhizosphere microbial communities from Kellogg Biological Station, Michigan, USA - KBS S1-3 metaG (SPAdes) (version 2) | ecosystem: Host-associated > Plants > Roots > Rhizosphere...
AAGTCATCGCATCTTTACAAGAATCCCCCGGTGAAGGGTGCGGCTCGCGACGCTTATCGCGATAGCTTCGAGAAGGGCTACCAGGCTCAGCTCGCGCATGACAACGCCGGAATGTAATCGTCCCAGTTGAGTTGGTTAGGAAGATTTCAGAAGAAGAGGTCCCGCAAAGGGGCCTTTTTCTTTTGTTCCATTGCTAAGTCGGATACGTCTTCGACCACACGTCACAATCCACTCTGGTTCCACAAGAATCCACACCAGTTCCACAAGAGCGCATACGTAGAATCGCACTCACACATGCTCACTCGCCGAACCGCTCTCGCTTCCCTCGCCGCCGCAATCGCCAGACCACGCGCTCTCTTCGCCAGCTCAGCCACAGAGCTTGATGCCTCTCTTCAGGCCATCGAGAAAAAGTCTGGAGGACGCCTCGGAGTCTCCGTTCTCTATCCGCAGCAAAAAACTCTTCACCATCTTAACGGCGATCAGCGCTTTCCCATGTGCAGCACCTTCAAGTTCCTCGCGGCTTCACTCATCTTGAAGCGTGTCGATCAAGGCAAGGAACATTTGGATCGCGCAGTCTCTTATAGCAAATCCGACTTGGTGACCTACTCACCTGAGACCGAAAAGCATGCAGGCGGAAGTATGAAGGTGAGCGAGTTATGCAAGGCAGCGCTCACACTGAGCGACAACACCGCTGCTAACCTTCTGCTCGCAAGCTTCGGAGGTCCGCCCGCGATTACTGCCTTCGCTCGTTCCATTGGAGACAGCATGACTCGCCTCGATCGCACCGAGACCAGCCTGAATGAGGCCACGCCGGGCGATCCGCGCGATACCACCACGCCCGATACGATGCTCCACAATCTTCAGCGCGTGTTGTTGGGCGACGTCCTCAAGCCTGAATCCAGAAAGCAACTCACCGACTGGATGCTTGCCAATACCACCAGCGGCGCCAAGTTTCGCGCGGTCATGCCTGCGGGATGGAAGGTTGCCGATAAGACCGGCTCCGGCGATCACGGTACGAACAATGACATCGGAGTTCTCTGGACTCCCGATGGAAAACCTATCGTGGTGACGTCGTATCTAACCGAGACAACGATCTCCACCGACGCGTGCAACGCCATTCATGCAGATGTCGCTCGCGCGATCGTTGAGCACTACGTTCGATAGATCACTCAACCGGACTCGCTTACGATGAAAGCCGCCGTACTTTGCAGCTTCGCACCTTCTCTTTCGATCGAAGAGATTCCGCGGCCGCGGGTGAAACCGGGCTACACGCTGCTGCGCGTTCTCGCCTGCGGGGTGTGCCGCACCGATCTGCACATCTTCGAACACGACCTTCCGACGCTGCGCGATCCTCTTGTTCCCGGCCACCAGATCGTCGGCGAGGTTGTCGATGGAGCCACCGCCGAGCTGCCTCTGGGATCTCGTGCCGGTGTCTCCTGGATTGGAGGCGTCGATGGATCTTGTCCCTTCTGCAAGCGGGGCGAGGAGAATCTCTGCGATGCGATCACCTTTACGGGATACAGCGTCGACGGCGGCTACGCAGAGTATGCTCTTGTGCGCAGCGACTTCGCCTTTCCTCTCACCTCCGCGGTCGAGCCGAAGTTCCTCGCGCCCTTGCTGTGCGCAGGCATCATCGGCTTCCGCAGCCTGCGCGTCGCGGGAACTCAACCCGGCGAACGTGTCGGACTCTTTGGCTTCGGAGCCTCCGCCTCACTGACGATTCAGGTGCTTCGTCACTGGGGATGCGAGGTCTACGTCTCGACCCGTGGAGAACAACATCGTGCGCAGGCCGCCGAGTCAGGCGCCACCTGGGTAGGAACAGAGAACGAGAAGCCTCCAGTTGCTCTCGATCGTGCTGTCACCTTTGCTCCTGCGGGCGCGGTAGTGGTCTCTGCGCTCTCCAGCCTGCGTAAAGGCGGCGTGGTCGCCATCAATGCCATTCATCTCGACCAGATGCCCGCCTTTGACTACGACACGCTGTTGTGGGGCGAGCGGCAGATCCGCAGCGTGGCGAATATGACTCGGCAGGATGCCCGCGATTTTCTCGCGCTCGCGGAGGAGATCGGCATCCGACCCAAGGTTCGCACCTTTTCTCTCGACCAGGCCAATGAGGCTCTTCAGGCGGTGAAACAAGAGACGGCGGAAGGTCCGGTCGTCATCCTTCCGTGAACCGGGAAACCGATAGGGTATTCCCCTAGAGGTTCCGAAATAAGTCCTTTATTTTATCGATGTTGAAGAAAGCTATCCACGTAAAGTATTCAAAAAAAAACGACTTAAAGATCAAAGTCTTGAAAACAAGAGAGATGGACTCGCAATCGGATGCCGGAACCACTGCCTTTCGGATCTGATTTAAGTGTAGCGAGTGGAGAGGAACTGATCGGCGTTCTCGATCCGGTTTGTCTTGATAGAGTTAGGTCCTTGGAGGGCTTGACAGCGGAATTTCCTGTTGTTTTCGGAGGAGTTTGCGAGCGGTTGGTGGATAGGGAGATGCCGAACTGCAAGGCATCCGTCCCGTCTTTGGTGGGGTAAGATCGTGCGCATGATACAGAGACGCAGCATGAAGGCGATAGCCCTGAAGGGAGCGGCCCTCGTCGGCGTGGCCACGGTGGGGACGGCTGTGGGTGCGATGGCCGTGGGAGCGTTGGCGATCGGTGCGCTCGCGATCGGCGCAGTGGGGATCAACGCGCTGAGCATGGGGACGGGCCGGATCGAGGAGCTCAGTATCGGCAAGCTCACAGTGGATGAGCTTGTGATCAGGAAGCGTGGGGAAGAGGCCTAAGCCGGGGCTCGACACCCAATGCATGGAATGGAACGTCCGTGCAGGGTCGATCGGGGCATTCGAATTCAAAGCGTTAGCTTACCCGTGATACAGGTTCGGATTGCTCCACCGACCCATATCTGGGAGCCATCCTGCTTGATGTGGATACGGCCCATGCGCTTCATGACTTCTCCCTGGCTTACGACGTATTTCGTTGGCGCGAGATGGCTTTTGATAAGCCATTGGGCAAGGCCCGCATTTAAGCTTCCGGTGACAGGGTCTTCGTGAGGAGCGCCTTCCGCGCTGAAGGCTCGCACTTCAAATTGAGCAGATGTCCCGTCTTTCACGGGATCGAATGCAGCAAAGACTCCGACCTTTAGCCCTGCTATGTCTGTGTAGTTCGGACGGAGTGCGAGAACTTCCCGCCGAGAGCGCAGCATAACCGCAAGCCAGGGGGATCCGTTATCCACCCAGTTTGAGGCGGCGATTGCATCAGGCGCCACATTCAGGCCCTTGACTACCCGTGCCAGAATCTCTGGCTCGACCGGCCCACTATGGATCAGCTTAGGAGCTGCGAACGAGAGCCCTACAGGAGAGCGACGGATGGGAATAAGGCCAATGCCACATTCCTGCATGATCTCGCTGCCTTTTGCTACACCACCAGAAGCTAACCAGACATGACAGCTGCCCAGAGTAGGGTGGCCGGCAAAGGGCACTTCTCCCTCGCGGTTGAAAATGCGAACACGATAGTCTGCTGCAGGCGACCTCGGTTTTACAAGAAAGGTGGTTTCACTAAGATTCGTCCAGTTAGCGAAGGCTGCCATCTGCTGATCGCTTAGCGCGTCGGCGCCGATGACGACAGCGAGAGGATTGCCGAGCAGAGGTTTCGATGAGAAGACGTCAACCTGCTGAAAGGAGAACTCAGTCGCTCCGTCTACCGCCGATTGTTGTTTGCGTTGCTCTGCCTGGAGCGGGGGCATCGCAGCCGCGACTGTGTTGGCCGCAGCGAAATTGAGGAACTTGCGTCGATCGATTAGCATCGTGGACTCAATGGTATAGGGTGACGCACTTCCGGCGGCGATAGAGCGGCTTCACTGAGGTGCGTTCACTTGTGGCATGTGGACCATTCGTCCTTCATCCCATATCGACTAACAGGTTGTAGCTTCTGAGCACAGTTAGCTTGCACCACCGGATTCGCTGCCTGCCTTTACTCCTGGAAGGCGCTTGATGAGCAAGGCGATCTGTCCGGTATGGTGTGCCTCATGCTCGCAGACATGAAACCATTTGCAGAGGTTGTTGGTCGGTCCCCAACCCCAGGTTTTGTCGGCGGCGAGGAACCAGGCGTCGTCCTTTTTTCGGAATTCGGCTAGGGACTTTTCGCGCACCTCGTGCAGGATGCCGACGTAGTAGTCGCGATCGTGACCCTTGATGGTGACGCGGCCTGCGTCGCCGAGGTTCATTGCAGGATCCCACTTCTTTTTGATGTCGGCGGACCAGGAGTCCCACTTCATGCCGTCGAAGGTATTCATCTGGTAGTAGGTCTCCGTCGCAGCGAGATGGAGCATGAGTGCGCCGATGGTGTTGGCGTTTTTGTCGAAGAGATAATCCAGATCTGCCTGCTTGAGCGGCCCAGTAGCGGCAAGGACCCCGTTGCGCTCGCGCAGCCAGGTGAGCTGCGAGACGAAGGTTCCGATCTGGGGAGAGTAGCCGGGTAGCGGGCCGAGCATGTTTGGGGTAGCGGTCTCAGCAAGGGTACCCGGGGGATTGGCTGCGTAACCGGCGGTGAGAGCGGCCGCACCGGCGAAGACGAAAGTTCGACGCGTCGGCATTGGACTGGGGCTCGAGTAAAGTCTGGGCATCGCTGATTTCCTCCGGACAGGATGTGGTTGTGCCGTTGAGGGAGTTCGTGCGAGCCAGTTTACTGGAAAAGCGAAGGGGCTGAACGTTGATCGCTTTGAATGAAGAAGGCAAACCGCGGCCTCCGCTTCTTTAGTTCCGTCGATAAATGCTTTTGGTTTGCCGCTGCCGCGGCGGCTGGGTTTGGCGCAGTTCGGGCAGAGTTTTGACTTCGATCGGCAGATCAGTAACAGATGGTTAGATACGGCCATCCGTCCGACAACACTCTATGAGAAAAGCTCGGTCAGCTTCGTCAGTCTCAGAAGTTCCTGTACCCTTTGCGAGATGTTTTCAAGCTCAAGCGTGCAATATCCTGCATTGATCGCGGATACCTTGAGTCTGACCAGAGTTCCCAGCCCCATGCTGTCGACTTGAGTGACATCTGCAAAGTCGAGTACGATTCTTCCACCGCGCGCAATCAAGGGCTTGACCAGTTCCTGAACCTCATGAGAGGTCTGGCTGGTCACCTTGCCGCGACACTTGATCGTTGTGTTGTAACCGTCTTTCTCGTTACCCGCCTCGGAGATCTCATAGTTGAAAAGAGGCTTCGATTCGGCTGTAGGCATGGCTTCTCCAGTCGTGCTGAGTTCATAATTGCCTGACCCGTGTAGATATCCATAACCCTGGAAGTAGATAATCCTCTCGCGGATGATTCGATCTGGCTTGTTAATTTAGTGTTAATGGCGCCTGATCAAGTCCGATGCGATCCTTCACACGAAGACGCCACGAAGCGAACGCCGTTTCGAGGGGTAGGTAGGTTTTCGAATGTGAGTTTACCCGTTTTGAAAAAAAGGGCCGGCGTTCGACTAGCTGACGGTCGGCCACCCCAAATGGACTACTGGGGCTGAATATTACCTAGGAGATAGCGAAAACTTCCAGATGACTGTGGTCACCTTTCATCGGTAGGTGTTCGGGAGGACTTTCATGAAGCGACAATATTGGTTGGCGGAGGCGGATTGATGAGACTGCTGATAGGCATGGCAACGTTGTCTGTGGGGCTGGTGGCGGTAGCGCAGGAGAATCCCGCGGCGAAGATTACGGAGAACCATGCGGTAACAGAGGCCGATGGAACGGTGCGGGAGCAGCGCGTGATTCCGCTGCCGCAGTGGCTTAGTCCAGAGGCAAAGGCATGGCTGAGTCGACCGCTGGCGACGGATGCGAATGTGCCGCAGACGATTGAGCAGCGGCGTGCGATGCAGGACGCCTCGCAGGCTCGCCATCGTGACGAGTTGCTGAAGATGTTTCCGGTGACCGTAAAGGACAGCGCGATCGCAGGCGTGCCGGTGCGCGAGGTTGTTCCGGCGACGATAAAGCATCAGGATCGCGTGCTGATCTGTCTGCACGGCGGCGGGTTCAACGCAGATTCGGGTTCGTACTCTGAGTCAATTCCGGTGGCGGGGTTGACGGGCGTGCGCGTGGTGAGTGTGTTGTACAGGATGGCGCCGGAGAATCCATTTCCTGCGGGCGTGGACGATGTGATCGCGGTCTACAAGGAGTTGCTGAAGACTTACAAGCCGAATCGTATCGGCATCTTCGGCAGCAGCGCTGGTGCGGCGCTTACGCTGGAGGTTGCGGTGAAGATGAAGCAGCTGAAGATGCCGATGCCTGCGGCGCTGGGGCCGTTTTCCTCTTCAGCCAGCCTGGTGGAAGGAGGCGATTCACGGTCGTTGTACAACACCGATGGATGGCGTGGGTATGTGCCGGTTCAGGATGGAAGGCAGAATCCTGAGTACGTGGGAAAGACGGACCGGCGCGATCCGGTGTTATCGCCTATCTATGCCGATGTGCACAACATGCCGCCCACGTTGTTCATCACCAGCGAACGCGATCTGCTGTTGAGCTCGACGAGCACGTTGCATCGCGCATTTTTGCGGGCAGGCAACCAGTCGCAGCTGATTGTGTTTGATGGTTTGCCGCATTGCTTCTGGAATAACAATCAGCTGCCGGAGTCGCGCGAGGCCTGGGGATATATGGCTGAGTTCTTTGATCGGGAGCTTGGACGGTGAGGTTGTGTGCGCTTGGAATGGTGGAGTGTACCGGGGTGTCGCGTGCTTGAGTGTAGACGTGTGCGCGGCAGACTAGTTCCGAGTGTGATGCTGCAGCTGGCCCGCTCAGTTGCAGCGGCAGCGATGCTCGTTCCTGTGAGCTGCGCGTTCGCGCAGGACCTGAGTCTAAGTCCGACGCGGCCCACGGTGGCGAATGGGGCGACGATTCAGAGCAAGGGTGTGCTGCAGGTAGAGGCGGGCTATGATGCCTATCCGCAGAGCGTGCCCGGCAATCAGCAGACGGTGGATACGCTGGTGACGTACGCCCCGCTCGATCGACTCCGGCTGGACATGCTTTGGTCGGCCTTCAATCATCAACAGGAGGATGAGGTCGTAACCAACGGAGTCGGCACGATACAGATCGGCGGCAAGGTCGTGCTAAAGAAGGAAAACTATCATCGTGCTGCTCCCGGGTTTGCTTTGCAGTACGAAGCGCAGCTTCCGACGGCGTCGGAGCATGCGTTGCAGGGCTACGGGCAGCAGGCGACGCTGATGGTGAATCACCACTATGGCAAAGATGGTGACCTGGATGTGATTGCGAATGGCTCGATAGTGCAGTCGGACTGCCAGACAAGGATGGGGTGCAGCTATGGCGGCCAGCAGTCGTTTGCGGTGAGCTATCACGTAAATAAGCAAACGCGGCTGTATGCGGAGATCTTTGGGCAGAACGTGTCGCAGTCGAACACACCGCCGGGGACGTACGTGTTTGGGGGGTTCTATCACCAGATGAGCGAGGCGTTTGGAATCGATGGTGGAATGCGGTTTGGGGTGAGTGACCACTCTGCGAGTGTGGGTTCGACGATCGGACTGGTGTTTGGGCGACGACTGCGGGGTGATACTGGGGCGAAGTAATTGACCCAGGTGCCTCAGTGCTGAAGACTCTTCGCTGTTCTATGGATGTGCTCGCTGCCGAAAGGCGTCCACTGCGGCGCAGTCGATGGAGACGATGTTTTCGTGCTGAATAAGAAGCTCGCGTCTGGCCTGCGCGTGAAAGCGAAAGAAGCCGAGCGACGTCGCCTGGCCAGGAAGGAACCAGTCGTGGGGTTCCATGATGATGATGGGAAAGGTTGCGATTGTAGAGCAGTCGCCATCGAACAGCGGCTTCTCCGCGCCTTCGATATCCAGCTTCAGCAGAAACGGTGTGAAGTTCAAGGGTGACTTCGACTTCAGCAAGGTTGGCAAGCTGAACGTCTGGAGACTGCTCTCAGGGCCTGCAGGAACTGTGCGGTAGGCGAGGCTTCCTTCGCCTGGATCGATGATTGAGGCGAAGCCATCCTCGGATGCAACTCCCGCCAGACGCAGGTCTACATCAAGGTGCTCACAATTCTGCCGCAGAAGCTCGAAGTTGTCTGGCGCAGGTTCGACAGCAAGAACATGCGCGCGCGGATAACGCGAGGCGAACCACAAAACGCTTGCGCCGATATTGGAGCCGCAGTCCACGATGAGAGGCTGACGGCCCGAGGCCAGAATCTGTTCGTAGAAGTTGTCGATCATGGCGCAATGCGCACATCGAGGAAGATCGTACTGGCGATCCTCGAAACACTGTCGAATCACGGAGTAATCCGCAAAGGTGCGGCGATGCAGAATGGCGGTACGTCGGCCATTGCAGCTCAGACGGGTTAGCTGCAGTTGCGGCGGAACTCTGGGATGCAGCACACGGCGGACAAGATGGACTGCAGGCCGCGCTGCGCTGCGAATGAGGCGGCCAAGAGACGTCTTGTTAAGCACCTCGACGGTTTCGCCTTGAACATTCATCGGCTTTCCTTCGCACAATGGTCGATTGGGCCCGATGTGGAAACGCTATACCGTAGGGCGATCAAGGGCAAATCAATTTTGATTCAGGATTTCGGCCTGGGCCCTCTTCGAGGGTATTCGGAGCCGTCTTCGAGGCCGGAGTGCATCTACCAGATTCTTGGGGAATCGGATTTCGAGCTTCGCTCGAATTTAAGGCATTGTCCTTTTGAAGTCCGGCGATGTACTTTATCTACGAACTTTCCTTCACAAGATTATCTGTGCCGACCCCGGTGTTGTTGGGCCCTTGTACTTCCGTCTCTAATGGAGGGGCCTGATGGCTCTCAATGCTCGTCTTCTTGTTTTGATTGCGGTGCTGGTGGCTGTTGTTCTTTATCCGTCCCGGCCTGTCTCGGCTTCACGCGTTGATGCAAATGTTTCGGCTCCCTGCCAGGCATTGCCGCCGGCCAGCTCTGAAGGTTTTGAGGCGAAGCTGGAGAACTTCCTGGTTGGCTCCTGCTATCAGGCGACGGGTTGGATGCACGATGCCAATGTCCGTTCGTCGGGCGGCGTGCATCCATTTGTGAAGATCTGGTACTCGCCGCAGATCTGGAAGTGGATCACGGTAGACCAGCGCAAGGGTAATCCGCCGGACGGCGCGATGCTGGTGAAGGAACAGTATGAAAAGCTGACGCAAAAGTCGCCGGACGAGTGGACAGTGATGGTGAAGGACTCGAAGGGCTCGCATGATGGCTGGTACTGGGCGGACCTGAGTGCGCCGGACTCGAGTACTTCGAGTGCGAGCAATGAAAAGGAGAGTTCGTTGCGCAAGGGCTCGAGCCCACAGTGTCAGCAGGCTTCGTATCCCAGCATCGGTTTCGGACAGTATTGTCTGAACTGTCATGCTTCGGCGGCAGGCATGACGTCAACGTATGCGAATTCAACGCATGTGACCGGATTGGAGCCGGGGCCGCCCAGCAGCGATGTTCCTCCGGACGACAACATTCATCATCGGCTGGCGCGCAAGTTGTTTCAGAAGGATGTGATCTCCCCGAGTCCGTGCATGATTCCGGAGTCGTTCGATCATGTGGTTCCGCGAGCGGAGGCGAACCATCCGTGGCACTTCGTAACGTCGGATCAGTGCACGGGATGTCATAACGCCACAGGTACGCTCTCGCCGACGACGGCCGATCTGCCGCGCATGCTCTGGCCGAATGCTCTGGCGGATCCGATGGTAAATGTGTCGCCAAACGGTGAGTGGCGATTTTCGATGATGGGGCTATCAGGCAGGGACCCGATCTTCTTCTCGCAACTGAACTCGGAGAATACGCTGCACCCTGTATTGGAAGGGCATTCGCGCGACGCGAAGCCGTTTGTGCAGGACCTTTGCCTGAGCTGCCACGGTGTGATGGGAGAGCGACAGTTCAAGGCGGATACCGGCAACTTGTTTACGCGGGCCGAGCTGCTGAAGTCGGATTCACCCTATGGCGCACTGGCGCGGGATGGAGTCTCATGCGCGGCATGTCACCACATCGCGGCAGAGGGGCTGGGTGATCCGTCGACGTTTACGGCGAAGTTCAACCTGGGGCCGGTGAACGAGCTTTACGGCCCCTATAAAGACAATGTCAAAACGTACTCGATGAAGAGTGCGACCGGTATGGAGCCGATGGCGACGGACCAGAACCAGATTGAGTCCGCGAAGCTGTGCGGATCGTGCCACACGATTGTGCTGCCGGTCTTTCGCTTCGATGGCAGGCAGGCCACGCATAACGGACAGCTCGCTACCTTCTACGAGCAGACGACGTACCTGGAGTGGCTGAACAGCGACTTCCTGAACCAGAGCTGCCAGAGCTGTCACATGCCGCATGACTACAAGGGCAATCCACTCTCATACAAGATCGCGAACATCGAGGACAACACCTTCCCGCCGATTCCGACGCGGACTCCGGACGCGAACGTTACGCTGGTCGAGCGCGACGACTATCATCGCCACGCTCTGCTGGGGATTAACATCTTCGCGCTGGAGATGTTCAAGCAGTTCCGCAGCGAGCTTGGCCTCTACCAGGAGGATCCGATGCTGCGCAACCCGGACCAGACGATTCCCGGAATCGATACGGCGATCGCTACGAGTCTGGAAAGCGCATCGCAGAAGACAGCCGTGGTGGAGGTTCAGTCTCTGGGGAGAGAGGAAGACAGGATCGTCGCCGATGTGAAGATCACCAATCTTGTCGGACACAGCTTTCCGTCGGGCGTAGGTTTCCGGCGCGCGTTCGTGGACTTCCAGGTGTTGGATGAAGACGGTAAGGTCTTGTGGGAGTCGGGTAAGACGAACGATGACGGCGTCATCACGGATGGTCGAGGACTGCCCCTAGCGACGGAGTTCTTTACCTTCTTCCAGCAGAGATTCCAGAAGCACCACTGGGTGAAGGACCCGATCCGGCGCGAGAACGAGGTGCAGATCTACGAGGAGCTGGTGGTCAATCCGGAGGGATTCCTGACAACGAGCTTTATCGCTCTGGACCACAAGGTGAAGGACAATCGCCTGCAGCCGCGAGGGTGGAAGGCGTCTGGTCCTTTTGCCGATGAGACCGGGCCGGTGGGCACGTGCCTCAGCAAGCGCGAGGGAGGGGACTGCGATTCGAGCTACATGGATGGAAGCGGGTCGAACGTGATCCGGTACGAGATTCCGCTGAACAGGCAGACCGCGAAGGCGGCATCTGTACGCGCGACGCTGTACTACCAGTCAATTCCGCCCTACTACCTGTTCGACCGCGCGACGGACGCGGTGGGAACGGATACGAGTCGCCTGATTCGTTTCACGAAGGAGATCAAGCTGAACGATACTCCGGTGAAGAACTGGAAGCTGCCGATTGCTTCGGCACAGAGACCGCTTGGGGCGGTGTCGACCACGGCGTTGAACGTGGGGCCGTCGAAGGCAGGAAGATAGATCAATCTGGTGAAGACCAAAGCAAAGAGGCCGCGATTGCTCGTGGCCTCTTTGCTGTTGCTGAATTGATGTTAGGTTAGATCTCTTTCACTCCGTCCACAAACGCCTTCAGCTTGCGGCTGCGGCTGGGGTGGCGGAGTTTGCGCAGGGCCTTGGCTTCGATCTGGCGGATGCGCTCGCGGGTGACCTGGAAGGACTGACCGACTTCCTCAAGGGTGTGCTCGGAGCCGTCCTCGAGGCCGAAGCGCATCTTGATCACGCGCTCTTCGCGCGGCGTCAGGGTGCGGAGGACCTGCGAGGTGTACTCCTTGAGGTTGACGCTGATGACCGCGTCGCTCGGGCTGACGGCCATGCGGTCTTCGATGAAGTCTCCAAGGTGCGAGTCTTCCTCTTCTCCGATGGGGGTCTCGAGCGAGATGGGCTCCTGCGCGATCTTGAGGACCTTGCGGACCTTCGCGACCGGGATGTCCATGCGGCGGGCGATCTCTTCGGAAGACGCTTCGCGTCCAAGCTCCTGCACCAACTGACGCGAGGTGCGGATGAGCTTGTTGATGGTCTCGATCATGTGCACCGGGATACGGATGGTGCGGGCCTGGTCCGCGATGGCGCGGGTGATGGCCTGCCGGATCCACCAGGTGGCGTAGGTCGAGAATTTGTAACCGCGACGGTACTCGAACTTGTCGACCGCCTTCATCAGGCCGATGTTGCCCTCCTGAATCAGGTCGAGGAACTGCAGGCCGCGGTTGGTGTACTTCTTGGCGATGGAGACGACGAGGCGGAGGTTAGCCTCGATGAGCTCGCGCTTGGCGCGCTCGGCGTCCATGTCGCCCTGGATCATCTCGCGCTGGGTGCGCTTAAGGTCGACGAGAGAGATGCCTGCGTCTTGTTCAAGGTGCTCGAGATCGACGCGGCAGTTCTTCTGCTGACGCTTGTACTCTTTCTTGAGCTCCTCGGATTTGGAGGCCTCGTGCTTGTTCTCGAGGGTCTTGATCTGCCGCTCGAGGGTGCGCATGGAGTCGACGGTCTTGTTGACCTTGTCGAGAAGGCGCTTCTTCTCGGAGTTGGTGTACTTGAGCTCGCGGACGATGCGGTTGATGTAGACGTTCTCGCGGCCGATCAACCAGCGATTCTTGCGCTGGTCTTTGGTCTTGGCCTTAGCGTCCTTGCCCTGCGGTGCATTCAGCTTCTCTTCGAGAGCCGCAATCTTCTTCTGGTGCTTGAGGATGACGTCGATACGACCGACGGTCTGCTTGACCCGGGCCTGCAGAATCTCTTCGGTAAGCTCTTCCTCATCGAAGGTGACGACTTCCTTGATGTTGCGGACGCCGCGGCGAAGGTCTTCGCCGAGAGCAACGATCTCGCGAATGACGATCGGAGAGCGCGAGATAGCCTTCATAACGCGAAGCTGTCCGCGCTCGATGCGCTTAGCGATTTCGACTTCGCCCTCGCGTGTGAGCAGAGGAACGGTGCCCATCTCGCGGAGGTACATGCGGACGGGGTCGTTGGTCTTCTCCAGGGTTCCGGGGGAGAGATCAAGCTCTACGTCTTCGGACTCTTCGCCGGCCTCGGAGTCATACTTGTCGCGTTCGCGTTCGCCGTATTTGTCGCCGGAGAGCACATCGATGCCCTGCGTGTTGATGGTGGTCAACAGGTCGTCGAGGTCGTCCGGGGTAGTGATGTCACCGGGAAGAAGGTCGTTAACCTCACCGTAGGTCAGATATCCCTTCTCTTTGCCCGTTTCAATCAGCTTGTCAATATCTTCTTCGTACTTGTCTAGTTCTTCAGCCACGAGGGTGCGCGCTCCTGCGAATAAATTCTTTTTTTTGGGATGCCGCTCAGGCGGAATCTTGTAGTATCCGGGCGGACTTATCCCTGGGTTGTTCCGTAATGGGCAGGGAGCTGATAACGGTTTAGACCGCCTTGGCCAGCCGGACCTTCAGAGAGGTCAGGGCATTCGAGGGCACACTTCCCCAGCGAATCACAGGATACCACATTTATTTAGACGACTCAGAGGGAGAAAAGATTCGGCGGAGGAGTCCGTAAAGTCTCGCCCCGGGCGCCTCCCTGATGGCTGGGACAGCGCCGGAGATGGATATCTGTCCCGTTTGATCCGTATTCGTGCCCGCAGTGGCTGCAACGAAGGTGGTAGATGGTCTGGCCGGGAAAGCTCTCGGAGGGAAAGCCGGTGCGGGAAATGACAATCTGGCCGTGTTTATTGCGGTATCCGGGGTCTGTGGTCTTATGGCGCGGCATGTTTCTGTTTCAGAAGATTTTAAATCCTCAGAGAGCCACCGCGTGGGCGGTGAACCATTGCGCTAACTCTTCTTCCGTCAGTGCGCCTTCGGCGAGATGAATGTAGATGAAATATTTCTCCTCTGGTGAGGAGACGATCCTGAAGCCATTCAGAAGCAGAAAAGAGAGGGAGACGACAAGAGCCGTCCGCTTATTTCCATCGATGAAGGGATGGTTGCGAGCGATTCCAAAGGCATAAGAGGCAGCCAGTCGGAAGAGATCGCAATTGGCTTCATATGCGAATACATTCCGAGGCTTTCCCAGGGCAGACTCAAGCAGGCCCTCATCCCGGATTCCGTCGGAACCGCCATGTTCAGCAAGCTGACGGGAATGGACTACAAGGACCTCAGGCTTATCCATCCAGACGGGTTCTTCCATCTACTTGGCAAGCTTCTTGAGGACATCGCGGTTCTCGCGCATAATCTGCTCCATAACCTCCAGCTTGTGGCCAAAGGACGGATCGTAGGGCGTCAGCCGCACCCCATCGGGAGAATCGGTGATGTAAAGCTCATCTCCTTTTTCCAGATGCAGCTTGGCTAAAACCTCTTTAGGAAGAATGATTCCGGCAGAGTTTCCGACCGTGGTTATTTTCACTGTTGTTACTCCCATCTCATTCCCCCTACGGCGTTATAACTTAAATTATAACGTCAATCCAAAGACTAACCACGGAGAGACGAATCAGTTCCACGCCAGCCTCTCGCGAAGCGTCTTGGCGAGTTCCTCCGGGGTAAATCTCCGTCGAAGGCGCTCAATCGCCTTTTGTGCTTGGAGATACCTCATATCTGTATGGTTATGAACCAGTTCCAGAATTGCTGGGGCTACTTGCTCCAGGGAAAGACAGCGGACGCCGATCTCGGGTTCGAGAGCGAAATAGGGATCGACATAGGCGTTGGCCGTGTAAACGAGAGGTCTTCCATAGGCCAGGGCGTCGAAGAGCGTCCCACTGGCGCGAAGGCGAAAGCTGTCGGGCGGTGCCAGCCACAGCGCATGCGTGACGCTCCGCGCGCCATGGATAAAACTCTCCCGTGAGATAGGTTGATCGGTAACATCCTCGACCAAGGGACGAAGGCGATCCACAGTCTGCTGGTCGGAAAGAAAACCGACCAGACGGAACTGGACGGAAGGATCGACGGCCTTGACCTGACGAGCGACCTGCTCCAGAAGGCGGCCATCACCGGTGTTGCCGAAGGTACCGAAGACCAGAGAGTCCGGTGCTGTCGGCTGGATGGGTGGAAAGTGGTAGGGGTGGTCGATCCAGCTCGAGTGGGAGAGGGCCTGCCGAAACCTCTCAGGAACGTTTTGAAGGATCGAGCTACTGAGCAGGACGTAGCGTAGCGAGGGAGGATGATCCATCAAAAGGACGCGTTTCAGCGAGAAGAGACTCGCTGGGAAGGATTCGTCGGATTCCTCTGTAATCCTGTCGAGGTCACCATGTAGAACCGCGCGCACCTGTGGGGACTTCCGCTTCAGGAGATATTTCTTCAGATGAAGCAGTTGCATCCGGCTAATGGAGCAGAAGAGAACATTCCCCGCGGACGAGACGGCTTCACGGATAAGCCGACGGCTCTCCAGCCATCGGGCAGGAAGAGATTTCGCGTTCGGTACAGGAATCTGTCGCCACTGGATCTGCTCGAGGATGGAAGGAGCACTTTGCTCGAGGATCTGCCGGACCACCCGGGAGTGCTCCGGAAAGGCATGAAAGGAGACGGTCCGGTCCGGGTAGGCGAGTACGACTGCGTGGAGCAGGGCGGCGTTGAAGGGAGCATGAAAGATCCCCCTCATCTGTGGCTCGATTACAGCAACCGCAGTGGCGCTATCGATTGGTGGCTTCAACGGGATTTCCTCATTTCGAAGAATCCGCTTTCAGGCGGGCTTCGATCGGGAGAAGTTTTTTAATAGGGCCTGTGGTTTCAAGGACGCGGGAAAATGGAACATGCTGGCCACAAATGCAGGGAAAGTATCGTGGGACAGCTTGAGCGTAGCAGGAAGAACGTAAGTATTCATGACCAGCTCCGATACCAGCAATGAGGCCGCTGCCCAGAGAAGTCCGAAATACTTTGCCAGAAAATAGGTCAGCACAACCGTAATGCTGGTACCAAAGAGATACCACGCCGCTAGTTTCTGGTGTTTGTTGACAGCAGCCAGCAGGGTCGAGCTGGTAGACCACAGCGAGTAGGCCACAACCACCATCAGCAGGACGCTGAGAAGGTCGCGACTGGGCGGGACGTGGCCGCCGGTCCAGTGAGTAAGAAACCAGGGTCCCAGAGTCATCATCGCGGTCACGATTACGACGGCAATAATCAGGCCCATCTGGCAGGCGCGGCGGTGAAGGGTGCGGATGAGAGCTACATCGTTCGTGCCGAAGGCGCTCGACATCTCAGGCCAGAAGGTGTTGTTGACCATCTGGACCAGCTGAAGCGCTACACGCGAGACCGTGCGGGCGGTGCCGAAGATGACCACGGCGGTAGGGCCGAGAGCATAGCCTACGGCCATCAGGGTTCCCTGGAGATTTAATGCATTGCCGACAGGGAAGGCCATGAAGGCAAACGCGGGGCCTGTGAGCCGACGGATCTCGTCGAAGCTGGCGTGGGTCCAACCGTAGCGAATCCAGGGAAGATCGCGACGAACCATGAAGCAGAGCAGGATGGTGAAGAAGGCGTTTGCCGAAGCGAAGACCAGGGCGGTAACGCGGGCACCGCCACCAAAGCAGACCGGCACAATCATGGCAGCAAACGCGGCAAGCGAAAAAACGCTCTTGAGGAAAGATCCGTATGGATAGCGTCCGACGCACCGATAGGCAGACTGCAGAAGGGCCTCGAGCTGTCCCAGGAGGACCGAGCAGCCAAGATAGAAGATGATCCACTTGGTATCGCTGGCATCGATAGCGTGAAGCTTCAGCAGACGTGCAGCAGGGGTGTAATAGAGCGCAAGGGCAAGCAGAGCTATGCATGCGGTGCAGATGATGGTGATCAGCCACCAGCAGCTCTGGAAGACGCGGAGCGCGCCCTCGCGATCTCCACGTGCGGTCATCATGCTCATCTCATTGCCTGCGACGTTACCGAACCCGAAGTTGCTGACGTTGAGATAGGACGGTATGGCGGTGACGATCATCCACTCGCCGTAGAGAGGAACGCTCCAGAAGTGCAGAAAGACCGGCACCTGGATCAGCTGAACGATCGTTGATGCCAGCTTGCTTATCCAGTTGGAGACAAAGCCGAGGAAGAGCCGACGTTTGGTAGAAGTATCCATGAGTTCTACTGATCTCCGCCTAGCTGCGCTTAAGAGCTCCCCGGACACGCTGGGCGAGCGGGCGAACGAAATTTTTGCCTTTATTCAAGATAGTCCGCATGGATCGCGGAAGCCGGCGTCCTTCGGCAAAGGCACGTAGATGCCTCTCTGAGCCGGTACGTTCCGCCCAGGATTCGAAGAGCGGCACTACATCGGCGCGCTCCTCAGGCGTGAGCTTGTTTTGAGCCGAGGTCAGATAACGAAGGAAGTTGCTGCGACTGGCCCGTGCAATCCAGGCCGTATCGGTAAGACCTGCCCGCTGGGCCGCGAGCGGAAGGACATCATTGAACATTCGCTGCTCGTCACGAATCCACATGCCCAGACGTTTGCGGAATTTGTCACCGTCGTGGCCCACACGGTAGCCACTGATGATCTCGTTCTCGTAGATGAAGGTGCCGAAAGGAGCGAGCTGGGCAAACATCGGCCAATCACCGAACGACTCCATACCCAGATGATAGCCGCCAGATCGTTGCAGGGTCTCCCGATGTACTGCAAAGGCGGCAAAGCTTGTCTTAGGACCGCGCATCTGCTCCAGAAGAGTGTCCGGGGGTGCAGTGACGGACTTCACACTAAGAAGGTAGCGCTTGTTGAGGATCTTTCCGTCCTTATCGATATTGTCCCATCCAGCACGTACGAGAACGGCATCTTCGCGACGCGAGGCTCCACGGACGAGCGTCTCGACGAAGTTGGGATAGGCAATATCGTCGCTTGAGAAGAGCGTGATCCAGTCTCCGCTCAGGCAGGAGATGGTGAAGTCCCACTGTGCACCCACATTGGAGCCGACAGGCGGCTTCACTCCGCGAACATGCCCGGAGTATTTAGCGATGATCTCCGGGGTACTGTCCGTGCTGAAGTGATCGGAGATCACGATCTCATCGGGCGGACGAGTCTGGTTGAGGAGAGAAAGTATGGTCGCCTCAAGATACTCCGCCTGATTAAACGTGGGGATCCCCACGGAGAAGGTCAAAGGCTTGGCCATTTCCTCGATTGTAACAAGGCGGATGTTACGAGAGTGTCAGTGTTCGCGGAGACGGCGATCGAGCTGCATCTTCTCCTGAATGAGCTTTGCCAGCATCTCGTGGTCTCCACGCCGCTCCGTCTCGGCGATCAGGATGCGCAGTTCGCGTTGACGGCGTTCGAGATAACGGCGCTCCAGCGTATGGAGAGCATCTTCCACCTGTTCGGCTAAGGAGGGTGGATTCGCGATAAGCCCTTCAGAAGGTTCGGGGTGTGCAAGAGCGCGCGCCAACAAAACGCGGCTTGCCTGATCCTGTGCAACATCAAGGGGATTGTCAGGCGCCGGAGCCAATGCTAGAGCATCGAGAATCGCCGATGAAGGAAGACCGTCATACCATCCGGGATTCTCCGCGAGGCGAGACGATGCGAGCTGACGTGCAGGATCATCCTCCGCAAGGACCAGCGCGCGCAGAAGAATGCGTTCCGTCTCGCTTGCAGGATCATGAGCATGCGAGCGCACGCTTTCCACACGCTGCGCGGCGGCCTGCCGCAGCTCCTGGCGCAGAATGGCGGAGTCGATGCCCAGCTTCTGCGCAGCGTCCGTAGCGAACTCATCGCGCTGCAGCGGCGAAGGTATGCGTCGAATGTGCGGCAGAAGGTAGTTCATGGCCTTCACCTTCGCGTCGGCAGTTCGCGCAGGAAACTCCTGGCGAGCGCGCTCAATGAGGTAGTCCATGTAGCGATGCGCTCCGCGAACTGCAGCCGTGTAAGCCTGCAGACCGCGTTCGCGGATGAAGCGATCCGGATCGAGACCATCTTCCAACAAAACAATGCGAACGTCGAAGCCTTCCTCCAGCAGCATCGCACCGGCTTTTTCTGCGGCGGTGCGTCCAGCAGTGTCGGGATCGAAGTTCAGGATCACCTGCTTGTTAGGAGTAAAGCGCGACAGCAGCCGCACCTGAGCTTCCGTAAAAGCAGTGCCGGACGTAGCGATGACATTACGAATGCCCGCCATATACACCGAGATGCAATCCATCTGCCCTTCGACGAGAAGCGCGAATCCCAGGTTGCGGATCTCCTGGCGGGCCTTATCCAGATTGAACAGCACGTGGCCCTTGGTATAAACGGGGCCTTCCGGGGAGTTCATGTACTTGGCGATGTCGCGGCCCTTCTCATCCTGCGCGTCGAGAGCGCGGCCCGTGAAGGCGATCGGCTTGCTCTGCTCATTTGCGATGGGAAACATGATGCGCTTGCGGAAGCCCGCGTAGAGAGGGCCGGGCGAACCGTCGGCCTGTTCCTTCCACTTGAACAAACCGCTGGTGCGAAGAACTTCTTCATTGAAGTGCGGAGCCAGCGCGTTGCGCATATGGTTGAAGTCGTCCGGCGCATAGCCGATACGAAACTTCTGGATCGTCTCAGCCGTGACGCCGCGGCCAGTGAGGTACTCGCGCGCTCGTGCAGCTTCAGCCGACTTCAACGCAGCTTCGAAGTATTGCGTAGCCGCTTCATGAATATCGAGCAGCTGGCGCCGCATGCCGGCCTCGCGCGCCTCTTCGGGAGAGCTGAACTCTCGCTTCGGAAGTGGTATGCCAGCTTTCTGAGCGACAAGGCGAACCGCCTCGGGGAAGCTGACATTCTCGAGCTTCATCACGAAGGTGAAGATGTCGCCCTTCTCATGACACCCGAAGCAATAGAAATAACCGTGCGTCGCGTTGACCGAGAACGAGCCCGTCTTCTCTTTGTGAAAAGGGCAGAGGCCGGTGTAGTTCTGCGCTCCGGTCTTTCGCAGCTTGATGTATTCGCCGACGATGCGCACGATGTCGGTCTGCTGCTTGACGAGTTGGGAAAAGTTGTCCGACACGGCTGGAATTCCAGTTTACTTCGACAGCGCCGGATGCATGTGGTTTCAGAAGGTTGCGTCGTGCAGCGTAACTTTTTGTAGCCCTAATGCACAGGGAAATTCTCATCTGCGCAAAACTTAGCCACCGTATGCGTGTCTATCCGTCTGGAGTTTCCTGAGCGAGCCGGAAAGAAGACTCGCTTGAGCGTTGAACTTTGAGCCGCTCTCATTTTTTGAGCGGCCTTGCGAAGGAGTTACAAAATGGGCACCCTGAAGTCAGTACGAACCATCGTTCTCGCGGCAGCTACAGCCGTCACCCTCCCCTCCATGGCCCTTGCATCGGTGAATGTTGCTATTGGAGTCTCGGTTGGCACACCTCCCCCGGCTCTACCCGTATACGCGCAGCCTCCGATTCCTGCGCCGGGCTATATCTGGACACCGGGCTACTGGGCCTGGGGTCCTGCAGGCTACTACTGGGTACCCGGTGTGTGGGTGATGCCACCGTCGGCAGGAGTGTTGTGGACTCCGGGCTACTGGGGCTGGGGTGGTTCTGCTTATGTCTTCCACGCAGGATACTGGGGACCGCACATCGGCTTTTACGGCGGAGTCAACTATGGCTACGGCTATACCGGCGTGGGGTATGAGGGCGGCTACTGGCACGGCGGTGTCTTCAACTACAACCGCTCCGTCAACAACATCACCAACGTGCATGTGACCAATGTCTACAATCGCACCGTCGTGGTGAACAATGTGAATCGCGTGAGCTACAACGGTGGTCGTGGCGGAATTGCCGTGCGGCCCACAGAGCGAGAACAGGCAGCGTACAACGAGCGCCACTTCCAGCCCACATCCAACCAGGTCTCGCATGAGCAGGCGATGCGTGCGGATCGCGGACAGCTGGCGGCTGTGAACCATGGACAGCCACATACGATGGCGATGTCTCGCGTAGGGGAACGAAGCGACGTGCAGCAGCAGCGCGTAGCGAATGGTGTGCGCTCAGGCCAGCTCACGCCTCGGGAGACCGGTCACATTGAGAACAACGAAGCCCGCATCAACCAGCAGGTTCACAACGACCGCGCCGCTAACGGCGGCCACCTTACCCAGCAGGAGCGCCAGCAGGTCAATCGCGAGCAGAACCACGAGAGCCGGCAGATCAACCGCGACGCTCACAACGATCGCGAACGGCGATAAACCGACGGAGGCAGAAGCGGCCCGGGATCGAACCCGGGCCGCTTTTTCATGCCCCGACGTTTCCCAAGGGCCCAAGGCAACTTCGATACATCCTCACACAGCCCTAAAATGGTGATGTGACTCCTGATCTTCTGGACCGCATCGTCGTTGTGTTGGTGCGGGCACGTAATCCGAACAATATCGGGGCGGCTGCCCGCGCGATGCACGACTTCGGCTTTCGCCATCTTCGCGTCGTCAGCGACTACGCCCCGCCGCTGGAGACGGCTCGCTCCGCTGTGGATGCCTCTGAGGTTCTCTCCGCAGCGAAGAGCTTTACTTCGTTGGCCGAGGCTGTCGCCGATTGCACGCTTGTAGTCGGAACAACAGCCGTGGGAGATCGCGCGCTCGATCATCCGCTCTACGTTCTGGCCGAGGCAGCAGGAAAGATTCGTGAAGAGACCACAAACAAGAATGGCCGGGTTGCACTGCTGTTCGGTTCGGAGAAGACCGGCCTCAGCAATCAGGAACTGAGCCAGTGCCACTGGCTGATGACCATTCCTATGTACAGCCATGAGGAGATGCGGCATCCTTCCATGAACCTCGGGCAGGCCGTCGCTGTGTGCCTGTATGAACTGGTCCGCACAGAGGCGATCCCGGCGACAGGCATTCGCGAGGCCGCCTCAGCCGAAGAAGTCGAGCGTTTTCTTCGCTTGTTCCAACAAGTCCTCGAGATCGCCGAATACACCCGACGACATCCAGCGAATTCAGCCGAAGAGCAGCTACGTAGGTTGGTTCTCCGCATGGGGCTGGCGGCTGCGGATGCGACGATATGGATGGGAGTTCTGCGACAGATACTCTGGAAGATACAGGGGCAAAGCTAAAGCAGCGCCTTCTTGCGTTTATGAAGAAAATGCTGATGTGCAGGTCAGAGCCGGCGTTAGACTGGTTTTCTATCGACATAAGAATCAAACGGGAGCGAACGAATGCGGTCAGGGAAGAAGGTGTGTCTATCGGCAGGGATGCTGCTGACGTCGCTAGTCATTACGGGAATGGCGCAGGAAGCAAGACAGCTTACGCAGGACGACTACGCGCGGGCTGAAAAGTTCATGAACTACAACGTCAATCCGCTGGTGTACCACAGCGTGGAGCACCCTTCGTGGCTTGGCGATGGAAGGTTCTGGTATCGCGATCATGGTCCCGACGGCACGACGTATACCCTGGTAGACCCCGCAAAAAAGACCAGCGGCCCCGCCTTCGATCACGCAAAGCTTGCCCGGGCGCTGAGCGCCGCGATGCAACCAGACCCTGCGCAGGACGCTCACCATCTTGCCATCGAAGAGCTGTCATTCGCCGATCAGGACAGGACCGTAGCCTTCTTGTCCGGAGACAAACATTGGCGCTGCGATCTCAGCGGAGCGGGCGTCTGTACAGAAACAGACAAACAAGGCGGCGCACCCAAAGCAAGGCAGAATCGCCGCGGACCGTCGCGTCCGGCGGAGCTGTCTCCCGATGGAAGCAAGGCGGTTTTTATTCGCGACTGGAACCTCTGGGTGCGCGAGGTTGCAACCGGCAAAGAGTCGCAGCTGACGAAGGATGGTGTGAAGGACTTCGGCTACGCCACCGACAACGCTGGCTGGCAGCATACCGATCGCCCTGTCGTGCTGTGGTCGCCCGATTCGAAGAAGATTGCCACCTTCCAGCAGGACCAGCGCAAGGTAGATGAGATGTACCTCGTCCCCGTAACCAACCGGCACCCGAAGCTGCAGGCGTGGAAGTACCCGCTGGTGGGCGATGAAAACGTGACCATGATCGAGCGCGTTGTGATCGACGTGGATTCACACAAGGTCATTCGCCTGAAGATGCCACCCGATCAGCATCGTTCGACGATCTGCGACGACGTCAGCTGCAGTGGTGGCTGGGATGATGTCCAGTGGAGCGACGACAGCAAACAGCTGGCCTTCGTCTCCACCTCACGCGATCACAAGCAGGAGTGGCTGCGTGTCGCCGATGCAGGAAACGGCAACGTGCGCGAGGTAATGACAGAGACCGCGCCGAAGTTCTTTGAGAGCGGAAACGATCGCGTCAACTGGAAGTACCTGTGGGCGACCGATGAGGTGCTGTGGTTCAGCGAGCGTGAGGGCTGGGGCCAGATGTACCTGTACGATGGCAAGACCGGCAAGCTGAAGAACGAGATCACGCACGGCGAAGGCAACGTGACCCAGGTGCTGCTGGTGAACGCAGCCAACCGCACGCTGTTCTTTCAAGGGGTAGGCAAAGAGAAGGGCCGCGATCCATACTTCCGGTCTTACTACAGCGTCCACTTCGACGGCAGCGACATGAAGCTGCTCACCCCCGAAGACGCAGATCACGAGATCTCCGCCTCGCCCGATGGGAAATACTTCATCGATGTAGCCTCCACATCGACCACCCCTCAGACCACCGTAGTGCGAGCAGTGGATGGCGCTCTCACGATGGAGGTTACGAAGCAGGACATCACTCAGCTGGTTGCAGCGGGTTGGAAACCGCTGACGCCCATCACCGTAAAGGCCCGCGACGGCAAAACCGATCTCTACGGCTTTCTGTTCAAGCCGACGAACCTCGATTCGTCTAAAAAATATCCCATCGTGAATAACGTCTATCCGGGACCGCAGACGGGCTCATGCGGCAGTCGTAGCTTCGCCGCAGCGCACCGCGACATGCAGTCGCTGGCGGAGTTGGGCTTCATCGTCGTCTGCATCGATGGCATGGGAACTCCCTGGCGCTCGAAGGCGTTTCACGAGTTCTACTACGGCAACCTGGGAGACAACACCATTCCCGACCAGGTTGCGGGAATGAAAGAGCTGGCGCAGAAGTATCCCTGGATCGATATCGATCGTGCGGGAATGTATGGACACTCGGGTGGCGGAAATGCGACGGCAGCGGCAATGTTCCACTTCCCGGACTTCTTCAAGGTCGGGATCGCCGAGAGCGGGAACCACGATCAGCGTGACTACGAAGACGACTGGGCGGAGAAGTGGGCTGGCCTCGAGGTGAAGAACGCTGATGGCACCAGCAACTACGACAGCCAGGCGAATCAGAACTACGTCAAAAACCTGAAGGGCCATCTTCTTCTGGCGCACGGAACTATGGACGACAATGTTCCGCTGAACAACACGCTGACATTGGTGGAGGCCTTGATCAGGGCCAACAAAGACTTCGACCTCCTGCTGATTCCCAACGCCCACCACGGCTACGGTTCGGCGACGCCTTATATGACTCGTCGTCGATGGGATTACTTCGTACGCAATCTCGCAGGAGAGATTCCACCTAACGAATACGAGATGAAGCCGTGGAAGGAAGAACAGTCGATCCTCAACGGACCGGACGCAGAGTAGTGCTTGTTGAGCTGGAGACGGATCGTCCGTCTCCAGCTCAATCAGATACTTTCTACTCGCCGGAATCCTGCGATCCAGCCATTCCGTACAGCTCGCTCTCAAACCGCTGGATCGCCGCATCCGACCATGCGTGCGAAGACTTCCGCCAGGTATCACCCTTCTCTTCGAGGAAGTTGGGGAAGTTCATGCGGCAGTACCCTGCCCGCTCCCTGAAGTCGTAAAGCCCCTGCGGAATCCCATCCAGGTACAGCACGGCCTGCATCCCATCACGCGACCACTCCACCGCGGCAATACGCTCCGGCTCCGGTCTCTGGTTTTCGGCGTCGCTCTTGGCCAACGCCTCCACGTTATAGATCAGCATGGCGTCCAGAATGCGATCTTCGTGCGTCGTCTGTGAGCGGTCGCAGGCATAAAAATAGGCGGCGATTCCTTCATCTTCAAATACGACCGTCCACGGCGGTGCCGGTGAATCGGAGGAGAGAAAAGCGAGTCCGGGGGTAAAAGTAAGCGACTGCATACCTCTCACGATACGATAGAAGTAATGCCTCATGGCAATGGCTTGAAGATGAAGAAGGCGGACGCCGTTTGAAGTTCCCTGCATTTAAGATGGGCCAGCCCCAACGGCTCGCTGCGCTGTTGCTCGTTCTTTTTCTGGGCCAGTGTCTCTGGGTGATCTCCCGGCAACAGCTGTCTACCGAAGACTACCGCTTTGCGCGTTGCGGGCGTGAGATGTGGGAGCGCCCCTCGCCCCTGGCGGGCTACTTCACCTCGTGCGGCAACCTCAATGGAGACGGCACCTTCGGCTACCGGGTCGCCGGCCTTCCTCTTACTGCGCAGCGCCTCGTCCTTCTGGCCGTAGACAAGATGCGCAAGCCGGAGAACCGCCTCTACACCTCCGGTTCCCTCAACGGCTCTACCTGGGAGGCGCGGCACGAGCTCTCGAGCGTCAAATACCTTCTCCACCTTCCATTCGTCTTCTTTGCCATCTGGCTCGGAGGCGGCCTCTGGTGGGTGGCACGTCGCCTGTTTGGCAACGAGGGAGGATTCTTCGCACTCTGCCTCTATTGCTTCTCTCCGGAGATCATTCGCTACTCCGTAGCTCCCAACAACGACATCCTCGCGATGTGGGGGCTGTACGGCCTCGTCTACACCGCGATCGGCGTAGCCCACGCCCTGCAGGGACCGCGACACAAATGGCGCCCGCGTATCGCTCTGTTGATCTTCGCGCTCGGACTCACGGCAGCCGCTCATCTCCTGGCGGCCATGGTCGGTTTCGCCGCTGCCGTCATCCTGATGATGTACCTCGCGGAACGACGCCGCAGCTACGTCATGCAGATCCTCATCTTCTCGGCCCTCGGCGCGCTTGTGGTGCTCTTTGCGTCCTACGCCTTCCGCCTGCAGTCCTTCAGCTATGTATTCACCGGCGGCAGCGCGCGATTCTGGTTCTCGCTAAATGAACTGCGGGCCTTCTTCTCTGCACCCGAGAATGCCGCTCTCGCGGTGGCGTTGGCCGTCACCGCCGTCCTTTATCTCGGCGTAAGACGATGCCGTTACTTCGGCAACACTGCCCCACTGCTTATCACGCTGGCGCTGTTCCCGCTGGTCACCACGCAGACCGTCACCCGGCCCTGGCTCTGGGCGCTCCCCTTCCTCTTCACATTCCTAGGCGGCGTCTTCGCCGACATTCTGGAGACACGTTACCGCAAGCTCTTCCTCGTGCTGACCGGCCTGATCCTAATCACCCAGGTTGGGCTGTGCCTCAGCCTGCTGAACGGGATCGCCCATCAGTCCTGAACGCACGAATCACGCCGGATTCCCCCTCCATTCGCCCCGTCCGGCATAATAAAAGCATCCTGTCAGTCCGATATCTTCCAGAAGCTCGTCCAGGGACGGTCCATTTTGATCAAGGCTGCTCGTCGCTCTGTTGTAACTCTGTGCGCTTTTGCACTTTTGCTCTCTCTTTCGGCATGCCGCCGCCATCGCAAGACCACCTCTGCTCCTAACACCACGGACTACTCCAGCAGCATCGAGACGCTCACCGCCTCCCGCAACCTGTCCTTCCTGCGCTGGCCCAACATCTCCGACTACCAGCCCCTCGTCAAAACCTTCTACGACGACCGCAACTACGAGATCGCCTGGACGCGTGACAATAAACCGACTCCGGCCGCCCGAGGCTTCATCGAGGCCTTCACCGCCTCCGAGAGCAAGGGCCTCAACCCCGAGGACTACGACAGCTCTCGCTGGCCTGCACGCGTCGCCTCGCTCTCCTCAGGAAAAGACGACGCCATCGCGCAGTTCGACGTCGCCATGACCGTCTCCGTGATGCGCTTCATCTCCGATCTCCGCATCGGCCGCATCAATCCGCAGCACTTCAACTTCGGCATCGACGTGGCCAACAAGCGCTACAACCTCGCCGAGTTCGTATCCGACCACGCCGTCGATGTCACCGATGTGCCGCAGCTGCTGACAACCGTCGAGCCTGACTCCGACCTCTACCGCCGCACCGAGCAAGCCCTGGCGAAATACGTCGAGCTCGCGAAAGCGCAGCCCACCAGCCCGGCCGCAAATCCGCTGCCCATGGTGACGAAGTCTCTAGGCGTCGGCGATCCCTACGCTGCCGGAAACCAACTCGAGCAGAGACTCGTCTTCGAAGGAGACGGCCAGGTTACGCCCGGTGAAGATGGCAACGAAGATCCCACTCACGTCATCTCCAAAGCCGCCAGCGAGGGTCTGCGTGCCTACCAGGAGCGCCACGGCCTCGCGGTCGATGGCAAGCTGGGCCCGGCGACCGTACAGAGTCTCAACGTGCCCATGTCCGAACGCGTCGTCCAGCTGAAGAATGCTCTCGAGCGCTGGCGCTGGCTGCCCGATCCCTACCTCAATCCCCGCCTGATGGTGAATCTCCCGGAGTTCGTCCTGCGCGGCTACAGCCCTGAGCACAAACTCGACTTCACCATGAAGGTCGTCGTAGGCAAGGTCGTCGGAGAACACCAGACGCCGGTCTTCGCGCACATGATGCGCTACCTCGTCTTCCGGCCCTACTGGAACGTTCCCACCAGCATCGCCCACAACGAACTCGCTCCCAAGATCGCAGCGAACCACGGCTATCTTGAGAGCCACAACTTCGAAGTCATCAACTCCAAGGGACAACCCGTCACCGGCTACACCGCAAAGCAGGTCGCTCAGGGTGGCGTGATCGTGCGCGAGAAGCCGGGCCCGAAGAACTCGCTCGGTTTGATCAAGTTCATGTTCCCCAACCAGTACGACATCTATCTGCACTCCACGCCCGCCACTCAGCTCTTCGATCGCACCCGGCGCGACTTCAGCCATGGGTGCGTGCGCGTGCAGAAACCCGATGAGCTCGCCGCCTGGGTCCTCAATGGCCAGAAGGATAAGGACGGTCAGGACTGGACCGTCGACAAGGCCCGTCAAGCCATGGACTCCGGACCCAATAACACTCAGGTCAACCTCAAAACTCCTCTTCCGATCGTCATCTTCTACGTCACCGCCGAGGTCGAGGAGGACGGTCACGTCCACTTCTTCGACGACATCTACGGCTATGACGCCAGCATGCAGAAGGTTCTGGCAAAGGGGCCTCCATACCCCATCCGTCCCGATCCAGCGGCTCCCAAGCCGAAGCCCGGCGACACGGTTTAAAGAAGGAACGAGTGTCCTGTCTAGTGAGTTCCCCGACTAAAATGTTCGCCGACAAAGAAGGTGTCATCCTGAGCGAAGTTTGGCCGGTTCTGGCCAAACGAAGTCGAAGGACCTGCGGTTCGGGATCTCAATGGATGCAACCAACTTCGAATTAAACACCGTGGGGATTCAGCTGAGTAGTACTTGGAAGTTACCGACTCGCGGTAGAGCATTTTTTCGTAGGTGTAGTGCGGGATTCGACCTCCATGGGCTTTTTCCGCAATGAAAACGCCGCCGCACGCCTCTTTCGGAATACCATCAACGAGAGAAATGCTCTACACTGCTGCGCATGAAAGCCGCTCAGTCCTTCGATCCGCGCGTCGACGCCTACATCAACAAATCCGCTGCCTTCGCTCAGCCCATCCTCACTCACCTTCGTGAGCTGGTGCACAAAGCCGTCCCCGAGATCGAAGAAGACATCAAGTGGAGCATGCCCTTCTTCACCTATCACGGGCAGATGTTCGGCAATCTCGCAGCCTTCAAGGCGCACTGCAGCTTCGGGCTCTTTGGCGCGGATATTCGCGAGGCGCTCAAGAAGGACGGCTACGAAGGCGAGAGCGGAATGGGTTCGCTCGGTAAGATCGCCAGCGCCAAGGACCTGCCATCCAACAAAGTCCTTACCGCATACTTCCGTCAGGCAGCCGCACTCATCGACGGCGGAAGCAAGACCATGACCCGACCGCGCAAGGCCGCCAAGCCCGCTCTGGACACTCCCGCCGACCTGTCCGCCGCACTCAAAAAGAACAAGCCCGCCGCAAAGGTCTTCGCCGACTTCAGCCCGTCCTGCAAACGCGAATACATCGAGTGGATCACGGAAGCCAAACGCGCCGAGACCAGGGAAAAACGTGTCGTCCAGGCCATCGAGTGGATCGCCGAAGGCAAGCAAAGAAACTGGAAGTATCAGAACTGCTGATCCTCCAGAAATCGAAGGCCGCCACGCACAATTAACCTTTGCAATCTTCCGCAGAGGGCATAATGGTCGCGTGTCGGGTTCCTGCATCTGAATCGAGCCGCAAAAGAACTTTGTGCGATGCGAATTTCCGAATGGATCCAGATCGGCTGTGCCATCGCCTTCGCTGCGGCGGCCTGGGGTACGGGCCTTACCTCGCGTCCCATTCCCATGCGACGGCGGTGGATCGTCACAGCACTGGCGGCATTCGCTGTCATCGCCGTCGCCATCGTGCATCTCTGCGCACCCTTTCTCTCGCGAGACAGCTTCCTCGTCTTCCTCGATCTCCTCACCATCGCGCTGTTTCTCATCCCGTATTGGCAGACCGGTCAGTTCTTCCTCGCACCGAACCCACGAATTCAAAGCCGCCTCGAGGCCTTCGATCGCTGGCTGCTCCCCGGCGTCTCCTCACACTCCGGTACCGAGCGCAATCCCATCGGTTTCATGCTGGAGATGGCTTATCTCTCCTGCTACCCTCTGGTGCCGCTTGCTCTCCTCGCCGTCTACGTCGCTGGACTGAGGGATAAGGTCGACGGCTTCTGGCTGGTGCTGCTCGTCTCCACCTATCTCTGCTACGCCATCACACCCTTCGTTCCCGCCTTCCCTCCACGCTCGCCATCGGGGGAGCCGCCCATGTCCGCCGAGCGCAGCAGGGAAGCCAACAGGGGCCGCCTCTTCAATCGCTGGATTCTCAAACACGGCAGTATTCACGCCATCTCTTTTCCCAGCGCACACGTCGCCTCGGCCTTTGCCATTGCCTTCTTTCTGCTGCACTACTCTTTTTGGATCGGCACGGTCTTCCTCGTGATCGCCATCCTCATCTCGCTGGGAGCAGTGATTGGCCGCTATCACTACGCGCTCGACGTTCTCATGGGAGCCGTCACCGCGTTCCTCGTCTTCCTCGCCAGCTATCGGTACCTACCGCCGCTCTGACTTCAGCCCAAACGCGCGCATCGCTAGCCCCGTCGCCACACGCTGCGCAAACCCTGGGGGCCTTCCATTCGGCTCCTGCAGAAACAACGAAGTCAGCACCCGCACCACCGGAGGATACGAAGGCTCGCCCCCCGGCATCGTCGGAGGAAACAGCCGCGGCAGAGACTCCCTCGGCTGATTGCGAATCATGTCCAGCATTGCCACCCGATGCACACACGAGACCGTGCAGTAAGGCGCGCATGGCTTCTTCGTCGTGTACTCGCGGTCGATATCTTCTACGGTGTACTTCTCCAGCGGAATCGCCGGATACCCTCGCTGCTGCGAGCAGTAGTGAACCAGCCCGTTCTCGCAGATATACAAATAGCGGCTTCCCGCGCCGCACTGCCACTCATTCGGCTGTCCCAGCGTCAGGTTCTTGTGGAAGAGATTGTCGTAGGCAAAGGCGAAGAATCCCGGCCTCCGATCCGCAAGAATCTGATCGTAGACGCGCCGCTCTTCCACTCCAAGTGGCTCCAGCTGCCCCGTGTGATCGTGGATCACTCCCACGGTCGTCTCGAAACCCAGCTCGAGCGCTCTTCGCGTAATCGTCAGCGCATCCTCAGGGTGCGGAATCCCACCGCCCAGCACCGAATTGATGTTGATGTCGAAGTCGCCATGCGCCTTCAGCAACTCCAGCTTCTTATCCAGCACCTTCAGGCTCTTCTTCGAAACCTCATCCGGGTTCACATTGTCGACGGAGATCTGCAGATGCTCCAGTCCCGCCCGGTTCAGCCGTTCGATCCTATCCTGCGTCAGCAGGTAGCCGTTGGTGATGATTGTGGCGATGATGTCATGCGAGCGAATCGCACGAAGAATCTCGTCGAGTTCCGGATGCAACAGAGGCTCACCGCCCGAGATCGTGATGATGCCGGTTCCCAGCTTCGCCAGCAGGTCGATCCGTCGCTTCACCTCCTCCAGCGGAACCGGATCCGATACCTTGTCGAACTCGTTGCAGTAGGTGCAGGAGAGGTTGCACCTTCGCATGGGAATGATGTGCGCAAGGATCGGATGGTGCTTCGACTGGAAGGCGCGCGCCACCATACGCGCCTGTCGTAGTCGTCGCTGGTAAAACCGGAGGTTCTTCCCCGTGGGAGCAAGCCTCATTGCGCACCAAAGCCAACGAACTTCGGCTTCACTATACGCCAATCCGAAAAAGGGTCCGTTACTTTATTGCGATCACCATGGAATCCGGCCCCACAAGATGCTCTACCCGCGCCTCGCGGAAGCCTGCTTCCTTCATCCATCCGGTGCAATCCGCGCCTGTGTAATCGAATCCGCCTTCGGTCTCGATCAGCATATTCAGGCTCATCATCAGGCCGAATGCGTTCTTCGACCGGTCGTCGTCGATGATGGAGTCATACACCACCAGCGCCCCTCCTGGAGGCAAAGCCTCGAATGCCTTGCGCACCAGCATCTTCTTCTCTTCCAGGTTCCAGTCGTGCAGAATATGCCCCATCGTGATCACATCCACCTGCGGGATGGAATCCGTGAAGAAGCTGCCCGGCTGAAATCTCACGCGATCGCCTACCTTGTTCGCCGCGACGTACTCCTCGAAGATGGGGCCGCATTCCGCAAGATCGAACCCGATGCCTTTCAGATGAGGATTCGCCAGCGCAATCTGCACCGCGAGATCGCCCTGCGCCGCTCCCAGATCCGCGAAGGTCTTGTACTTCGCCCACGGAACCTGCTTCGCGATCACCATATTCGCTCCATGGCTGATGCCCGACATCGCTGCCAGAAATCCTCGCAGTCGCGCCGGATCCGCATAGAGCGCCTCAAAGGTGGGCGCCATCGCGCCGTTCTTGGCCTCATTCTGTTGCAGGCCCGTCCGCAGCGCCTCGGTCAGATGACCCCAGAATCCGAAGAGCCTTGCGTTGGCCATCTCCAGAATCCCGCCAATGTAGCTCGGCTTTCGCCTGTCGAGAAACAGGTCCGTCTCAGGGGTGTTGCTGTAGGTGTCGCCCGTGCGACCAATAAATTTGAGGGCAACCAGGGCGTCCAGAAAGTCGCGTGCCGATCGCGGATGCAGCCCCAGCTTCCCGCTCAATCGTTCGAACGTCTGCGGCCCATCGGCCAGCTCGGTAAATAAGCCCATCTCAATCGCGCTCAAAAGCGTCTTCGACGCCCAGAACGCGAGTCCGGTCTGCAAAATGTGGTCCGGTGTCAGGCCACCTGTCTGTGTGCTCAAACTTCGCTCCTTATCCAAATGGGTCTGCCTTCCATGAAGGCAGCATCTCCCGTAGAAGCTTAACGTTTCTCTCGGAAAATGTTGTCAAGGGGGCCTACGCCGAAGAAAATCGGCGGATGTCGTGCAAGTAATTCAAAAGAATCACCTTGCGGACGGGAGTTTGATGATCGAAAGATGCCGATTGGTTCGGGCGATTCTTCTAAAATTGAAGTATCCAGGAATCGATGGAAGGAGTTCGCATCGATCAGCAAGCTACGTGTTTCGCATCAGAAGATTCGAGGTCCGAACCTAAGTATCCTCGATAGAAGACTTTGCACGAAAAGACCGGGGAAGGGACCGGAGAACGCCCTCGACGCGGCTGGTCACATCGAGGTGCAGCTTTCACGGGAACGGCCTGCTCGTCTACCGGCTCGACCGGAAGACAGTGATCGAGTGGCTATCCGGACTGTTCGTCGCGGTAAGCCAGGGTTCCGCAGCGATCACCGGAGTGCAAGGGCCGTGTGAGCAGATTCGGATCGGACGAGACGAAGCCTCATGATTCAGACGATCCAGCACGGCTCTCAGCACAGAGCCCATGAAGGGCGTGTAGAGATAAAAGACAGTTCCCAGGGATAGGTCCGCCTCCAGCACATCCCCTTGCAGAAAGGTCGCCCGATCGAGACGCAGTCTTTGAGCACACTCGCGGGCACACGCATCATAGGCTCGCTCGATCTCGATTCCAAAACTGCGCGCCTCCGTGCAGATCGAAACGAGCATCGGAACGTGGCCGAGACCTGAACCAAGGTCGACAAAGATATCCGAGGCATCGAGCGCTGTAAGCTCGATCAGGCGGAAAATGTGACGCGCCGGTGTAGGTTGATAAAACAATCTCTCGGGGTCCCTTGAAGAGGAATCACCTTGAGGCTCTTCAAACTGAAACACGCCGCTGATCACCTCGTCGACGCAGTCGTAACCCAGGCCATGGCACGGAGCGCTGAGATCCTCTTCGATCAAAGATCGAAGCAGCGAGCAAGGCCCCAGGCGAAGTTGAATCTGGCGACGGATCTCTTCGTAGAAGGCAGTGTTGATCCAGTCGAGCCTGCTCCGAACCGCCAGGGCGCGTAAAAGCAACTCCGACGCAATCGGTGCAGTGCCTCCAGAAGCCTGGAGGTTGCCGAGAAGATAGCCGTCGAGCCGATCCAACGCATTCAGGCGTTCGCGAACCCGCTGTGGTTCAACCAGCGAAGCATCGTTCTCCAGATGCGCGACGAGGCGACTGAGCGCATCCGCCGAAGCCGGTGAGTAGCCCGCATCGGGCGCAGGAAAGGTGCTTGCTCCGATTGCCGGGAGAGAAACATTCTCCTTACGCGCCGCTGTAAAGCATGAGCTGGATATGGTTGACATGACAACCAAGCTATACAGATATGGTTGTCATGTCAACCTAAAATTGCTAACTTAGTGCTTACGATGTCGAATGAATCGCTTTCCCCTCAAGAGCTTCGTGTCTGGCATGCGTTCCGCCTGATGGGCTTGGACGTCTTGAGTCGCGTCGACCGTGACCTCGCGGCGACAGCTGGTCTCTCCGGATCTGAGTTCGGAGTTCTATCGCGCCTCGCCGGCAAGAGCGAGATGCGACAGCAGGTTCTTGCGGAGTCCATGGGGTGGGATAAGAGCCGCCTCTCGCATCAGCTCACAAGAATGCAGCACAGAGGCATGATCGAGCGGCGGGAAGCTGACAAGCGAACAGTAATCGTTGTCCTCACCGGGCAGGGCAGGAAGATGCTGGAGGCTGCGATTCCGGTTCACGCGGCCTCGGTCCGGCGAAACCTGTTGTCCCGCCTCAGCGCGGAACAGACCGCTACCCTCGTGCGTATGAGCAACCTGCTCGGCGAAGACGATGAGTTCGCCAACGGTTGACTGCGCTCGAAAGCGCGACCGAAGTTATCGCCGCTGAAGCAAAGAAAAACGCACCTGATCTCAAGACCAGGTGCGTTTCACTGTGTTGCGTTCGATAGAAAAACTACTCGGCTGCTGCTGTAACAGCTGCGGCCTCGGGCTGATCGCTCTTGACCACTACCTTGATGTGGCTGGTCACATCGCGATGCAGCTTCACGGGGACGTGGTACTCGCCCAGGGACTTCAGGGGCTCATCGAGCGAGATCTTGCGGCGATCGATGGTGTAGCCCTTAGCCTCGAGCTCATGCGCGATGTCGCTCGAAGTTACAGAGCCGAACAAATGCTCGTGCTCGCCCACCTTGCGCTCGAAGACCAGCTCGACTGCGCTGAGCTGGGTCGAGAACGCCTCAGCGTCGACCTTCTCCTGCGCCGACTTGCGTACGGCCGAGGCCTTCATCTGCTCGATGACGACCTTGTTGGCTGCCGTTGCCTCGATGGCGAGCTTCTGCGGCAGCAGGTAGTTGCGCCCGTAGCCCTCAGCGACTTTAACCACGTCGCCGCGATGGCCGAGCTTGTTGATGTCTTCCTTCAGAATGACTTCCATTGCTGTGTCTCCGATCCGTTCTTGAGGCCGTGCTTCAGCACCGGCCCGGCAATAAGTTAGTAGCGTGTGGCAAAAGCCAGCAGCGCGATGTTGCGCGACTGCTTGATGGCCACGCTCAGGCGGCGCTGATGGCGGGTGCACACGCCGGTCAGGCGGCGCGGAACAATCTTGCCGCGCTCAGCCACAAACTGCTGCAGCAGGCGAACGTCACGGTAGGAGATTGCGTCGATCTTCTCCGTGCAGAACTTGCAGACCTTCTTGCGGCGGAAGAACTTGCGTCCGCCAGGACCGCCTCCTGGTCCGCCGGGACGGGGAGTGCGCGGTCCGCCAGGACCGGAAGGGCGGGGTGAAGGAGCCTGTTGCTCCGTCGATGGTGTGCTGGTTGTCTCGTCAGCCATTTTCGAATTCCTCTCTCGTTCGTTGGTGCCATCACCGCTCCAGACCCGCGAAGGAGTCTCTGGACGGATCCTGCCTGGAAAGACAGGTCGCGGAAGCGGATTCAGGCGATTGGTACTGCACGGGCGATGGCGATTCGTTCGTCATCGCATAGCTTTGCAATCCTGAAAGGTGCGCTTAAACCGCAGCCTGTTCGGAAGGAGCCTGGGTCGCGCCCTGGCTTCCGAAGGCCTCTTCGGGAGCCGATGGCGATGCCGCCGCCGCTGCCGTCACCGCAGGTGCGTGCTCGCTGCGCTTCACCTTGCCGTCGCGAAGCTTCTTGACCTTGGCCAGGCGCTTCTCTTCCTGATCGGTGCGAACCGTGATGAACTTGATCACCGGCTCGGAGACACGCAGACGGCGCTCGATCTCGCCAACCAGCGAACCGTCGGAGACGAGGATCGTCATCAAAATGTAGAGACCGTCATCAAACTTGCTTACCGTGTAGGCCAGCCGGCGGCGGCCCATCTTCTCAGTCGACTTCACCTCTCCGCCACCATCGGTAACGTTCTTTTCGAAGCCTTCGATCAGCTTGTCGAGGTCTGCCTCTTCCACGTCCGGACGGACGATGTACATCACTTCATAAGTACGGTTCATGCGTTCACTTCTTTCTGCGAAGTTCTGCTTCGCACCGCCCGGCAAGACTGTCGAGTCGGTATGGAATCTACTGCGTTTTACTTCCCCTCGTCCGAATCCTTCTCCGGGCGACGGTTGAACTCATTCATCGCGGCGTTGACGCCCTTCGTCAGCACCACCTCGATCGCCAGCTTCACTCGATCGAGTACATCATCCAGCACCGCAAGCTCCTGCTTGCGATAGGGCGTCAGCAGATAATCCCTGCCTCCCGCCTTGATCTCTCTGCCATCCTCGAGCGCCGGTTTGCCGACCCCGATCCGAATGCGCAGCCAATCTTCCGTCCCAAGCGCCCCGAGAATCGACTTGATCCCGTTGTGCCCGTTCGCCGAACCGCGCTGAGCAATTCGAAACTGCCCCAGCGGAAACGCCAGCTCGTCATAGATCACAATCACGTCCTGTGCGACGTCTTCGATCTCGAGCTCACGAACCAAAGCAGCTACTGAAAGCCCGCTCAGGTTCATGAAGGTCTCCGGCTTCGCCAGCAGAACCTCGTGTCCTGCCAACTTTGCCTTCGCCGTCAGTGCCCTGCCTCGCCGGTTGTTCACGACCACGCCACAATCCTCGGCGATACGGTCGACAGCCAGGAATCCGGCGTTGTGCGGCGTGAACTGATACTCAATCCCGGGGTTCCCGAGTCCGACAATCAACTTCACGCCACGTTCTCCAAAACCAGGACAAGGAGATGAGCATTGCGACTCATCCCCTGTCCGCAAATCTCCTCGTTACTTCTTCGGTGCCGGAGCAGCATCGGCTGTCTCCGTCTTACCCTTCTTTGCGACCTCAGGCTCCGCAGGAGCTTCAACCGGTTCGGCCGGAGCCTCTTCCTTGATGATGGTCACGTGAGCCACCATTGCCGTCTCTTCACCGAGGTACTTGATGGAGCCGGAGTGCGGAAGGTCAGAGATGTGAATTGCGCCGTGGAGCTCAAGACCCGAGACATCGACATCGATGTGGCTCGGAATGTCGCCCGGGAGGCACT
>Ga0268266_10000964_pt1 | contig 36617 bp, 39 predicted proteins | sample KBSS13metaG_FD_190356 | JGI IMG/M metagenome (GOLD analysis project Ga0268266, IMG submission 190356) | Switchgrass rhizosphere microbial communities from Kellogg Biological Station, Michigan, USA - KBS S1-3 metaG (SPAdes) (version 2) | ecosystem: Host-associated > Plants > Roots > Rhizosphere...
GCTGGCTCTTCGTCCAGCAGGAGGTCCTCTTCACCGACAAGTCGATCCGCGAGGCCTTCCGCGGCAGCTCCGAGCTGGTCCGCGGCCGCTGGCTGCACACGGTGCGGGTCGCCGGGGTGCTCTGGCTGCTCAGCATCGCCGCCGGGCCGATGCTCGGCTTCGCGCTGATCTTCACCTCGTTCCCGCTCTTCTGGATCAACGTCCTCGGCTCGGTCGTCTTCGCCCTCTTCATCCCCTACGTCGCGGTCGGCCAGACGCTCCTCTACTTCGATCTGCAGGTACGCGAGGAAGAGGAACCAGTGCCGCGACAGCGGCTGCGCCGTCTCCTGCGGCCGAGCCCGGCGCCGAGCAGCTGAGCGTTATCTTGAGGCCCGTGAAGATCCTCGCCTTCAGCGACCTGCACCGCGACCTCGAGCAGGGGGCGCGGCTGGTCGAGATGTCGGCCGAGGCCGACGTCGTGATCGGCGCCGGCGACTTCGCCTCGGTGCACGAGGGGCTGGCGGAGACGATCGGCGCGCTCGCCGCGATCGAGACGCCGACCGTCCTCGTGCCCGGCAACAACGAGACCGTCGACGCGCTGCGCGAGGCCGCCGCCGGCTGGAGCGCCGCGACGGTCCTGCACGGCGAGGGGACGACGATCGACGGGACCGAGTTCTACGGCCTCGGCGCCGGCATCCCGGTCACCCCCTGGGACTGGAGCTTCGACCTCGACGACGAGGCGGCAACGGCGATGCTCGCCGCCTGCCCCGAGGGCGCCGTCCTCGTCCTCCACTCCCCTCCCAAGGACCACTGCGACTCGGCCGGAGGCGGCGGCAACTTCGGCAGCCCCGCCCTCCTGCGAGCGATCGAAGAGAAGCGTCCCCGCCTCGCCGTCTGCGGCCACATCCACGAGTCCTGGGGCTGCGAGAGCACGATCGGCGAGACCCCGGTCCGCAACCTGGGCCCGAAGGGCACCTGGCTCGAGGTCTAGCTCGAAGCGAGCCGGTGCAGCGTCTCTGGCGCGATGTCGGCGCCGTTAGGCCAAACGATCGTCCCCAACTCGTCGTCGAGTCGGACCCGACCGAAGTACTCCGGGTCGGCGAGTGGGGCGAAGACCCCACTCCAGGGTTCATGCGAAAAATCGACCTCGCCGGAGGTTCCGTCCTCGAACCCCATCCGCAAGCGGTGTCCGCCAAGCCATTCAACCTCGGTGACGTGGACGATTGCCTCCATGAGCTCGATGCTAGGGGAGAGCGTCAATGCTTTCCAACACCTCCCCTTGTTCTGCAAGATTCCAATCCCGAAGCAGATCCTCTCGGTGCATCGACGCCCACTGCTTGACGAGGCGCAGCGCCCGCGGCGGTAGGTCACCCCGAAGAATTTTCCACGTGCCTATCGCAATCGATGCCTCGTAGCCGCCATAGAGAGCATGGAAGTGCGGCACTCCGTGCTCCCGGTAGTACATCGCGATGACGATTCCGTAGAAGCTGCTGATCCGCGGCACGAGACGAACCTAGGTGGCAGCAACGCACCTATGGCGCGCAAGATGTGCCAACTCTGTCCCGGCATAATCGCGCGAATGGCATTTCGACTTCTTCACGCCGCGGACGCTTTTTGGCGGCGGTCGAATCAGATGAAGACGCCGAACACCGACCTTGGCGGGCAGCTCGAGGCGTCGCAGCTCGGGGCGCGGATGTGGCGGCTGGAGCCGGGGAAAGCGTCGACCAAGCACCGGCATTTCACCCAGGAGGAGCTCTACGTGCTGTTGGAGGGCGAGGGGCGGGTGCGGATCGGGAACGAGGTGCTGACGCTGGCGCCGCTGGACACGCTGCTGGTGGAGCCCGACACCGACCGCCAGCTATTCAACGACACCGACGCCGATCAGCTCTGGCTGGTCGTCGGGGCGCCGCGGGAAAGCATCACCAGCACGCTGGAGATGACCGCGGAGCAGCTCGAGCACATGTATCCCGACGGCCCCAAAGCACTACCCCCCGAGCTCGGCGGCGGCGTGGCCGACTACCCCGACGAGGGCTAGAGCGCGAGGGAGACCGGCTCCTCAAGGAGCTGTCTCACCCGCGCGAGGAATTCGGCGCCCTCGGCGCCGTAGAGGATGCGGTGGTCGCAGGAGAGGGTCGCTTTCATCAGCTGCGCCGGGACGATCTCGCCGTCGCGGACGGCCGGGACTTCGCGGATCGCGCCGACGGCGAGGATCGCCGCCTGGCCCATGTTGATCACCGCGTCGAACTCGTCGATCCCGAACATCCCCAGGTTGGAGACGGTGAAGGTGCCCCCCGACAGCTCCGGCGGGGTGACCGAGCCGTCGCGGACTTTGGCGGCGACGGCTCGCGTGTCGGCGGCGATCTGGCGCAGGCCCTTCTTGTCGGCGTCGAAGACGGTCGGGACGACGAGGGCTTCCTCGGCGGCGACGGCAACGCCGACGTTGACCCGCGAGTAAAGCTCGAAGCGACCGTCGCGGTAGCCGCCGTTGGCTTTCGGGAACTCGCGCAGGGCGATCGCGCATGCCTTGACGACCATGTCGTTGAAGGAAGGCACCACGTCGCCCTCCTTGGCGGCGGCTTTGAACCCGGCCCGGGCCTCGACCGCCTTCCCCATGTCGATCTCGATCGTCAGGTAGAAGTGCGGCGCGGTCGCCTTCGACTCGGCCATGCGGCGGGCAATCGTCTGTTGAAGCTTGTTCGGGTCCTGTACTTGAACCGCGCCCTTTGCCGTTTCGGACGAAGCGTCTTGGCCGGCGGGTCCTGCCACCTGCGGAGGTGCCTGCGCTGCATGCTCGGCACCTCCTCCGGCGCCACCCGCTGGAGAGGCCGCGCCAACTGACTCCGCCTCCTCGACATCGTGCTTGACGATCCGACCGCCAGGACCCGAGCCGTGGAGGTCCTTTAGCTCCAGGCCCTTGTCGCGAGCAAGGCGCCTCGCAAGCGGGGAGGCTTTAACTCGCTCGCCGTCTTGGTCTTGCGGCTCGTGCTCAGCCTCAGGGGCTTGAACCTCAGGGTCCTGTTTCTCGGAATCTCCCGTGGGTGACGTCGTAGGGGCCGCCTGCCGCGCAGGTGGGGGTGGGTCCCCTGCGGCGGCAGGACCCGCGGGTCGAGCGCTTGGTCCCTCGCCGTTAGAGCTATCCCCGATCCGAGCAATAGGCGAGCCGATCGGGAGCGTCTCCCCCTCCTGCGCCAGGATCTCGGTAAGCGTCCCGGCCTCGTCCGCTTCGTAGGCCATGTTCGCCTTGTCGGTCTCGATTTCGACCAGCTCGTCGCCGATTGCGATCTCGTCGCCGACCTGCTTCAGCCAGGTGAGGATCGTCCCCTCCTCCATCGAGTCGGAGAGGCGGGGCATCACCACCTCACTCATGGGGCAGCTCCATGCCTACAGATTGCCACTTCGGGCAGCCGGCCCTCAGCGACCGGCGAGCAGAGCGCCGGCGATCAGCGAGGCCGCCGCCTGGCGCAGCACCCCCGCCCGGATCTGGCCCATCACGGCTTCCTCCCGCGCCTGCAGGCGGCCGACGGTGGCGATCGGCTCGACGTCGGCCCGCAGTTCCGGCGGCGCGGTCGCCAGCGCGTCGCCGTAGGCGAGGCAGCCCTGCACGCCCTGGGCGATCAGCTGGGCGCGGTAGTCGGCCCCCTCTTCGATCGGGTGCAGGTTGTCGGCCTGCATCAGGTCGGGACGGGTGGCGACGGTCCCGGCCCAGTCGGGCACCTGCGTCCCCGGCCGCGAGGCGGCGAATTCGGCGACGACCCGGTTCTTGCCGGTGTTGTCGACGCCGTTGACGGTGAAGCCGTGGACGGTCGGGACGACCATGCAGCGGTCGCCGACGGTTTCCGCGACCTTGGCCAGGTTGCCGGCGAGGATCTCGGGATATTCGGGGTTGTCGTTGGTCCCCGCGTCGAAGACGACGACGTCGACCGAGGGGTCGTAGCTTTCCTGGAAGAGGTCGAAGATCTGGTAGCTGTTGTAGCCGCCGACCGCGTTGATCGTCAGTTCGACCCCCGGCAGGTAGCGACTCAGGTAGGGGGAGGTCAGATCCTCGAGGCTGTCGCCGACGACCAGCACGTGCGGGGCCGAGCGCGCCTGCGCGACCGGCGCGCAGAGGCAGAGCAGCAAAGCCGCCAGGAACGCCCCGCCGAAGCTGCCGATTCGCCGCACGGGGAGGGTTTCTACAGGACCCAGCCGCCGCCATAGACTGCCGCCCGTGCCAGCCGCGCTCCGGTCCCTGCTCGTCGGCTGCGCCCTGATCGCGGCGCTGCTGCTCGGCGGCTGCGGGGGCGGCGGCTCGGACGCGACCAGCGAGGCGACCGTCGCCAGCGAAGAAACCGCGCGGACGACGGAAAAGCCGACCGCGCCCGAACGGCCGATCGGCGCCGGCAAGCCGCGCCACGTCCCCGCCGGCGACCTTTGCCAGAGCCAGCTCGGCGGCTTCGTCGGCTCGATGGACGGGCTGCGGCGGCGGCTCGCGGTCGGCGTCACCTACGACCAGTACGTCGCCGAGGTGCGGGGGATCCGCTCGACCTACGGCGAGATCCCGACCGATCGGCTGCAGATCGACTGCCTCACCGCCGTCGCCGCCCCCGGCGAGAAGGCCTTCAACCGCTATATCGAGGCCGCCAACGACTGGGGCGAATGCGTCTCCGAGCTCGGCTGCGGCTCGGCCGAAATCGAACCGGTCCTGCAGCGCCGCTGGCGGATCGCGTCGCACTTCCTCTCCGAAGCGCAGGACGGCCTGCGCGCCACCGCGAGCTGAGCCCGAAAGCGCGAGAGCCGCCCGAGGGCGGCTCTCGCCTGGTGCATAGGAACGATCGCGGGAACGGCGGCCGGATGGGACAAAGTCCGGTCTCCCTACGCTCGCCGGTGCCCGGGGTGGATTCCGCCGGGCGCCCAAACCAGTGCGGCGCCTAGCGGCCCTGCACCTCCAGAGTCCCTCCAAGCATGTGACTCAAAATAGGACCACCTCCTTTCTCTGGTGACGCGATTGAAGCAAATGCGGAGGTCGGGCTCTACACCCCGTACATTGCGGCCGGGCGGGCGGTCGTCCAAGATGAATCGATGCAGGGGAACGGGTCGACGATCGTCTTCTTCCCGGAGGGGGCGTTCGGGCCGACCAACAACTGCGTCGGGATCGGCGCCGTGCTGCGTGAGCGCGGCCACCGGGTCGTCTTCATCGTCGAGGAGTCGTTCGCCGGCACGCTCGAGGAAAAGGGGTTCGAGGAGCGGCTGATGCGGCTGACGCCGCCGCCGGAGACCGAGGAAGCGCCGGGGCAGTTCTGGAAGGACTTCATCCGCGACACCGCGCCGGTCTTCCGCAAATCGACGACCGAGCAGCTGGCCGAGTTCATCGCCCCAACCTTCGAGGCGCTCATCGACGGCGCCCGCTACGTCGACGACCGCCTGCTCGAGATCATCGACGAGCTGCAGCCGGACCTGGTGGTCGAGGACAACGTCGTCAGCTTCCCGGCGCTGCTCTCCAGCGGCCGGCCCTGGGCGCGGATCGCCTCCTGCAACCCGGCGGAGATCAAGGACCCCGAGGTGCCGCCGCCCTTCTCCGGCCTGCCGAGCGCCGAGCGCAGCGGCTGGCCGCCGTTCTGGGACGCATACCGCGACGCCCACCGCGAGCTGCACGCCTCCTTCAGCGAGTTCTGCACCGAGCGCGGCGCGCCGCCGCTGCCCGCCGACGACTTCGTCCACGAGAGCGAGTGGCTGAACCTCTACCTCTATCCCGACGAGGTCGACTACCCGCGCGCCCGGCCGCTCGGGTCGCGCTGGCACAACCTGCAGTCCAGCGTGCGGACGACCGACCCCGCCTGGGAGCTGCCGCCATCGCTGCGCGACCGCGAGGGCCCGCTCGTCTACCTCAGCCTCGGCTCGCTCGGCTCCGCCGACGTCGAGCTGATGCGGAAGCTGATCGCCGAGCTGGCCGAGGCGCCGTACCGGATCGTCGTCTCCATGGGCCCCCAGCACGCCGAGCTCGAGCTCGCCGGAAACATGGCCGGCGAGGAGTTCCTGCCGCAGACCGAAGTCCTGCCGAAGGTCGACCTGGTGATCACCCACGGCGGCAACAACACCGTCACCGAGTGCCTGCACTTCGGCAAGCCGATGGTCGTGCTGCCGATCTTCTGGGACCAGCACGACAACGCCCAGCGGATCGACGAGACCGGGTTCGGTGCCCGCCTCGACACCTACCGCCACAGCGGCGAGGAGCTGACCGGCGCGATCGTCCGGCTACTCGCCGACGAGGAGCTGAGGGCGCGGCTCGCCGCCACCTCGGAGCGGCTGCGCGCCGCCCGCGGAACCGAGCGGGCGGCCGACCTGATCGAGGCGACGGTGCGCGCGGCCGCCGCCGGCTGACGCTTCAGGCGGTCAGCTCTTCCGGCAGCTCGTCGCCGAGGATGTCCTTGCCGCGGCGGCTCTGCAGCCGGCGCCAAACCTCGAAGCCGAGCCCGACCGCCATCGCCGCGCCGAAGGAGGCCCCCAGCGGCAGCCAGAGGCTTTCGCTGAAGGTCTCGCCGCCGAAGAACCCGAGCATCGAGACATAGAGCGCCCAGACCGAAGCGGCCACCGCGTCGGCGACGAGGAACTGGCGGTAGGGCATCTCCAGGGTGCCGGCGGCGAAGGTGGTCGCGGTGCGGCCGCCGGGGATGAAGCGGCCGACGCCGATCAGGATCGCGCCGCGGCGGCGCAGCGCTTCCTCGGCCCACTGCAGCCGCGCCTGCCCCTTCTCGCCGTCGAAGAGACGGTCGGCGATCGGGTCGCCGATCTTGCGCCCGAGCCAGTAACAGAGGTTGTCGCCGACGAAGGCGCCGAGGGCGACGACCGGGACGATCACCCAGATCAGCAGGTCCCCCTGAGCCGCGAGCACCGAGGCGGTGATCACGATCGTCTCCGAGGGGACCAGCGGCAGGAGAACGTCGGTCGCCGCCGCGAAGCCGAGGACGGGGTAGGTGACGACGCTGTGGGAGACCTCTTGGGTGAGCCAGTGGAACACACGGCCCCGATACCCGGATCGGCTTGGTTTACCAATCCCCAGACGGGTAATTAAGGGGCCATGTCAACCGTACTGATCATCGCCATAGTCGTAGTCGTCGCGATCCTGCTGGTGCTCGCCGTGAGGGCCGCGCGCAAGCGCCGCGCCGAACGTGAGCTGGAACGCCAGCGCCTCAGCGAACAGGCCGGCGGCCATCGCAACGAGGCCGAGGTGCACGCCAGCAAGGCGCAGGAGCACGAGCAGGCTGCGCAGGAGGCGGCTGAGCGGGCCGAGCGCGAGCGCCAGATCGCCGAGCGCCACGGCAGCAAAGCTGACGACCTGGAGCAGAAGCTCTAGGTCGAACCACCACCAAGGGAGAAGCAATGGTTATCGGAGTCGTAGTCGGAATCTGTGTGCTGCTCTTGATCCTCGGCTTCCTCGTGCCAAGGCTCTCCAACCACGCCAAGAAGGGAACCGACAAAGGCTTCGGCCTCGGGCAACGTGCCGGCAGCAAGGCGCCCGGCCCGATCGGAACCCTGCTGAGCAAATCGTTCGGTAAATCCCAGCGCGCGAGTGACAAGAGCCACTCGGCCGGTAAGAAAGCGCGCGATAAGGCGCCTTTCTAGCTGGAAAAGAGCGGTCGATAACTATTAGGGTGGGCGCCATGAGAACTTGGCGCCTCACCCTCACCGTCATGGCGGCGGTCTTCGCCTTCGCCGCCCTGCCCTCCGCCTCCGCGGCGAACGACCTCTTCACCCTCGACTCGAGCCCGACCTCAGACGGGCACGTGATCGAGGACGGCGCCGGCAACGCCTACGTCGCCTGGACCAGCGAGGGAGTCGGCATTGGGGTCGAGCCGGTGAGGTTCTGCAAGATCGCGCCGGGCGGGAGCTGCTCCGCGATCACCCTGCCGATCCCGGGGGCGTCGAGCCTCTCGGACAGCGCCTCGGCGGCGATTCCGGTCTTCGGGCCGGGCAACACGGTCTACGTGGTCGCCCCCCGCTACCCCCACAACGACCTCATCTACTGGACCTCGACCAACGGCGGGGTCAGCTTCGACGGGGGGACCGAAAGCGCCTTCTACTCGAGCAAGACCGACCCGACCGACGCCTACCGGGTCGGCTCTAACTTCATGATCGGCGCTTTCAACGCCGGCCTCGGCTTCAGCACCAACGAAGTCGGCGGCCTCGGCGGCGGCTCGATCGACTTCGCCAACCCGGGCAGCGGCGGCGTCGCCGGCTCGAGCATGGGACTCGACGGCGCCAATCCCGTGATCGCCTACTGGAACATCTCCGACCCGCCGTACCCGCTGCTCTTCTACCGCTACGACGGCTCGGGCTCGCCCACCAGCGAAGCGAACTGGGTCGGCCCCACCGAGGTGACCAAGGGCTACGAACCGAACCTGGCCGGCGGCCCGGCGGGGCTGTTCATGGTCTCCCAGGACTACAGCGGCGGCAGCCAGTACCCGAACGCGATCAACGTCCGTCGCTACGAGGGGACGAACTTCGGCGCGGCGCGGACGCTCGCGGTCGACGCCTCCACCGACCTCTTCGTCGGCGGGGCGATCGCCCAGTCGCCGAGCGGCAACCGGATCTCCGTCGTCTGGCCCGGCAAGCGCGCTGGCGACGGCGCCTTCGTGATGCGCCTCTTCACCTCGACCGACGGCGGTGCCAGCTACGCCGAAAGCCACGTCGCCTTCCTCGGCAGCGGCTACTCGATCGGCCCGAACGCCGATCTGGCGACCAACGACGGGGGCAGCGGCTGGGTCCTCTTCCGCGACGGCGGCGGCCTGCGGCTCGCCGACCTCAACCCGATTGCGGGCGTGCCGCCGGGCGAAGGCCCCCTGCCGCCGATCTATAAAGGCAAGACCAAGGCGATCGTCAAGAAAGTCGGCAACTTCTTCATCATCCTGCGACTGCCGAAGAGCTGCCTGCAGTCGCGCCAGCGCTTCTTCATGGGCGTCGGCAAACGCAAGCGCAAACAGCTCTCGAAAAAGCTCGGCGGCACGATCCGCTTCACCAAGGTCGTCTTCATCTACGACGGCAAGAAGCTCAAGGTGAAGAAAAAGAAGCCGTTCCGCTACCTGGTCAACCCCGGACCGATGGCGCCCGGCTCGGTCCACGTCGCCAAGGCGAGGGTGACCCTGATCCTCACCAAGGGCAAGAAGGAAAAGAAGATCAAGCGGCTGATCAAAGGCACCGTCAAAGCCTGCCGCTGAGGCTGCTGAAAAAACTGGCCAGCCAGCCAGTAGTATGCGCGGGCGTGGCTGACCAGGCTGAGATCGCCGCTGGAGGAGGGGACGTCGAGGACGCCCTGGTGCTCGAGCGCGAGCACTGGGAGAACGGGCCGCCGCTGGAGCTGTTCAAGCGGATGCGCGGCAAGTGCCCCGTCCACTGGACCTCCGAGGTAACCGAGCTGCCGCAGGCGAAGGGCTTCTGGTCGGTGACCACCGCCGACGACGTCCACAAGGTGAGCCGCGACTGGGAGACCTACTCCTCCGAACTCGGCGGCGTCGTCGTCATCGACGAGGTCTTCCCGATCGAGCTGGCGCGGGCGATGTTCATCGGCATGGACCCGCCCAAGCACGACCGGCTGAAGGCGCTCTTCCAGGCCGGCTTCACGCCGAAGCGGATCGCGGCGCACGAGGGGGCGATCCGCGAGATCGTCACCGGCGCGCTCGACCGGCTCGAAGGCCGCGACAGCTGCGACCTCGTCACCGACGTCGCTCAGCCGGCCGTCTCGCGGGTGATCGGCAGCTTCATGGGCATCCCCGAGGAGGACGACGCCGCCTGGGCCGAGCTGATGAACATGGCGCTCGCCGCCAACGACCCCGACTACAGCCCCAACGTCGAGAGCGTCGAAGAGACGATCCAGGAAGCGATCCAGCAGGTCTTCACCCGCTGCGGGGCGATGATCGCCGAGCGCCGCGAGAACCCGACCGACGACCTGACCAGCGTCCTCGTCCACGCCGAAGTCGAAGGCCAGAAGCTCGAGGAGCACGAGATCGTGATGGGCTTCTTCCTCCTCGTCGCCGCCGGCAACGACAGCACCAAGGCGACCTACTCGAGCGCGATGCGGGCGCTGATGGAAAACCCCGAGGAGCGCCAGAAGCTGGTCGACGACCCCTCGCTCGTTCCCGGCGCGGTCGAGGAGGCGCTGCGGATGTTCCCCGCCTTCGCCCACTTCCGCCGCACCGCGACCAAGGACACCGAGCTCGGCGGGCAGCAGATCAAAGAGGGCGAGAAGGTGGTCATGTGGTACGCGTCCTCCAACCGCGACGAGACGCGCTACGAGGATCCCGACCGCTTCGACGTCCTCCGCAACCCCGACCACCAGGCCTTCGGGGCCGGCGGTCGCCACTTCTGCCTCGGCGCCGCCCTGGCGCGGCTGGAGCTGAAGATCCTGCTCGAGGAGACGCTGAAGCGCTACCCGAAGATGGAGATGGCGGGCACCCCCACCTACATCGAGTCGGGCTTCCTCAACCAGCTGAAAACGCTGCCGGTCCGGCTCGACGGCTGACGCCGGAGGGCGCGATGCCGAGTGCGGTCAGCACCGCCGGACCGGGGGACGTCTCCGAGGTCGTAGAGGACCTGCATGCCGCCTTCATGGAAGATCCGGTGCTGAGCTGGGTCTTTCCCGACGCGGCCAAGCGCCGGCGCTACGGACACCGCTACTTCCAGATGCAGGCGCGGCGGCTGGTGCCGAAAGGGCTCGCCTGGCGCGCGGACGGCGGCGGCGCGCTCTGGGCCGGGCCGGGAGCCTGGCGCGAGTCCCCGCTCGAGGCCCTGCGGCTCGGGGCGGCGACTTTCCCCGGCGTCGGCCGCCGCGGCGCGACGGTCGCCCGCGGCCTGACGGGGATCGAGTCCCGCCACCCGCAGGAGCCGCATCTGTATCTGGCGGTGGTCGGGGTCCGCCCCGAGCGGCAGGGCCGGGGACTGGGAAGCGACCTGTTGCGGCCCGGCCTCGAAGCGGCCGACCGCCTCGGGCTCCCCGCCTATCTCGAGAGCAGCAACATCCGCAACGTCCCGCTCTACGAACGCCACGGCTTCGAGGTCACCGAGGAAGCGACCCTGCCGCGGGGGCCCGCGGTGTGGCTGATGTGGCGCCCGGCCGCCGAGCTCAGGGCAGGGTGACCGGCGTGGCCGGCGGCGCGCCGCTCTTCAGCAGCGTCGCCAGGTAGATGACGACCGGCGCGCTTCCTCGGTTGGCGGCTTCGTGGATGTCGGACGGCTGCTCGACCAGCCACTGCCCGGCCTTGATGCGGGCGGTCTGACCGGCGGCGATCGTCCGGACCCGGCGCGGGTCCTTTTCGGCGTCGCCTTCGTTCACCACCGCCGAGCCCTGGCGGACCGTGTAGGTGAGGGTGCCGGAGGCGATGCGGGAGATCTGCGTCCCGAGGTGATGGTGCAGCGCCAGCTTCGCGCCGGGTTCGACCACGACCTTGCTCAGGACCATGGTCCGGCCGGGCGCGCCTTGAATCTTTTCGCCGCGGGCGAGAGCGCTGCGCACGGCAGTCGGTTCCGATGCGTCATCGGCGAAGGCGCCGGGCAGCAGAGCGCCGACCGCGAGAACCGTTAGCACGGCAAACGCCAGAGGGGCTGCGGATCGGACTGAAGTGGACAAGCGTGGGCACCCTAGAGCGGGGCCCGGATACCAGAGGTACCACTGGAGGCCATCACCGGCTCTGGGAACGCAGGCCGATCTCGATCGCGCAGAGCGGCTGAGACTCCCCTTCCTCGCTCATCAGGCAGAGACTGCTGAGGATGTGGGGGAGTTCGTCGATCCTCGATCGCGACCGTGCCACGATGCAGCGCAGCCGCCCTGCGGTCGAAACCTCACCGACGCGGACGATCCCCGCCCGAGGCCCCGGCGCCCAGGCGATACCGGCTGCCGAGGAGGCCGCTGGGAAGCTCATGAACGGCCTGGTCCCAACTAGACGCTCGGGCAGGTCCTCCAACAAAACCTCCACCTCCCCATGGTGGCCAATCGTCACCATGCAGGTGACACCCCCCGTCGACCCCTCCAGAACTACGGGCCCCCTGCGCTTTCGAGTCACCTCGGTAGTCGTTCGCCCGTCGATGAATTCCCCAAGCGGTTTGCCGGGCACGCCGGAGGTCACCGTCCTGCCAATCCAACGTTTGGCCAGCCCTTCGAGATGCTGACCGATGCTGCTGGTACAAGAAATACTGATCCCCATCGAGGCCCCCTTCTCTGCCGATTTCGGCAAAGCATTAACTGAGCCTCGTCTCTATTCCAATTACCGCTCGGTCTGTCAACTGGACGCCGAAAAACGTCCTTCTTCCGGCCAGATCGCTCAACCTTCCGGTGCTGCGGCGGAAAACTTTCGCCGAGCGAATCTCGCTGACTGCTTGAGCGACGCGAGGTCGCGCGGAATGGAAGTTGCGACGACCCGACGTCTAAAACGGGATCGGCAAGGTTACGGGATCGGCAGATCCGCCGCGTCTTGCTGCGCTGGTCTCAGTCGCCTTTTTTCTTTTTCTTCGCCCGCCGTTTTGCCTGCGGCTGCCCCGGCGACAGCGTTTCCCTCTCCAGGCGGGTGAGGATCTCCTCACCCTGTCGTTTCATCAGCCCCACTGCCCTTTCTCCCGACTCGATCACCTCGATGTCGACGGCGGGAAGATGAGGCGTTTTGTGCGGTCCTAGAGCGCGGAGCACGAAGGGCAGGTGCTCGGTGTTGCGGACGAGGTAAAGAGATGGAGTCCGACGGGCAAGAGCATACCCAGCCTCGACCGTGACACTGGATGGTCTCTTCGCTTTACTGACGCTGAGGAGGACAAAGTAGCGGGCGTTGTGGAGGGCGTCGAAGTTCTGCTCGGCGGCTACCAACGGTGAATCGAATTCGACCTTCGATTCGAGCGTCTCCCCCGCGTAGTAAACGGTCAGGCCAAGGAAGTTTTCGATTGCGTGCTTGAGATCACGGGCCGCCTTTCGCTCGGTCTCGTAACTGGTCTTGCGGTCCAGGGAGGCCATCGGGCTTGCCAGGAAGAGGTCGTAGTGGGTCCGTGGTCGCTGGCTTCCCCCGCCCTCCCTTGCTTTGGCCGCGGTAAATGCCTGGTGCAGTTCTCGAAATGACCCTCCCACGTAGGGGGAGTACCCCAGCTCGTCCAGCTTCGCAGCGCATCTAGGTGGCATCGCGGCGTGATCGTTCAGCCACTTGCTGACGCTGGCGCCGCTCTTGTATCCCAGCTCGTAGGCGAGCTTTTCCGGGCCGAGCCCGGACTTCTCCTGCACCCATGCCAGCTCATACCGAAGCTGCTGCCGCAGCTGGCCCTCAGTGGCTTTGCTCAGATCGTGGTTCTTACTGAGCGGCGATTTCCGTGGCGGAGTGGCATCCAAGGCTGCCGAAGCCTATTTTGTTGGGGCACCGTTTGCTGCTGAGGAAACCCCTACCATTCCTAAATAAATCCGCTTTATGCAGGAAACGCGAGTGAGCAGTGCCCCAAGATTGCCTTGAGGCGAATTGGAGATGAAATGGGCGACGCGTCAGGATCGGTGCGGCACCTGGCGGACGACGGGCAGGCCGTCGGAAAGATCCTCAGCGGAGAAGTCTTGGAAAACGGCGGGTGCCTCCTGCTGCATAACCTCAAGTAGCCGGGCGCAAACGAGCCGCATCTCCTCGTCGCCTTCGACCCCGCCGCGGGTGGTGAGAAAGTGACGCAGTGCTCGGGCGTTTGCGGTGAAGGCCAGCTTCGTCTCGGTCCCCTCCGGAAGCACAGTCCTCGCAGCGCTGCGGACCAGTCGCAATCTCTCCCTCGGGGGTAGATCGCTTGGTTCACGCTCAAGCAGCTGGAGCAGGTCACGGTAATCTCCCCGGCTGCGCTCCACTGATTCCTGCCAGCGAATTTCCGCCTCGCGGCTTAATCGCACCGCCTCCGGCATCACCGCCGACCGGGACCGGTGGTCGACATATTGCTGCGACATCTGGCTGAAGGCAAAGCCCACACGGTGCCGAACAAGCTGGTGGGTAAAGCCGCGAGTGACGCCAGTTAGGAGAAAGCTCCAGCTGGCATGCTCTAAAACGCTCTCGTGCTCATGAACGATTAGGTGGCGGATGTACTCCGAGTTGTCCTTCGGCGACTGCCGCTCACCGAAGGAGAGGTAGCAGAGTCGTCCGGCTACCTCGATCAGATTCTCAGCGGCGGTCGCGGTCGCGCTATCGCGCCAACTCAATCCTTCGGCGGCTAGCACGCTTTCGACCGCGTCGCGATCGAAACTAGGTCGTGCCACCACCACTAGCTGGATGCCCCGGCTCCCTGCCGAGTTGTCGGGGTGCCTCGATGACGAGGGCCGCGCGCCGCTCATGGCGATACCGAGTTCTGGACTCCGGCCGCTTGGCTGCGAATTTCCCTTCCGCTGCGGACCTGAACCTGCTTCTTGACCCTCACTTGCTTCCTGACTTCCTGAGCTTCTCCGCTGGATTCGACCTTGGCCTTGAGGTCGCTGATTTCACCGCGTAGGACCGCAAACGATCCAAGGATGAGAACGGCACAAGTGGCAATTATGCCAACGACCGCTAGTCCGACTTGTCCTATGAGGGTGCTGCGTCTCGTCTTCGTTTCCGCCCGGAGCACCTCGCGCCTCGTCTTCTCCTCCTCCGATTCAGCGACGGCCTTGACCCTTGCCGAAATGCCTAGGAAGTCCGACGAAAGGACTCCGAGCAACTTGCCGACCGAGTCTTTGCCCCCCCGGGAGTCGTCTTCTTCAAGCCGTTCCTCAAGATCTCGAGTGACATCCTGGCGCAGCTCGAAGAACAGCAAAGTGACGATCTTGTTCTTCTTCAGGAGTTGGAAGTTGACCTCGCTCATATTGATGACCGTGAAGGCCATCTGGCCCTTGAATCCCGGGTCCACGTGCCCCGGATTGGTCATCAAGATTCCCTCAGCCGAGACGGTATTCGGTGGAAAGCCAATGGCCCCGATGTTCGAGGGGAGATTGCATTCCTCAAGCGTTTTGACGACAGCCGTCCCGCCCGGGAGCAGAATCGCAGAGTCGCTTGGCATGCCCAGCGAGCCGGGCTTTGCATCCGGCGTCCCCGGGATAAAAATTTCCCCAATCCTGAGGTCGACCGAGCACGGCTGAACCTGCGAGGCGCGACTGAATTGGGAGGGACCGGCACCAAGATCCAGCCCCGTCACGAGTTTGCCTTGGCTGAGTAACGCGAGGAGTTCCGAATCAGTCAAGAACATAAGCCGGCATGCTAGCCGCGGTCCCGGCGGGGCCGGGCTCGCACACCTGCGACCAGCTTTAGAACGCAACCGAACGCGCCCGACAGGATTTGAACCTGTGACCTTCGGTTTCGTAGACCGACGCTCTATCCAGCTGAGCTACGGGCGCGAGAGGCCGGGTGGTGCCGGCGAAGGACGAGATTAAAGGATGGGGCTGGGTTTTAGGCGAGTCGGGCGTCGAGGGTGATCTCGGGCACGCCCGCCAGGGCGCGGGAGACGACGCAGCCGTCCTTGGCTTTCTCGGCGTAGGAGCGGAAGGCGTCCTCCTCAAGGCCGGGGACCGAGCCGGTGACGTCGAGGTCGATCTTGGCGATGGTCGGCAGACCCTCGACGATGCGCAGGTGGACCCGGGCCTCGGCGTGGATCGACTCCGGCGGGTGCTCGGCTTCGGTCTGGGCGAGGCTCAGCGCCATCGCGAAGCAGCCGGCGTGCGCCGCGCCGAGCAGCTCCTCGGGGTTGGTGCCCTCGCCGTCCTCGAACCTCGAGCTGAAGGAGTAGTTGCCCTCGAAGACGCCGTCGCCCACCTTGACCGTGCCGCCGCCGCCTTTGAGGTCGCCCCTCCACTCCGCGCTGCCGTTCCTCGTCGCCATGCTCGCTCCTTCGTTGGGTTTACGAGCTTGCACCTACCCGGTTTGCGCCGTCCCATCTTCGGAGGCGTAGGCGGCGAGCAGCTTTTCCTCGCCCTCCTTGTCCGGGAAGCGGGTGGCGACGAGCAGGGCGCCGAGGCAGATCGCGACGATCCCCGCGACGTAGGCCCAGGCGTCGCCCTGGAGGAACGCGCCGCGGGCGCCTTCGATGATCGATTCCGCATAGCGCGGGTGCTGTTCGGCCACCGCCGCGGCGCTGGAGAAGGACTTGGTCAGCTCGCCTTCGACGCTGGTGGAGACCGAGTGCGGCGCGGTCGCGACCGCCGAGGCCGCCGCCGCCGCGTAGCCGGCGGTCAGCAGCGCACCGAGGATCGACTGCATGATCGCCCCGCCGAGGTCCCGCTGCAGGTCCGCCGTCGCCGAGGCCATCCCCGCCCGGCGCACCGGCACCGAGGCGGTCAGCGAGTGCGAGGCCGGGGTGCCGGCGAAGCCCACGCCGATGCCGACCAACAGGTAGCCGAGGCCGATGTGCCAGTACTGGGCGTTCTCGTCCCAGAGCAGGAGCATGATCAGGAAGCCGGCGAGGCAGAAGGCGTAGCCGACCAGCAGGGTGAAGCGGGCGCCCCTGGTCTCGACCAGGTGGGCCGAGCGCGGCGCGACGATGACCATCCCGATTGCCCCCGGCAGGATCGCCAGGCCGGCGTCGAGGGTCGAGTACTCCAGCACGTTCTGCAGGTACTGCTGGCCGATGAACATCGCCGCCATCAGCGAGCCGAAGACGATGATCCCGGCGCAGGCGGCGACCCAGAAGATGCGGCGGCCCGCCACCTCGAAGTCGTAGAGCGGCGGCCTGGCGCGGCGCTGGCGGATGACGAAGGCGACGACCGCTGCGAGCGCGACGACGCCGAGCCCGGCCGCCGCGGCACCCGCCCCCGGCACCGGCGCGAAGTTGATCGCCAGGACCAGAGCGGCGACCATCAGCACCGAGAGGATGCCGCCGAGGTTGTCGACCCGGTCGGAGGTCTCGTTGACGTGGGCGGGGACGAAGCGCCAGGCGAGGTAGAGGGCGACGGCGGCCAGCGGCAGAGTGACGAAGAAGACCGAGTCCCAGTCGAACTGCTCCAGCAGCGCGCCGGAGACCAGGGGCCCAAGCGCGGAGATCCCGCCGCCCAGCGCCGACCAGAGCGCGATCGACTTCGTCCGCTCGGGCCCGCTCCAGAGCGCGGTGATCAGCGCCAGGGTGGTCGGGAAGGCCATCCCGGCGGCGAGGCCGCCGACGAGGCGGGCAACGAAGAGAACCTCGATCGAGGGTGCGAAGCCGGCGGCCAGCGAGGCCGGGATCGCCAGCGCCGTGCCGGCCAGCAGCATCTGCTTGCGCCCGTGGGCGTCGCCGAGCGCGCCGAGATAGAGAACCGAGGCGGCGAGGCCGAGCGAGTAGCCGACGGCGACGAGGTCGAGGCCGGTCTGGCTGGCGTCGAAGGCCTTGCCGATGTCCGGCAGGGCGACGTTGGCGACGGCGAGGTTGAGGTTGGCGACCGCGGCGACCGCGATCAGCGCCGTGAGTACGAACTTCGCCTGCGGCGGAGAGGACGAGCTCGACGCGGACGCCGGGGCGGTAGCGGTCGAGTCCATCGATCCAAACCCTATCCCCCACCCCCAACCCATAGGCTGGCCGCGTGACCAAGTGGGCGGTACTCGGGGTTCTCGCAGCAGCGCAGTTCCTGATGGTCCTCGACCAGGCGGTGATGAACGTCGCGATCAGCCAGCTGGTCGAAGACTTCGACACCACGGTGACGACGATCCAGTCGGTGATCGCCCTCTACGCGCTGGTGATGGCCGGGCTGATGCTGACCGGCGGCAAGCTGGGCGACATCTTCGGCCGCCGCCGCGTCTTCGCGATCGGGCTCGTCATCTACGCGATCGGCTCCGGCCTGACCGCCGCCTCCTGGAGCGTCCCCTCGCTGATGTTCGGCTGGTCGATCCTCGAGGGGATCGGCGCGGCGCTGGTCCTGCCGGCGATGGTCGCCCTGGTCGCCGGCAGCTACCGCGGCGCCGATCGCGCGGTCGCCTACGGCGTGCTCGGCGGCGTCGCCGGGGCCGGGATCGCCGTCGGCCCGATCCTCGGCGGCTGGGTCACCACCGACTTCTCCTGGCGCTACGTCTTCGTCGGCGAGGTGATCGTCGCGGCCGGCATCCTGATCGGCACGCGGATGATGGCCGAGCCCGAGCGCGCGCCGGGCAAGCCGACGCTCGACTGGGTCGGCAGCGTCCTCTCCGCCTCCGGCCTCGCGGTCCTCGTCTTCGGCGTCCTGCAGGCGAGCAACTGGGGCTGGCTGCGCCCGCACGACTCGCCGGTCACCCCATTCGGCTTCTCGCTGACGCCGTTCGTCCTCGCCGCCGGCGGCCTGCTCCTCGCCGCCTTCGTCTCCTGGGAGCGCCGCCGCGAGAGCCGCGGCGAGGAACCGCTGCTGCGCCTCGACCTGCTGAAGATCCCCTCGCTGCGCGGCGGCGTCTCGATGCTCCTCGCCCAGAACCTCGTCCTGATGGGCATCTTCTTCACGATCCCGCTCTACCTGCAGATCGTCCAGGGCCTCGACGCGCTGGAAACCGGGATCCGCATGCTGCCGACCTCGGTCGGGCTCTTCGTCGCCGCCCTGGTCGGCTCGGCGCTCGCCTCGCGCTTCGCGCCGCGGCTGCTGGTCCGCGTCGGCCTGGCCCTCGTCTTCATCGCCTCGCTGCTGCTGATGGGGACGATCGAGCCGGAGCTCGACAACGCCCCGTTCCTGCTCGCGATGGGCGTGCTCGGCGTCGGCATGGGCCTGGTCGTCTCCCAGCTCGGCAACGTCGTCCAGTCGGCGATCGGCGACGAGCAGCGCAGCGAAGCCGGCGGCCTGCAGAACACCGCCCAGCAGCTCGGCTCCTCGCTCGGCACGGCGCTGCTCGGAGCGATCGTGATCACCGGCCTGGCCACCGCCTTCACCGGCAACATCGCCGACGACCCGCAGATCTCCGCCCGGGTCGAACAGCAGGTCGAGGTGCAGCTCAGCGCCGGCGGCAGCTTCGTGCCCTCCGACGAAGTCCGCGAAGCGGCCGAGGCCGAGCGGATCGCGCCGCCGACGGCCGACGCGCTCGTCTCCCACTACGAAGACGCGCAGCTGGAAGCGCTGAAGCTCGCCTTCCTCGTCGCCGCCCTGCTCGTCCTCGCCTCCTTCTGGTCGACGCGGCGGCTGCCGGCCGAACGCCTCACCGCTTGAGGAGCGAGCGGCTCAGCCTTTGAGCCGGACGTGCCAGTGGACGGTCGCGGTCGCGACCAGCTCGCCGTCCTTGTCGGTCAGCTCGACCTCGCAGGGGAACTCGACCTTGCCCTCCTCGTCGAGGATCGCGAGCGCCTTGGCCGCGTCCATCCCGAGCGTCCCCTTCGCGGTGATCGGCCCGTGGGCGATCTTCAGGTAGTCGATCTCGGCCGAGCGGGCGAGCGGAGTGACGTCGCCCATCCGGACCGCGAAGGCGCCGACGAAGGCCGCCCCCGAGGCGGTCTCGGCGGCGGTGAAGAGGGCGCCCGCGTGCTGGGAGCCGACGTGGTTGTTGAGCTCGGCTTTGCGCGGCAGGACGACGGTCGCCTCGCCCGGCCCGACCTCGGTGATCTCGAGGCCCAGGTAGCCGGCGAAGGGCACCGCGATCGACATCCCTTTGGCGATCGCGTCGAAGTCGACGTTCGGCATTCCCGGCATTCAGCGGCCCTCGAAGGTGGCGTGCCCCGGCCCGCCGTGCTCGAGGAAGGTCCGGACGGCGTTCTGCAGATCCTCGCTGGCGAAGAGGTCGCCGGCTTCGGTCCGCACCGCCTCGTCAGCGGCGGGGATCCCGCCTTCGCGGAAGCGGCGGAGGATGTGCTTGGTCATCGCGTGCGCCTTGGTCGGTCCCTCGGCCAGCTCCTCGGCGAGCTTGCGCGAGGCGGCCTCGAAGTCGTGATCCTCGAAGAGCAGGTTGACGACGCCCCAGCGCTCCATCTCCTCGGCGGAGAAGATCCCGCCGGACATGACGAAGTGACGGGCGCGGCCGCTGCCGGCGCGCTCGGCCAGCCGCTGGGTGCCGCCCATCGACGGCGTCAGGCCGACGACTTTCTCGACCAGGCCGAACTTCGCCTTCGGCGAGGCGACGATCAGGTCGCAGGCGAGCGCCAGCTCGAAGGCGGCGGTCAGGGTCAGCGCGTGGGCGGCGAAGACGACCGGGGCCGGCAGCGTTTCGACCTTGTCGATCATCTCCAGCAACTCGGTCCACAGCGCGCTCGCCTGCTCCGGGGTCAGACCGGCGAAGACGTGGACGTCGACCCCGCCGGAGACGGCGCGGCCCTCGGCGCGGATCAGCAGCGCCCGCGGCGGCGTGGCGGCGACCTCGTCGACCGCCGCCCGCAGGTCGTCCATCATCCGCTGGTCGAAGAGGTTGAGCGGCGGGCTGTCGAGGGTGATCGTCGCCAGGCCGCCGTCGCGCTCCAGTCTCGCCGCCGCGCTCATAGCTCGGGAACCCTATGCACCTCGAACAGGTTCGTGCCGAGTTCCTGACCGTCGAGGCCGGCGGTGATCGCGACCAGCTCGCCGGGTGCGGCGATCCCGTGCTCGCCGGCGAGCCCGGCGCAGTGGCCGAGGAGGCTGCGCAGCTCGGTCCCGAAGTCGCTCTGCACGGCGGTGACGCCGAACAGCAGGCCGACCCGGCGCACCGTCTCTATATGGGGGGAGACCGCGAGGACCGGCACGTCGGGCCGGTGGGCGGAGACGAGGCGGGCGGTGCGGCCGCTGTTGGTCGGCACCACCAGCGCCTTGAGGCCGAGCCGGTAGACGGCGCCGACGGCGCTCTGGGCGACCGAGTCGGCGACGTCCTGGGTCGCCTGGTCGGTGCGGGTGAAGAGCCACTCGCCGTAGGGGAGGTCGGGCTCGGTCGCGCGGGCGATCCGGTCCATCGTTTCCACCGCCTCGACCGGGTTTTGGCCGACGGCGGTCTCCTCGGAGAGCATCACCGCGTCGGTGCCGTCGTAGATCGCGTTGGCGACGTCGGTCACCTCGGCCCGGGTCGGGCGCCGCGCGTGGACCATCGAGGCCAGCATCTGGGTCGCCGTGATCGCCGGTTTCGAGCGCTGGCCGGCGAGGCGGATCAGCCGCTTCTGCTCGACCGGCATCTGCTCCAGCGGGATTTCGATCCCGAGGTCGCCGCGGGCGACCATGATCCCGCCGTTGGCGACGCGGACGATTTCCTCGGCGTGCTCTGCCGCCTCCTGCTTCTCGATCTTGGCCACCAGGGGGATGCGGGAGCCGAGCTCCTTCAGCCGCGCGGCGACCGGCTCGAGGTCGGCGGCGGTCGAGACGAATGAGACGGCAAGCAGGTCGACGCCGTTCTTGACCGCGAACTCGACCCAGTCGAGGTCGACGCCGGTGGTCGCCGGCAGGTCGGCGCCGCCGGGGATGTTCATCCCCTTGTGGGAGGAGAGGGTGCCGCCGACCTCGACCTCGGCGCCGACCCCTTCGTTCTCCTTGTCGCCGACCCGCAGCCGGATCGCGCCGTCGGCGAGGTAGACGAGCTGGTCCTCGCGCAGGTCGGAGACCCCGGCCCACTGCACCGGGATCGTGTCGCTGTCCCCCTCGACCTGATCCGGCGTGAGGGTCACGTGCATGCCGGTCTCGAGCTCGGCGACGTCGCCGCGCAGCGAGCCGATCCGCAGCTTTGGTCCCGGCAGGTCGCCGAGGATCGCGACCTCGCGCCCGACCCGCTCGGCCGCGGCGCGGATGTCGGCGATCGTCCCCGCCTGCCGCTCGGGGCCGGCGTGGGAGAAGTTCAGCCTGAAGACGTCGGCCCCGGCCGCGACCAGCTTCTCCAGCACCGCCGGGTCCCAGCTCGCCGGGCCGACGGTGGCGATGATCTTGGTCCGGCGTCCGAGGTGGGCGCCCGAGATTTCGCTGTTCGCGTCCATCTCCGCTGAGACTAGACATGAGCCGTCCCGTTCGGCCTCCAGTACCTACAATCGGTCGGCGCGCGGCGCGCGCACGTGGAGAGGTGGCCGAGTGGCTGAAGGCACTCGCCTGCTAAGCGAGTAGGGGGCGCAAGCTCTCTCGAGGGTTCGAATCCCTCCCTCTCCGTTCGGTGGAGATGAGGCGGTAACTCGATCTGCCTCTCGGCTTGGGATTCCGGATCTGGCCGTAGCGATCGGCACTAGAATGGCTCGGAGACCAGTGCCGACCGGGAGATAGACCTGCCGCGGGTTCCGAAAGAGTGGCTCAACTCCGTTGTCTATCTCTATCCGAGCTCATCGGCCGCCAGGGGCGAAGAGTCAAGTGGAGGAGGGACCGGGTTCATCGTCAGCGTGCCGTTTGAAGAGGACGACCTCCCGCACAGTGGCCATCACTACGTAGTGACGAACGATCATGTCCGTATAGGCGCAAGGGCACTGAGAATCAACCTGAGAGACGGCGGGTCGGAAGACCTATCGGTCCACCCGGAGGACTGGTTCCCCCATCCAGAAGGTGACGATCTGGCAATCCGGCCTTTGCTGCTCTCGTCCCATCATCGCTTCGCTGCCGTAAACCGCTCGATGATCCTGTCTCCCACCTTGCAGGCCAAATACGACTTTGGCCCCGGTGACGAAGCATTCTTGATCGGACGTTACGTCGACCTAGAGGGTAGATCCCACAACGTCCCAACTGTTAGGACCGGAGTCGTAAGCGTTCTGCCAGCGGAGCCGATCTTCCAGCCGGAGCGCGGGCACAATCAAGAGACGATCCTAATCGAGGGTCGGTCCCTCAGCGGCTATTCCGGAGCCCCAGTTTTCGTCACGCTGGCGCCCCACATCCAAGGCACGATAGACAACGTGCCATTCGTAAATCAGCTTTCCGGAAGTCCCTGTGTCCTCCTCGGCATCGTTTACGGCCACCACCCGTGGCGCCATCCCATCAGGGAGTTAGCCGAAGTTGACTCCCAATCTCCAAACAAGACGAAGCCCTACGTTGAGGGGAACTCAGGAATGATGATGGTCATCCCACCCGAAAAGGTCCTTGACATTCTTGACCTTCCCGAGCTTGTCGAGTTGAGGCTCAAGAAGGAAAAGGAAGTGCTCAAGCAGGTTTCCTAGTGAGCAAACAGCTGGTCCCTCCCGTTCGCGGGGGAAGCTTGGCTAGCCGGCTGGGCTGTCTGACCCTCCTGACCCCGTCGTCGTCGCGTCGTCATCCTTGATTCGATCGATCCCGAAGGCTAAGAGCACACCGAGGAGCAGGATGCCGGCTGAGGTCGTGGCGACTTCAAGGAAACGCGCCGCGTCACCCTCGGGGACATAGAGATCATTTCCAAGCGAGGTGAAATTCGACCAGCTCATGTAGAGGTAGTCGCTCGAAGCGATGTGTGAATCCGTGACGGCGGAGTTCTCGGCAATGAAATGCCCCGCCGCGAAGCTGTGGTAGCTGATCGCGAAGATCAGCACCAGTTGCAGGCCATAGAAGCCGATCGTGATCAGGTTGCGAGCTTTGATCTGGGTCTTCTCTCCCAGGGCCGTGCCCAGCGCCGTAACGAGTATCTCCAGCAGCCGCCAGGCGGCGACCCCACCAACTAAGAGCCGCAGCCATAGCGGGCCGGGATTGACCAACCAGAGGACCACGAGCAGGACCGACCAGCCGAGAACCCATTTCGCCCGGCGATGGTCCCACTCCGACGAGGGCCCTTGGTCTGTCTCCTTGCTGTCGATGTACCAGTAGAACCCGCAGGCCATCTGGAGCACGTGCTGAATCGCGAGAGCGCCCTTCTCCAAGGACCAGTCTCTGTCGCCCGTGCTCGGCGATCTGGTGGGGAGAAGCCTCTTCCGCCGCGCCATCTCGCAGATTCTTCTAGCACGGTCAAAGAACTCCGATGGAAAGCCTGCCGGACGCGGGGCGCCGGTCCCCGCTCTCTAACTCCGCCTGCCACCGGGGATAGGCTGGCGCCCGTGTCCGCTGCTTCCGTCCAGACCCACGAGCGCTACGAGCGGGTCTTTGCCGACGTCGAGGCGCCGTTCGCGTTCGTCGACCTGGAGGCGATGTGGGCGAACGCGGAGGGGATGCTCGAGCGCTCGGCGGGGAAGAAGGTGCGGGTGGCGTCGAAGTCGGTCCGCTGCCGGGCGCTGATGGAAGCGATCCTCGGCCGGGACGAGCGCTTCCAGGGGCTGATGACCTACACCCTGCCGGAGACGCTGTGGCTCGCCGAGCAGGGGTTCGAGGACCTGCTGCTCGCCTATCCGACCGCCGACCTCGGGGCGCTGGAGGAGCTGGCGCTGCGCTCGGCCGCGGGGCCGGAGGGGGCGCCGATCGTGATGGTCGACTGCGTCCGCCACCTGGAGATGATCGAGTCGGTGCTGGGCAAGGGGGCGCCGCCGCTGCGGGTCTGCATCGACGTCGACGCGAGCTGGTGGTGGCTTGGCGGCCGGGTCAAGATCGGCCCCAAGCGCTCGCCGATCCACTCGGTCGAGCAGGCGGTGGAGCTGGCGCGGGAGATCGAGAAGCGGCCGCAGATCGAACTAGACGCGCTGATGGCGTACGAGGGGCAGATCTCCGGCGTCGGCGACCTGCCGCCGGGGCAGCGCCTGCGCGGGGCCGCGATCCGCTTCATGCAGAAACGCTCGGCCTCGGAAATCGCCGAGCGGCGGGGAGCGATCGTCGAGGCGCTGAGCGAGTTCGTCGAGTTGGAGATCGTCAACGGCGGCGGCACCGGCAGCCTCGAATTCACCGCCGCCGAGGAGGCGGTGACCGAGGTGACCGCCGGCTCGGGCTTCTACGCGCCCGTCCTCTTCGACCACTACAGCCGCTTCGACCTCATCCCGGCGGCCGCCTTCGCCCTGCCGGTCACGCGCAAGCCCTCGGAGTGGGTGGCGACGGCGCTCGGCGGCGGCTATCTCGCCTCGGGCCCCGGCAACCCCGGCCGGCTGCCCGCGCCGTGGCTGCCCGAGGGCCTGCGGTTCGACGACGAGGAGGGCGCCGGCGAGGTGCAGACGCCGCTGCTCGGTGCCCCGGCAGGCGACCTGGATGTCGGCGACCGGGTCTACCTCCGCCACGCCAAAGCCGGCGAGCTCTGCGAGCGCTTCGACACCCTCTACCTGGTCGAGGGCGACGCGATCGTCGACGAGGTCCCGACCTACCGTGGAGACGGCAAGAGCTTCCTCTAGGGACCGAGCACCCGCTCCGTGTAGGCGTTGGCGAAGACGCGCCCGGGGTCCAAGGAGTCGCGGGCCTGCTGGAACTCGTCCCAGGCCGGGTAGCGCGGCGCCAGGGTCGCCGCGGTCTGGAAGTGGCGCTTGCCCCAGTGGGGGCGGCCGCCGTAGGAATCCATGATCGCCTCGACCGCCTCGAAGTAGGGCCGCCACTCCATCCCCCGGTACTGGTGGACGGCGATGTAGGCGGTGTCGCGTTCGTAGGAGGGGCTGAGGCTGGCGTCGTCGCCGGCGGCGACGCGCATCTCGATCGGGAAGAAGACCGGATATTCGTTCGCGCGCACCCACTCGATCACCCGCCGCGCCGCCTCCGGCCCGGCCTCCCGCGGCACCCCGTACTCCATCTCCGTGAACCGCACCCGCCGCTCGTTGACGAAGACGCGATCGCTGCGGTCGCTGGTGCGGCTGCCGGAGGCGAGACGCCCGGCCAGCCGGGTGAGGGCGGGGATCGTCCGCGGCAGCCTCTTCCCCGTACCGGCCAGGGCGCCCAGCGCCCAGTTCTCGAGCACGACGTCGTTGAGGTAGGCGGCGCCGCGACCGCGCGGCCTCGCCGGGGCGTCGGCGCGGTTGCGCTCGAGCACCAGCGCCGAATCCGCATAGGGAAAGGTGAAGAGCTCGAAGTGCTCGTGGGCGGCGGCCCGCTCGGCGAAGGAGTCGAGAACCTCTTCGCGCGGCTGCGGCGAATCGACCCGCAGCAGGTCGAAGGCCGGAACGCAGCGCAGGGTGACGGCGGAGATCGCCCCCAGCGCCCCCACCCCGACCCGCGCCGCCCGCAGCAGCTCGGGGTGCGTCCGGGAGTTGAGGTGGCGGACGCTGCCGTCGCCGAGCACCAGCTCCAGCCCCTCGACCTGGGCCGAGATGTTGCGCAGCCGGGCGCCGGTCCCGTGGGTGCCGGTCGAGATCGCGCCGGAGATCGTCTGGCGGTCGATGTCGCCGAGGTTCTCCATCGCCAGCCCCAGGCCCGCCAGCTCCTCGTTTAGGTCGGCGAGCAGGGTCCCGCCCGCGACCTTGACCAGGCCCGAGGCGGCGTCGGCGTCGAGCACGCCGCCGAGCCCGGCGAGGTCGATCATCACCCCCTCGGTCATCGCCGCTTCGGTGAACGAGTGGCCGGAGCCGGCGACCTTGACCTTCTGCCCCGCCGCCGCGGCCGCGGCGATCGCCTCCGCCAGCTCGTCCCGGCCGCGGGGCCGGACCAGCTTCGCGGGACGACAGCGCTGGTCGCCCGCCCAGTTGACCCACTCGCCGCTCGCCGCCCGGCGCCGCCGTGCCATCAGATTCAGCCTAGCCCGCCGCGAGATGCGGCTCGGCCTCCGAGGGCATCGCCCGGAAGGCGTAGGCGACGGTGAAGATCAGCAGGAGCGTGATGGCGATGCTCGGCACCGCGTTGCCGGTGAGGCTGGCGACCACCCCTCCCCCGACACCGCCGACCACCTGCCCGGACGCCCAAGCCATGTTGGAGACCCCGGCCGCGAAGCCCTGGTGCAGGGTGCTCGCCTCGGCGACGTCGGAGATCAGCGTCAGCGCCGGGGCGAAGCAGAGGCCGGCGCCGAGCGAGGTGATGATCAAGCCGGCGAGAACGGTGCCGAGGGTCGCCGCCAGCGCGATCGCGACCATCGCCACCGCGCAGATCGAGAGCCCGACCACGTACGGCAGGCGCCGGCCGACCCGATCGGAGATGCGCCCAGCCAGCGGCGCCAGGGTCGCCTCCAGCGCCGCGCCGGCGATGAACCCGCCGGCGATCAGCCCGTGACTGCCGCCGAGCTCGTCGATCCGCAGCGGCACCAGCACCTCGATCGCCCCGAACATCACCGAGGGAACGGCGACGAAGGCGGCTGCCTTGAGGATCGGCGGGCTGACCAGGGTCGCCATCACTTCGCTCAGGCTCTGGCGCTCTGGAGCCCGCGACTCCGGCAGCCGCGAGGCGGCGATCGAGAGCAGGATCGTGATCACCAGGACGGAGCTGAAGACCGGCTCGGTCCCGATCGCGCCGGCGACCGCGCCCAGGGCGGGGCCGAGCAGCGCCCCGGCGATCGCGGTCCCGAGGGCGGCGCCGATGACCGAACCCCGTTTCTCCTCGGGCGAGGCCGTGATCAGCCAGGTGAGGGCGCCCGACCAGATCAGAGCGCCCGCGATCCCCTGGACGAACCTGGTGCCGTCGAGCAGCGCGATGTCCTTGGCGAAGCCGAAGACGAAGCTGGCGCAGCCAAGCAGCAGCAGCCCGGCGATGACCGTCCGCTTCGGCCCCACGCGGCTGGCGACGAAGCCCGCCGGCAGCGAGCCCAGCAGGGTCCCTGCCGCGTAGGCGGCGGAGAGGATTCCGGCTTCGGCCTTGGTCAGCCCCAGCTCGTCGACGTACTCCGGAAGCAGGGGCGCGATCGCCGCAAAGAAGGCGACGTCGAAGAAGATCATCGCCGAAGCCAGGATGAGCAGCCTGCGCACCCCTGCATACAATCAGTGGGAGCAACCTGAGCGCTCTGGAGGGGTGGCAGAGCGGTTGAATGCGGCGGCCTTGAAAGCCGTTAGGCCGCGTAAGCGGTCTCGTGGGTTCGAATCCCACCCCCTCCGTCCAGCGGTGCGGCGCGGCAGGAAAGCGGCCGCCGCGGACGAACGAGCAAGCCATGGAGAACGCCGGCAGGCGCGCCGACCGCCGCGACGTCTGGCGGGAGCGCGCGGAGAGAGTGAGGGACGCGTTCGGCCTCGTCCTCGCCCTGGTGCTGCTCACCTACGTGCTCGCCTCGCTGCTCGACAACCGCGGCTGGTCGGCGGTAGTGCTGATGCTGGCGACGAGCATCACCTCGGTCGTCGCCCTGGTCAGCTCGCATGTCCGGCCGAAGGTCGTCCACGCCTCGCTCTGGCTCTCGGCGCTGACCGTCCTCTTGGCCGCGATCGCCGCCGGCTCCGACGAGAAGACGCTGCTCAACATCGCCTCGCTGATCCAGATCTGCCTGCTGGCGCTGGCGATGGCGGCGGTGCTCTGGCGGGTGGTCTCCAGCGCCGAAGTCGGCTCGCGCACGATCCTCGGGGCGATCAGCGTCTACACCGTGCTCGGGATCCTCTTCACCTTCGCCTACGGGACGATCGACCGGATCCAGGGCGGCCCGTTCTTCGAAGAGGTCGCCCACCCGAACGGCAGCGACTTCATCTTCTTCAGCTACACGACCCTGACCACGACCGGCTACGGCAACCTCGTCCCCGGCGGGCAGCCGGGCCGGATGATCTCCGGCCTGGAGATGATGCTCGGCCAGATCTTCCTCGTCACCCTGGTCGCCGGGTTGGTCAGCCTCTGGCGGCCGGGCGAGGCGCTGCGCCGCCGCCGCGAGCGGCGCGAGGCGCCCAGCGAGTCCGGCTGAACGCGCTTTCAGCCCTCGTCGAGCTCGACCCGTTCGATCGTCTGCGCCTCGAGCGGCTTGTCGCCGGCGTCGGTCGGCACCGACTCGATCGCGTCGACGACGTCCATGCCGTCGATCACCTCGCCGAAGACGGTGTGCTTGCCGTCGAGCCAGGGCGCGGCGCCGGTGGTGACGATGAAGAACTGGGACCCGTTGGTGTTCGGACCCGCGTTGGCCATCGCCAGCGCTCCGCGCACGATCTTGTGGTCGTTGAACTCGTCCTCGAAGGTGTAGCCCGGGCCGCCGCGGCCGGTGCCTTCGGGGCAGCCTCCCTGGATCATGAAGTCCGGGATCACCCGGTGGAAGACGAGCTGGTCGTAGAACCCGTCCGCGGAGAGCTTGCGGAAGTTCTCGACGGTTTTCGGCGCGTCCTCGTCGTGAAGCTCGAGCACGATCGCCCCGGCGCTGGTGTGAAGGGTCGCTTGCGACATGGCCGGAACCCTAGCTGCCCTGGACCCTGACGGTGACCGGCGGCGAGGACCCAGGCGCGTACGGCCAGCGCTCCTCCGCCAGGGCGGTGGCGCGAAGCCGGATCGCCGCCCGCCCGCTGACGTAGCGGAAGCGGTAGTGGGCGCGGAAACGGCCGTGGTGGTCGCTGCGGGTGACGAGCATCGGCCGCCAGCGATGGGTCGACTCCTCCAGGTACTGGATCGCGACCAGCTTGCCGCGGCGCGGGATCGGCGCGCCGCGGCTGAGGACCTTGCCGGCGAGGCGGACGGCCTGGCCGGTGCGCAGCTTCGCCGGCATCGCCCGCAGCGTGACGCCGCTGCGCACGCGCAGCTCCAGCGGCCGCCGGCTCGACTCCTCGAGGCCGCCGTCGCCGGGGAAGACGACGCTGAGCTGGCGCGACGGGCCGGGCGGCAGCCGCAGCTCGAACCCGCCCTCCTCCCCGGTCCGCACGGTGGCCGCGCCGGCCGGGACCAGCGCCCCGCGCGAGGGCCGCGAGACGACGCGGACCTCGCGGTCGCCGAGGCCGGCGCCGTCGGCGGCGCGGGTCAGCCGTCCGCTGAGGAGCGCGGGCGCGGCGAAGGGGACGGTGAGCGAGTCGCCGCGGCCGTGGCCGCCGCGGAGGCGGGCGAAGAGCCGCGACTTGGCCCGCGCGACGTGGGGGGGCGGCACCCGCCGGACCGCCATCTGGGTCCCGTCGGCGCGCAGGGTCGTCGAGGCGCCGTTGCCGGCGCCGTCGGTCGCGTCGGCGCGGAAGACGAAGGTGCCGACGCCGAGCTCGGGCATCGGCGCGGCCAGCGTCGCGGCGCCGGGAGCGCCCGTGGGAACCAGCTTGGTCGGCAGCTCGGTCCAACTCGGGGCGTCGACGCGGCGGTAGAGGATCTCGCCGGCCGCCGGGCCGGAGTGCTCGTCGGAGACCTCGACCTGCAGGCGGTCGCCCGGCTCCCCGGTCGCGAAGGCGAGGGTCGGCTTGAGGTCGTCGAAGCGCAGCGGGACCGTCACCGCGGTGCTCGCCGCCTCGTTCCCGGCCTCGTCGCGCAGCCACAGCTGCAGGGAGTAGACGCCGGCCGCGGGGACGCCGAGGTCGGCGAGGCTGCGGCGGTCGCGGCCGGCCGCGAAGCGCACGCCGCTGTCGTAGCCGTTGCCGCCGGCGAGGCGCCAGGAGGCGCCGGCGACAGGGCTTGCCGCGCCCTGGTCGGGGTTCTCCCAGCCGAGGTCGAAGTCGTTCGTCCGGCGCCAGCCGCCGCCGCCGGACAGCGCAGCCGCCTTCGGGTGGGCCGGCGGGTTATTGTCGATCCGCACCGTGTAGGAGGAGGTGCAGCGCCGGTTGCCGGCGAAGTCGGTCGCGCAGGCGAGCGCCTGGTGGGACCCGTCGCCGAAGACCCAGGTGTTGACGCCCTGGTGGGCCCAGGCGTCGCCGGGGCAGGGCTGCATCGTCGTCGCCCTCCATTCGCCGCCGATCAGCGCCTTGGCGCAGTTGTGCTCGGTGGATCCGATCCGGGTGCCGTCGAGGAAGCTCTCGGCGAAGCGCACGCCGGCCCCGAGATCGGCCGACCAGATCGCGACGTCCTGGTTGCCCCGGCGCCAGCCGCCGCCGAGGAGATCGCCGCCGATCCCGACGTTGGGCAGGTTGTCGTCCTGGACGGTGAGCGTCAGCCCCCGCAGCGAGGACCACGAGCCCTGTTCGAGCGAGCACCACTTGCCCTCGGCGCGGGCGCAGAGCAGGCGGTCTTCGAAGCCGGGGACCGGGGCCGGGAACCCCTTGCTGAACTCGCGCAGCGCCGTGTCGGTCGAGCTGGCGGAGAGGAACGGGGTGAAGCCACCGGCGGCGTCGACGCTGCCGAGGCGCTGCTCGATCCCGTCGTGGAGGGCGTGCCACCAGGTCCCGCGCACGGCGACGATCCCGGTCCCGGCCGGGGCGGTCCAGCGCCAGCGGGCGAAGCGGGTGCCGGTGACGCTCACCTGGCCGTCGCGGGTGAGGCTCTTGACGTGGACGCCGTCGAAGGGGTCGCCGCCGGCCGGCACGCAGTAGGCGTCGGGGCGGAACTTGGCGCCGCCCGTGGTGTCGGCCCAGCTGGCGTCGGCACCGGCGTACCAGCCGCACTGGGCGACGGCGTACTTGCCCGCCTCCGCCTTCGACGCCGCCAGCAGCAGCATGCTCAGCGCCAGCAACAGCCCCAGCGCGATACCTCGTCCCACGGCAAGCCTCGTCCCAGACATCGTTCCTCCTCCACTCGGGTGCGTACCGAGACCCAAGGGCTGGGCGGGGGCAAACTCTCCCCCCGGGGGACTCCCGAGCAACCGCCTTTGCGAGAATCGGGCTCAATGTCTCTTCCCACGCAGGACCAGATAACCGAGAAGCTGCGCGCCGTCATCGACCCCGAGCTGCGGCGCTCGATCGTCGAGCTGGGCATGGTCCGCTCGATCGAGGTCAAGGAGGACGGCCGGGTCGAGGTGGTCGTCTCGCTGACCACCGCGGGCTGCCCGATCCGCTCCCACTTCGAACAGGCCGTCGCCAGCCAGGTCTCGCAGCTCGAAGGCGTGACCGCGGTCGCGGTCGGCTTCGACGTCCTCTCCGACGAGGAGAAAGGTCAGCTGCAGCAGACGCTCGGCCGCGGCAAGCTGCCGCAGGGCGCGCTGGCGAAGGTCAAGAACGTGATCTGCGTCTCCTCCGGCAAGGGCGGCGTCGGCAAGTCGACGATGACCGCCAACCTGGCCGCGGCGCTGACCGCCGAAGGCCACCCGGCCGGGGCGCTCGACTGCGACGTCTACGGCTACTCGATCCCGCGCATGCTCGGGGTCAACCACAAACCGGAGGTCAACGGCGAGCGGAAGATCCTGCCGCTGGACTCGCCCAGCGGCGTGAAGGTGATGTCGATCGGCTTCTTCGTCGAGGACAACTCCGCCGTCGTCTGGCGCGGCCCGATGCTGCACAAGGCGATCCAGCAGTTCCTCGAGGACGTCGCCTGGGACGAGCTCGAGTACCTGCTGCTCGACCTGCCGCCGGGGACCGGCGACGTCTCGATGACCCTCGCCCAGCTGCTGCCGCAGGCCAAGTTCCTCGTCGTCACGACGCCGCAGCCGGCGGCGCAGTCGGTCGCCCAGCGCGGCGCCGAGATGGCGAAGAAGTTCGACCTCGAGATCCTCGGCGTGATCGAGAACATGTCCGGCTTCACGACCCCCGACGGCGAGCGCTTCACGATCTTCGGCGAGGGCGGCGGCCAGCTGCTCTCCGACGAGCTCGACGTGCCGCTGCTCGGCAAGGTGCCGCTCTCCGAGCCGCTGCGCGAGCACGCCGACAACGGCTCGCCGCTGGTGATCGACGAGCCCGACGCCCCCGCCTCGCAGGCGATCCGCCAGGCGGCGCGCGGGATCGTCGCGATGACGCCGCAGGAGCTGCCGGTGCTTCAGTCGATGCCGGCCGCCGCCGAGGCGCCGCCGGTCAGCGGCACGCCGCTGCCGGTCGTCCAGTAGCGGCGATTCGGCTCTGCCCGCCCGATCGGGCGGGTCCCAGAGTGACGAAGCGCACACTCGGGACCGAAACTTCCGCCATCCTTCAACGTTAGGATTTGCACACAAACGCCTAATCCTCGGCTCATGCCGAGGAGCGGGGGACCCAGGTTTCTGGGGCTAACCCACCTTCGAGTGGGGGCGCAGGCTCCTTCAGCGCCAGCCCGACAGCTAACCCCGCCGGCCGACGAAGGAGGAGTGAATGACGAACGCCCTTGGGGTGGCCAGGAAAACGCCCGCCCTTTGCATCTCCATTGCTGTTCTGGCCATGGTTGCGATCGCAACGGTCCTCGCGGCCCCGGCCAATGCGGAAACCCCGGGCGGGGTTGCCACGACCCCGCCGGAATCCGCCGAAGCGACCGCGCCCCCCGGCAAGGCGATCATCGTCGGCGGCCGGGCGATCCCGCCTGCCGACGCTCCCGCGGCGGTCAAAAAGGTGATCGCTGCGGCGAACAAGATCCGCACCAAGCCCTACATCTACGGCGGCGGCCACGGCCGCTGGTGGGACGCCGGCTACGACTGCTCGGGCGCGGTCAGCTTCGCCCTCCACGGCGGCAGCCTGATCACCACCCCGATGCCCTCCGGCTCCCTCGCCGGCTGGGGCAGCCCCGGCAAAGGCCGCTGGATCACGGTCTACGCCAACGGTGGCCACGCCTACGCGGTGATAGCCGGCCTCCGCTGGGACACCGCAGGCAACACCAGCGGCACCGGCCCCCGCTGGCACAAATCCCTAAGAGCCGCAGCGAGCGGGCCTTTCACCGCTCGTCACCCAGCTGGCTACTGAGCAACCAGGCGGATAGCAGGAGGGGCGGCACCCCCTCTGACAAAGGCTCAAGAAGTCACGCTGGCAGAAGAAGTCCGACCAGCTGCGCGACGGTCTTTGGCAGAGGGGGTGCCGCCCCTCCCCTCCCTACGCGGCCTGATTCTTGAAGTAGTTCGCGTTGATCTCAGCGTATTTGGCCCACTCGGCCGGCAGCTGATCCTCGGCGAAGCAGGCGTCGACCGGGCAGGCCTCGACGCAGGCGTCGCAGTCGATGCACTCGTCCGGGTCGATGTAGAGCTGCTCGACGTTGTCGTAATCGGCCTCGTCAGGCGTCGGGTGGATGCAGTCGACGGGGCAGACCTCGACGCACGAGTTGTCCTTCTGTCCTATGCAGGGCTCGGCGATGACGTAGGTCATTCGAGAAGTTCTCCTAGCTCGTATTTCCGGGTGCCTGCCGGTAGCCCCGGCCAAGCGCGAGCGCACATTTTAGGGATGATGCGGACATGCTGCTGCTGACGGGGGCAACGGGAAGCATCGGATCGCGCCTTCTGCCGCTGCTGCTCGAGCAGGGCGAGGACGTTCGCTGCCTCGTGCGCGAGCCGCGGCGGCTGGGCGCGCGGCGGGTCGACGTGCAGATCGCGCTCGGCGATCTCGGCGAGATGTCGGATCCCTACCTGGTGCGCCAGGCGCTGCGCGGGGTCGACCGGGTGATCCACCTGGCGGCCTCGATCCGCGACCAGCCGCCGAAGCGGATCGAGGAGCTGAACGGGCTGGCGACGGTGCGGCTGCTGCGGGCGGCGGAGCGCAGCGGCGTCGAGAGCTTTCACTTCTTCAGCGCGCTCGACGCGCAGGCGGCGCAGCGGACCCGCTTCTTCCGGGCCAAGTGGCTGGCCGAGCAGGCGGTCCTCTCCTCCTCCCTGCGGACCACCGTCTTCGCGCCCTCGATCGTCTACGACCACAGCGACCCCTGGATCACGCTGCTACGGCGCTTCTCCTTCCTGCCGGTGCTGCCGGTCTCGGGTGAGGGGCGGGCGCGGTTCCAGCCGATCTGGGCGGCAGACGTGGCCCGCTGCGTGGTCGGGGCGCTGGCGCGCGAGCGCGGCGACGAGGCGCGCACCCGGCGCTACGAGCTGGCCGGGCCGGAGACGCTCGACTACGACCAGATGTCCGACCTGGTCAGCCGCATCGCCGGCCGGCCGCGGCCGCTGGTCCACCTGCCGCTGCCGTTCGTGCGGGCGGGCCTGATCGCGCTCCGCAACCTCTTCGGGGAGGCCGTGTTCGCTACCTGGGAGGAGGCCGAGCTGATGGAGGTCTCGATGACCAGCGAGCGGGGGCCGGCCGACGCGCAGGCACTCGGCGTCGAACCGCGAAGGATGAGCGATGTACTGGAGGGCTTTTAGGCAGTTGCGGCGGGCGGGGGGCCTGGTGGCCCTCGCCGCAGCGCTGGCTGCCTTTCTCGCTCCCGCGCAGGCGGCGGCGGTCTCGCTGGTGCCGCCGAAGCCGAACGTCTTCCTCGGCGTCAGCGACCGCGGCACGACGGCCGAATTCAACGAATTCGCCGAACTGACGGGCAAGCACCCGGCGCTGCTACAGACCTTCCATCCCTGGGGCAACAGCCTCAACGAGGCCTACGAACGCTGGCGGGAAACGGCGACGCGGCCGATCCTCCACATCTCCACCGCCGACGACCAGACGCTGGGCGAGCTGATCACCCCGCAGCAGATCGCCCTGGGCTACGGCGACGACTACCTGCTGCAGCTGAACACCTTCTTCGCCAGCAAAGGGCTGCCGGCCTACATCCGGCCGCTGGGCGAGCCGAACCGCTGCCTCAACGCCTGGACGGCGGTCACCTGCGACGGCGCCCAGCGGGGCGGCGAACACACCACCGGCTGGTACAAGCAGGCCTTCCGCCGCATCTCGGCGATCGTCCGCGGCGGCCAGAGCCTGGAAGGCGTCAACGCGACCCTGGCCGAAATCGGGCTGCCGCCGATCAACCGGACCAAAGGCCCGCCGCCGACCGAACTGCCGGCGGCGCCGGTGAGCATCGTCTGGAGCCCCCTGCCCGGCGGCTCGCCGCGGGTCAAAGGCAACTTCCCGGGCAACTACTGGCCGGGGCGGCGCTGGGTCGACTGGGTCGGCACCGACTTCTACTCCCAATATCCCGTCTGGAAGGACCTCAACCGCTTCTACGCGGGCAAGCAGTGGCGCGGGATGCCGGTGGCGATGACCGAGTGGGCCGTCTCCGTCGAGGACGACCCCCGCTGGGTCAAGCAGACGATCGCCTGGACCGTCAAGCACCCCCGCGTGCGAATGCTCGTCTACTACCAGGGCTTCGGCGCCGGCAACCCGTACGACATCCGCCTCTACCCCCGCACCCTCAACACCCTGCGCAAGAAGATCCGCCGCCCCAACTTCCTCGAAACCGCCGACTACAACGCCAGCCTCTTCCCCCCGCTCCCACCGAAGCCGCGGAAAAAATAGTCGCGCATCCGCCGCTTGGCGTGCGAGCGCGTCTGATCTAGGGTCGGGAAAACGAGCGGGAGGTTTCAAAGAATGTCTTGGTTTTCGGGATTCCCCCGGCGTCCATCGCCGGCAACTGCCCTTGCGGCCGTCGCCCTCTTCGTCGCCCTCGGCGGACCGGCATGGGCGGGGCAGCTGGTCAACGGCAAGCGGATCAAGCCGAACACGGTGACGACGAAGCAGATCAAGGACCACTCGATCGGCGAGCGTGACGTCGACCGAGCGCTGCTGGCGCGCCTGCTCGCGGTCGTCGACGGATCGGTGACGGGGTCTTCGGTCGCCGACGGCTCGCTTGGAGCCTCTGACCTCGCTCCGGGCTCGATCGACGGCGACCGCATCGCCCCCGGTGCCGTGGGCAGCTCCGCGGTCACCGACGGGGGGCTGTCGGCCCGTGACCTCGCTGCCGGCGCGATCGAAACCGACGCCATCGGCGACGGCTCGCTGCGCGGCGCCGACGTCGGCCGGTTCAGCGGGACGATCGAACTTCCCTTCGGCGCGATCCAGAACGGCAAATGCGCCAGCTCGACGTCAGCGAGCATCAGCGGCCCCACCCCGACCGAGAACCTGAGTGACGACGCCATCGCCGTGACCCCCAGAGCCGGCTTCCCCGCCTCGACCGTGATCACCGCTGAGCCTGCGGGGGCGAATCAGATCGAGGTCACGATCTGCAACCTGAGCGGCGCCGAACTCACCGCAGGCAACAGGAAATTCAACTATTTGACGATCGACATCGAAGGCAATTAGGGCACGCCGGGCTGCTCGGCAAAAAATAGGCCCTACATACAGCGAGACCGCAGGAACCCGTCTTTAACACGGGTTTTTGCGGTCTCGGCAAAAAGAGAGGCCCGGTTTCCCGGGCCTCTCGAAACTGCTCCCCGTCGGGGGTGGGCTACATCATGCCGCCCATGCCGCCCATGTCGGGCATGGCGCCGCCGCCCCCGCCGTTCTCCTCCGGCGGTTCGGCGATGATCGCCTCGGTCACGAGGATG
>Ga0268266_10000965_pt1 | contig 36604 bp, 44 predicted proteins | sample KBSS13metaG_FD_190356 | JGI IMG/M metagenome (GOLD analysis project Ga0268266, IMG submission 190356) | Switchgrass rhizosphere microbial communities from Kellogg Biological Station, Michigan, USA - KBS S1-3 metaG (SPAdes) (version 2) | ecosystem: Host-associated > Plants > Roots > Rhizosphere...
CGCATTTTCTAGTAAACATAATATAACTTATAGGACGTTCCGACACAGAGAAAATACGCCAAGTGAGGAAAAGCTGTCAATAGTTTTTTGTGGGATTTGTGGATTTTGTGTTAATACGCTCAGTCTAAAGGACTTAGCGGACGAAGGAGGGGCGAAGGCCGGAAACCGTCCGCTCGACTGCCTGCCAGTCCGCGGCTAACCCGAGCCTCAGAATCTCGTTCCGAGCGTCCTCGCCATTGGTAAACCGGCGCGCCTTTTTCGGGTCGTAGGTTACGCCAAAGCTGTGATTGACCACGTCGCCCGAGATCCAGGCCGGTATCGAACAGCTTTGGTATTCGATGAGCCAGGCCGAGGTCATTTCATTTGCAACGGCCGGACGCGCAGAGCGCCGCAGCGCCGACGCCGGCGCCGATGACAAACCACTTCCCCGCTCGTTTCGCTCTACGCCAGAATGTCCCGCCATTAGCGACCGCCTTGTAGGCGTCACGCTCCCTCTCGACGGCCGACAGCTGCTCTCCGGCGAGGCGGAGCTGCTCCTGCTTCGAGTTGGCGTCGGCTTGGCAGGTAGCGAGCTTTACGGAGTCTTCCCGGCATTTCTCGACGGTGTCCCTCAGAACGGGCAGATCGGCTTGCGGAATCGACGCTTTCGCGTCGGGCGAGGGATTCTGCGGAGTCGCGGGCGGTATTTCTATTTTTATGGGCTGAGGTAAGCCGGGAATCTGTTGCGGGATCCACGAGGCGATTTGCGCCGGCGTCTTGATTTGCGCTGCCAGCTTCTGCATTGCGTCGAGTTGCTTGGCGGTCGCTTCATCCCGGGCTCGATCGGCGTCCTGATGCTGCTTCATCTGGTCGGCGGCCTGATCGTAAACCTTCTTTGCCGCGACGACTTGGGCTTCGGCTCTTAACCGGTCATCGTGCTCCTGGAGCCATGTCATAAAGCCAAAGGCGCCAACGGCCAGAGCCATGCAGCCGGCCGCAACCTCGAGTTTTGCGCGAAGAGAGATCATGACGCCTCGACCTTCGGCGGCGCGCCCCTAACCTCTTCGGAGGAGTCGCGCAGGAGGTTTTGCAGGTTCCGATAGGTGCGCTCGAGCTTGCGCTGCGCTTCGTTCATACGGATCGATTCCTTCATCGATCGGTTCAGGTCGTCGGAAAGGCGGACGCGTTCCTCGGCCAGGACCGCGAGCGTTTCGTTTATGACTTCCCTTTCCTTTTCGTTAAGTGCCATCGTTCCCCCGGTTCGACTGCATGAGCCACCGTCCGAAGAGCCGGCGGTCCTCTTCTTTGACCGAGCACATGAGGACCATAGCGATCGCGAAAAAACGGCGATCCTCGAGCTCGCGCTGCTCGCGCCGGCTCCGCTCGTCGGATTCGTGCTGGTCGCGGACTTTTTTTCCGAGGCCGTTGACGTCGCGCTTCAGGCCCTTCAGTGTCGCCCATGCAAAGCCGGCGATCGCGGCGATCTCTAGCGCGCGATAGAGGAGCGTTGGATTTAGATCAGTAGGCATGCGAGCTCGCCGGCCAGGTCACGGATGCGCGCTTCATTTCTCGGCTTCTGCGCTTCCTCGAGCGTGGCCTGTAGAATCTCAATTCTCATCTGCTTATAGAAGGCGGCTCGGAAGTCCGCATAGTCGGGGATGCGAGCGAAAGGCTTCGCGTCCAAGTGACGCAGCATCTCGTCAACTGCGACCGCGGCCATTCTCCCTTCGGGAGTGGGTTCCCGAAGCGTGCGGATGTTCATTTAGGACCTGGTTCTTCTAACTTCCCGCCGAATCTCGAAGCCGCATTACCGGCGACGTTCAAACCGTAAAGCGTTCCGATTAGAATCGCGACGCCGCCGACGTCGGGAATCTCTCTCTTGAAATAAACTATATAGGAAATCCAAGTCACTGCGGCGATAAGGATGAGGGCCGTTGCCACTCGCGAGAACGATGGGACTCCATTGTCAGAGAAGACGCCGGTCCAGAATCTCTTCGCGCCATCGCTCATTTGCGAAAAGAACCAGTAGAGCGCCCCGACTAGTAGACCGCCGACCCCGAATTTCAGGAGCAGCTTGGCGAGCCAAAAAAGGAATTCGTTCATCGGTTGCGTTCCATGTAGGTTATTTCGTAAGCTATGGGCGGTACCATAAAGATGAAACTCTGGCCACTTCCCCTTGAAGGATTAGACATCGTCGACTACGCGCTTCTTTTCCTGCTGCTGCTCTTGCTCTTTTCGATTCTCGATGCCCGCGAGCTGGTCCGCATCAATGCCGAGATTGGCAAACTGTTTCATTACGCTGTCGTTTTGACGCCAAACTCGGCCGCATTCACTCCAGACACCGTCCACGCTACGCCCGTATTAGGGTCGACCTCGAAGCACGCGAAAAAATCTCCATAAGAACTCAGCGACAGAGAAAAGTCGGCGCCATTGTCGAACGTCGTTCCGCCACTCTTGCCGCAGGCTCGTATCTGTCGAGTACCGGCATCGTCTTTCTCGGCGCGCATGTTCACACATACGGCCTTGACGGCGCTTCCAGAAATCGAGGGATAGGTGTAGCGGTCGAGATGTCCGACTGTGGCGTCCGTGACATAACTGCTGTCATCGTCCGGCGGAGCTTCCGAGACGGCCATACAATTCTGCGCTCCGGGATTCGAGCCGCTCCCAAGGCACACCCACACGACCTGTGCGGTTCCCGGATTGTCGGTAGTCGTCGCGCCGCCGGTTGTGGCCCATGTGGGATGCGAGCTTGCTGTCAATCCGGCTCCGACGATCGACTGCACGCGCTGTACGTTTCCGTTTGAATCGAGAATCGTCTTGCCGACTGGAACAGCCGTACTTGCTGGCCAACTCGCGAAGGTCCGCGTGTAGTCGTTTTGCGTTCCGTTGCCGCTCGGCAACGACGTGACCATCTTGACGTCACCGAGTGCAGTTGAATAAGCGCCCCCGACGGTAGGATCCAGCAGGTAAAAATCATCCGCATACCAGCCAGGAAGCTCCGCCGCGAATCGGAAAGCTCCCGAAAAAGCATTCGCGGTGCTCTGCGTATTTTGACTTGAGAGGTTGAGAATTAAATTTCCGTCGAGCCAAACCTTCACGACGCCGCTCGATCCGTTCACGGTTACTTGAAACTCGAGATAGTGCCATCCGAAAAACGCCAGCGACGACGAAGCGGTTCCGAGGAGCGTTCCGAGCGTTCCTATGGAGCCGCCTCTCCGCGCTCTGAGAGTGCCGCTTCCGTCGAGCGTCAATTCGACCTGGTTCGCCCCCGCGGCCGAATCCCAATAGCTGCACAATTGCTGCTCCGATGCGGGAGTGTTGCTGATGTATATTGCGAAGCCTGCGATGACGGTGGCGCGCGCCGAATACAGCTGTAGAAGCCGGCCGTTTCCGTTGGCATTGTTTTGAAACAACGCCTGCGGGCCGGTTCTTACGGTCGCCGTCGAGATGGCAAATGAACCTCCCGTGTTGGAGGCATCCCATTTCTGCGAGAGCGTATTGTAGTCGTCAAATCCGTCGGCGAAAAAGATGCTTGCGGTCATGGCATCAAGAACTCCTGGATCGGGCTAAGCGGGCCGCCGGGCGGACCGGAGTTAGGAATGTTTGGAACGATGGTCAACACCGACAGCTGCGCGATTCTGCCCTGCGGATTCGCGCCTTGAATTGCGATTGTTCCGACTTGGGTCGCCCGCGCTTTCGGACTTCCCGCCACGATCGCGAGGACGTCGACCTGAGTCTCGCGATTCGCCATTTACAAGGTTCTCCGAAAGAAATCGAAATATCCCGTGACAATCTGATTCGCTCCGTTCGAAAAAACGGCGATCCCGACTCTCGTCGGTCCGGAAGTTAAAAATGCCGTCCGGCTCACGCTGCCTATCTGCGTTAACTGCCCGCCGCGTTTGCCCGCATAGAAGAGGAGATTTGTCCCGTCATCCTTTACGGAAAGATACCAGGGCGGCCCCGCCACATTCGTCGCCGCCACAACCGCCGACCCGTAGGAACTCGCGTTGAAATTATCGACGCTCAATCCGAACTGATTTGCCGTATTTCGGGCCGAAATCGCTAGGACGATTCCCTTGTTCGAACTGTCGCTAAGAAGAATGCCGATTTCGGCAAAGTTCGTGAAGGAAAGCATTTCATGGTCATCGCATTTCAGGACGGCTTGCCAGGGCGTGGCCGGAGCCGTTTTGTAAATGCCTCTGATCTGATTTCCGGAATCGGCCTGGGCCTTGAGGCATAGCAGGCTGTTCGCGTTTTGCGCTGAGCTCGTGCCTTGATTAAGCCAGGTCCAGCCGCTGAATGTTCCGTCAAACTCGTCATCGATGCTTCCGGCGCTCGCAGGGGGAACGTCATAGCTCTTCGTGATACCAGGCCAAACAATCGCGTTCGTCAACGTCGCGTCCGCCGCGCCAATCAGGTAGGCCGCGGTTGTGTCGCCCCCTCCGCCGCCGACCATAACCCACCGCGTGTGCGCGTTGTCCCAAACCGCGATAACAATTCCATTAGCGGAAATATCGCCGGCGGCAATCGCCACGCTTCCCTGTTTGACCAGCGTCTTCGCCGTGCCTCCCGTCGCCCCTGTGTCGCCCGGCAGGGTGAGCGTCGACGCCCCAGTGCTCGCATTCGCCGCACGAAATACCACCACGCTACCGTCGACAACGCCAGGAGCTGGCGAAAGCGTTACGCTGTAGGCGTTGGCGCTTCCCGCATCGGCCGCGTAAATCAGGCTCTGCTGCTGAATCTGGCTGGAGGCGACAGTTCCGTCTGCACCCGCCTGTGCGAGCAAATCCCAATAAGTCGTATTCGTCGGCGCGTTTCCGGTAGTCGCAAGCTTGCAAACATAGCTCTGGATTTTCCCGGACACGGTGTACGCGACGACGTCAAAAGGGCTATAGGCTGTCGCTCCCGAATAAGTGCCGCGCCAGGTGAAGAGCGGCTGAACGGTCGACGAAGATACGGCCGCGCCGCGCGTCCCGACGAGAGTGATCCCGACGTCGGCGAGCGTCGTGTCCTGGCTGCCAGGCGCGACAATCGTCAGCCGATCGCCAGCATTCAGCGTGAAGCCGCTGGTCGTAAAGGTGAAAACGCCGCTTGTTGAAATTGCTATCGTTCCGACGGAGGAACCGTTCTTGTAAACCGTGTAAGTCGCCGTCGCTGTCGGATTGGTCCCGACGCTTCCCTTCGAATCCGGGCTCGTGAAGTTTGCCGGGAAAATCACGGCATAGGCCGCAGTGTAGATCGCAACGATTTGTCCGGCCGAAGGTTTCCCGGCAACGGCACTCGCAACGCGATCCGGCCGGTCGACAATCCGCACCAGTTTTCCGAGAGTGCTGCTGAACTGGATAATTTGCCCATCCGCCCATGCGGTTCCCGGGCTATCAAAGAGCGTGCTAAGGATTCCGATAACTTCCTGCGAACTGCTCGAGCCGGAAAGGTCTCCGCCCGCAGTGAAGCTAGAGCCTCCACTTGATCCGCCACCGACGATCTGAAAATCCGTGTTGTCATAGACAAGAGGGATAATCTGGCCGGCCGCCATCGTTCCCGCCGGAGGGTCGACCTTCGATCCGCCCGAAAAGACTTTTATATTTTTGTTTCCGAGGCCGCTGACGTTGATCGTGCTCGCGCCGGTATTCGCGTGCGCGACCTTCATCATTACCAGCATGCCCTCGCCATAAGCCGCCGGCGCGGGCGTCAGCGCCACAACATAAGCATTTGCGGCTCCGGTATCGTCGGCGTAGACATAGCTCTGCAGCTGGATCGCCGCGACCATCACGGCGAGGTCCGGCATCAGCCACCAATTTGTACCGTTGAAAAAGAGAAGTCCGCCGGCGCCCTGAACGCAGTGCTTCGAAGCGGAGCCGTTGAGCGTTCCCGAGCTCGGCGTCAAGCCGCAGCCCGCCGCGCCAGTGAAGAGCACGCCGCACATGAAGCCATCGACGAGCGTGCTGTCCAGCGTCAACGCGGGATTCGACGCATTCGACATCACGACGAGCTTGCCCTGGTCGCTCGCCTGCAGCGTATAGGCCGAGCCGCTCTGTGGATTGACCTTTCCGACGTTCGCGACGTGCAGGCCCAGATCCCGGACCAGCTTTTGCGGACTGTTTGGATCCGGATAGGCAGCGCCGCTTTCGAATACGCCGAAGACACGGCCGGCGGGCGGAGTGAGGGCTGACGGATCGAAGTTGACTTCTGTCGGTTTCGCGCCGAGGGTTACTGGCATGGTTTCTTGAGAGCTTTAAGCGCCATTGATATAAGCATCGCCGCCGTCGGGCAAAACTTCGGGAGCATGCGGCGTGCTCGGGCAAGTGCCGTGACCCTTGAAGCCGCGGCCCACCTGCCCCGAAATCTGATAAACGTTGACCGTGACGGAGGTCTGCGGCGAGCCAAAATCCGTCGTCTGCATCGTCGGCGTATAGATCGCCGTCGGCGTCGTCAAATTTGAAATCGTCCGCACGACGCTCGCGCCGTTGAGGATTTCGACTTCGTAAAGCTCGGAATCTTCGCCGACCGGTAGCGGACTGACCGTAGAGGTCGAGCCATCGGCGCCGGCGAATCGCGAGCGCCGCAACCAGGTGATTATGAGATTCCCGTCGACGTCAAGGATTCCGCCGACTTCCTTCGGAGCATAGGGTTTCAGATCGTTTCCGTTGTCGGTGAAAGTTTGCGAAGTGACGTCCGTTACGTCCTCGCCGGCGGCGACACCGCGGTAATAGCGCGAGACGCCGAGCAGATCTAGGCCGTCTTTATGGCGCGTGAGTCCGATGCTGACATCGAGGACCAAGTCGCCGCTTGCGTGTAAGTTTCCGCCGTTCGAAAAATCTCCCCAAAATCCGCATACCCACTCTGTGCCGCGCAGGCCGCGATAAAGGTCGGAAAACGTGTACGTTCCATCCATGTTCGCGACGACCGTCTTTGCTTGCAGGATCTCGAATCCTCCCGCGGCGTGTCCGACGATAAAGGTGTTTGCTCCGGCCGCGAGCTCGGCATCTGTCGCGCTTTGCGGAGTCCCGGAAGTAAAACGAACGATTAGGGTGCTGACGCTGTCAAGAACCCAAGGCGCCGTGGGGTTAGCGAGCGTGTTCGTCGAATAACCGAAGGCCGCCGGTTCGACGGATTGATCGATCGGAACGAAAGCCGAATCATCTCCCGAGCGATACAGCGTCAAGCCAGCATAGCCCGCGACCGCAGATCCACCGGCGAAATACCATCCGGTCCCGCCCGCGTTCGCATCCGCATCGCGAATTAATGGAATATCGAGGAGCATCAGCACGGCTACGGCTTTAACTTTCGTCGTGCTTCCGGTTTTCGCTCCGCCGACTCCGGCGACGGCGTACGAGGTCGTATAGCTGTCGGCGTTATCCCGGACCGATTGCATCTCGAGTGTGAGGCCTTGTCCCACGGTCGCCTCGGGGATCCGCGCGCGATAGGGCTTACTGTTATAGGTGTAGGTAACGACGTCGCAGGTGTCGAGTAGGATATATTTCATGCGCCAGAGCTTGAACGTCGCCTGGTCGCGCTCGAGCCACATTAGAAACAGTGTTTTGTCCCCTAGCTGAGCGGCTTGCGTGTCCGAAAGGACCAGCGCGAGATCGACTTGCTGCTGATTCCTGGTCGAGACGCAGCGTTCAGAGCGCGCCTTTTCCTGCTTTCCGGGTTGATAGTTCTTCCCCGGATTGCGATACGTGACCGTAAGGATCTGCGGGAGGTCCTGCTCTTGCATGATCTGAAACGGATTAAGCTTCGCGCCTTTGTCCTCGACGAGTCCGAGATCTTCCTCCGGAATGTCCATCACCGGATCGAGGCCGCGGGGAACGAAGCGAAGTACGCCATCCGATTCGCATCCATCGAAAAGAAAGGCAATCATTAGTTGCCGGAGAATCTCCGCGGCCGTCTTGGTATCCGTGATGGCATAGCCGGAAACGACGTCCGTCGGCTCAATATACGAGCTCGTGAGCTTTGTGACGTCGACCTCATTGGTCGCAAGCCCGGCGCGCTCGCAAATGTCGAGAACGACCGATGAGAGCAGGCCTTTAGGAGCTCCAGTTGTAAGGATCTTCGCCCAAGCGGCCGTGGCATACGGAAAAAGGCCCTGGTATCCATCAGGAACACCGACCGTACCGTCTGTCCCGTTCGTGAAACTATTGTCCGACAGTGCGACGCCGATCTTGAGTGTGTTTCCGAGAGCATCGGCAAATAGGAAAAGCGCGGCGACCCAATCGGTATAACTTCCTGATCCCCTTGGAATGTCGAAAATGTTGACGCCGCTCGTCACGGCGATGTCGCTCCCTCCGCTTCCGCTGTTTACGGCGACGGCATAGGAGGCCTGCCCGGAAACCCTGATGATAAAAAGTTCTGCGTCGAAAGCGAAAGATGACCCCGTATAGTTTGCGGTGATGTTCAACCGCGAGCAGGCCTTTGCGTTGTCGCAGTACCAAATGCCTTTGTCATTGTTGGCATAAGCCGGCGTCCAAGTATTTCCGCCCGATGGCGCATCGTCGGCGATTGTCGGTGCAAAAGCTCCGCTGTGCCTCCACCGCGCGACCGCGATTAGAAAATCTCCGGCCTGTATCGGCTTCGTCAGAGAGACCGTAAGGTCGGGATCCGGTCCGATAGTATCGACGAATCCCTGGTCGAGAACGGCCGGCCCGTTCGCATCGTCGAAAATGATCTCGGCGCGGACGTTCGGGACTCGATTTCCGAAGTTTGCAAGAGGAAAGTTTTCCCATACCGCATAACACATACCTCGGAAAGCCGGCGTTTTGGCGGCTCCTTCGGTGGATTGTATGACCGGATCCGGAAGCTGCGTCTCGTCGCCTTTGTATATCGTCGGCGCCGGATAATATGATGCGAGGCTCTTCCAGTCGTCGCCATTCCTGGAGGGCGTGACGCCGGAGTTGCCCTGAACGGCGACGTACAGCTGTCCGCCATAAGTAACGACGTCGCCGGCGCCGTAGTTTACGAAATTATTCCAAGCCGGATAGTCGCTTAACTGTTCCCAGAATGTTGTCCACGAGAGCCCGCTTCCCGGCTCGACGCCGGTGCTTAAGGAAATCGATTGCCAGACGAGATCGGACCATGCGACGACGTTTCCGGGGTTGTACGTTTCTGTCGCAGACCAGAGCGGGTAATCCTCCGGACGATAACTCGCCGAGGACCCGGGTTCCGGATCGTAAACGATTTTGCTGTCAAACCAGACCCGCCGGATCCGCGCAGGCCCTTCGCAGAATGCTACAGCGAAGTTTCCAAAGTACGTATAGGTCGTGACCTTCGGTCCGCCGAAGCATCCGCCGCCGCTCGTTTTGGCGACAGACTTAATTCCCGGTTCCCAAATGAACCCGCCGGCGACGCGGTCGATCCCATACCCGAACGCGATCGGATTCCCCTCAATCGATTCGCTGAATTGATCCTGCAGCGGTTGCTGCTTTAGGTGCGGCTGATTCAGGAGACGATAGATCGTCGTCCCGATCTCGAAGGCCGCTATCGCAATGCCGATCGCGAGTTTTGCCATCAGTCCACGACGCCAGGAATCGAGAACACTCCCGCGATCCGCCTCCGCCACTTTGCGTCGAGCATATGCTCGGTGACACGCTCGAGGCCTTGATAGGCCTGGATTACTGAGGTGAACCCGAACAGGTCGCCGGCAATGGCGACATGACACGGACTTTGTCGCGCGTCGCCTCGAGCTGCCCCAGGTAGTCCAGCAATCGGAAAATTGAAAACGATCACATCCGCGGGCCGGAGTTCGGAGAACTTCTTCTCGAGCAGTCTTGTCCGTAGCTCCGCCAGGGCGTTGACATCGCGCGTATATGTCGCATAGTCGCGGAGCGTGATCGGAATTCCTTCCGTGTCGACCAGGCCGAAGGCCTCGCAGGGGCCGAGAAACACTCCGACGCAATCGACGCCAGACGTCGTGCGTCCCTTCGTTCGTCCCATGAGTCGGTATGGTGTGCCGATGTAGGCGCGCGCTGCTTCCAAGACTTGCGCTCTAGTTGGCATCGGGATAGTCGAGGATCTTGTCCTCGCCAGGCATAAACGGCTCACCGCGAAAATTTACGATGTTAGTGAACTTGTTTTGACAGTCGAAAATGGTGTGATTGCATCCTGGATCGATGCTGAACGTATCGCCAGGCGAAGGAAGGATCTCGAGCGGAAGGTAAAACTTGATTGTCTGGTCGAGGCCGCCGAGGAAGCGTTTAACCTCGAAGGACTGCCCGGCCAGCACTCCCGACGTGAATGTCAGAACGCCGCCATCAAACCAGCCGTCGGGCGCACCGGTCGTCGGCGTGCCCGTTCCTACCATAAGAAGCCGCGGACTCGGGAAATTGATGGTGATGGTGAACTCGTCCACGACTACGCTCAGCGCGACTTCCTGACGATAAGTCGAGAGGTCGACGTTACAGAGCCATTTGGACTTCGAGTCCACTCGAGCGCCGGCCGTGACGATCGCCGGCTCGCTGACGAAAATGTCGCCGACGTAGTGCGCCATGTCGTCGTGCGAATCGTTGAAAGCCAGCACCTGCACGAGCGAGAGGTCTTGACCGGCCGGCAGCGGGATCGAATCGACTTGCGGGTTTCGCGCCGCGGAATCGTAAAGCATCTGCCAGCTCGCGCCGCCATTGAGCGTGTACCAGATCGAAGCGCTGCGGGTGTTGGCGATAGCTCCGAAAAACGTCCCGACGCCGGATAGGACGTTGAGCGTCCTTGGATTCGAGCTGCCGGCAATCGCAGCGAAGGACCAGACGCATCCGGCATACCTGTGCGTATGCTGAACGACCGAAGAAGCGTAGGTCGTGGGATCGCTGTCTACAGCATTAGCGGCGTTGTCATACGGTAGTGTCGTCCCGCCATCGAGGCCGAAGTAGGCGTGATTTTCATCTATGCCGTTTTCGTACTGCCCGACGTGTCCATTGGCACCCCAACCGTTCAGCAGAACCGTCGGACGTGCGACGATTTTAGACTGCGTCGTGCCGCTGCCGAGCTCGGCGCGGCAGATCGGACCGTAAGTCGAACCGAGCTTCGTCGTCAGTTTTTGCGTGAGGCCGCGAAGCTCGATGTTGCCGACGCCCCCGGCCACCTTGACGGCACCAAATGATCCCTTCCGCAAGGTGATATGTCCCATCGTCAGATCGGCCCAATTGACAAGGCGGATCGTTATGGTCGCGTCGTCGAAGAGATGCGCGCGGAGATCTTCCTCGGTTATCGCATCTGAATCGAGCAGGCACGTAACCTCGAGGTTGTCGACGGAGAGGTCGCTCTTCGATGACATCGCGGTGTTGCTAGAACCGCTTCGAGCTGTATAGGTGATCGCGCCGTCTCCATCGCCCGCGTCATAGGTGAGGTCCTCGTCATGCGTCGTAAAGCCGAGGATCATCCCGTCGCGGCGCTTAACGCTCAAGATATAGGCGAGCGTCGTCGGGTTGCCGGCGAGGTGCGCCTGCATTGCGACGGAGGCGGTTTTCATCGGTCAGAAATTCGGAGCGAGGACCTCGATCAGTCCTATGGAATTCCATGACCCGAGCGGCTCGTCGGCGGGCGATTCTTCGAGTGTCAATTGAAAATCGTCGGCCTCCAGGCGGACCGGGATGTCGTACTCGAAATCGACTAAATCCCCCGCGCTCCGGCCGGTCACAAGGCCCGTCGTATGGTCGACGTCAAACGGCGTCGTCGTGTTATGCAAAAAGCAGGTGTTAACGAGATTTACGCCGGTATAGTCGACGACATCTTCTGTGACTGGCTTGGAAATCAGGTCGACATAGGAGCGGCCGGCTACGGTCCGGGTGACGGCACACTGAACGCCGCCGGCCACGGCCACTAGAGGCTGCCCGACTGCTTTATACGCGCGATGATCTCTGAATCGGAAGCCGTCCGCCATGCCGCCGACATTCAAAAAAAAGGCTAGGAGATCATCGATGAACTGCTGGCGATTGCCGGAATATTTCTGCGGCGTGCGCAGATCGCATTGAAACTTGCGGCGAGCCTTTGCCCAGTTCCGGTTTCGCTGTTCGCCGCCGGAAAGTCCCTGATTGATCGTCGTGCTGAATGAGGGACCGCCCACCGCCCGGAACGAAATAAAAGTCGGAAATTGAACTTCAAAAAAACTCATCGATTCCTTCCATGTGCGAGCGAAAGTTGACGCTGGAAATCGGCCATCATTTGGCCTTTGGACTTTTTGAAACTGTCGAAGTCCTGAACGCCATGGAAGTGAAACTGATAGGAATACTGTTGCGAGCTGCCCATTTGCAGCGCCGGCGCAACCTGGCCGGCCTGGCGTGGGACAAAAAACTCCGGATGCTTTTCCCCTACGATGTAAGCCCGGCCAGGAGTTACATCGCCGCCGTTTGCGAGGAAGCCTCCGAAGAAACTAAAGATCGAGCTGAAGGCGCCGCCGATTCCGGAGGCGATTTTCCCGAAGAAACTGAAAATGCCGCTAAACGCGGAGGAAAAGATGCTTCCGATCTTCCCGAAAAGTCCGCCGAACATTCCGCCGCCGCCGCCGTCCTGGTCGCTTCCGCCGAGCCCAGGGATGCTTTCGTCCCAGATCCCGCCATTATCCTTCGTGGCCGACCCGCCCCAGAGTCCGCCTCCGCCCATACTCCCGAAGATGTTTCCGGACGCGTCGACGGGAACCACATAGAAGGGTGAGGCCTGGGAACCGTCGGCTTTTTGGCCCAGGCCTGGAATCGCCCCGCCGAAGAACTTGTTATTGATGAAGCCGGCGGCCTTTCCGATCATGGTTTGGAAGCCAGCTTTTACAATCGACTCCTCGAGGCCTTGGAAGAGTTCCCTGAAATTGGCCTTTCCGGTCACCACCAGTTTCGCGAGCTGCGTCGAGACATCGTCGATCGCCTTGCCGAAAGCTTCGAAAACCTTGCCGCTGAAATTGCGGCCCTGCAGCGCGACTTCGTTCATCGTGGCCCGGAATTTGTCGCCGAGGCTCCCGACCTTCATTGCGGCCTGGTCCCATTGCTGAATCATTCGAGCCTGGAAGTCATACTCCTCCGCATCGAGAAGCATCGTCGACTGATGGTTTTCCAGAAGAACCGCCCGCAGGTCTCCGATTCTCTCGATTTCCTTCGCGTAACTTGTGATTAGGTCGTAACGCGAGGCTTCCTCGATCGTCGCGTCGCGATAAGCATCGTCGGATTTAGCCTGAAGAAGCTGCCGCTGCCGCTCGATCAATTCGCTAGACAACGCGACGCCTTTATCGTTCCCGTCTCGTATGAACGCCTGCAGTTGCATTGCTACAGTTTCGGCGCGAACCGCCGCAGCGCTCTGGAGGTGCGCGTCAGCTATAGCTGCTACGAATGGTCGCAGAGCCGCATAAGAAGCTGTTTCTTTATCGAGTTCGGTAGACAGTTTGGAACTCAATGCTGCGCTCAGCTTTTTTTTGTTCTCTTCTAGTTCCTCGTTTGCGAGAGCCAACCCGTCCGCTAGTTGCTTGACCTGCGGGCTCTCTTCACCTAATTGCTCAGCCAATTGGTCATGGGCCTGTTTCAGCACTAAGACTTTGGCAGATTGCTCGGCGAGCATGCCGTCGAGCACCGCCGAAGCTACGCCTCCGTTTCTATAAGCCTGGGCGAGCTTGTCAGAGGCTGCCGCCTCCTCGTCGAACTTTCGGCCCTGTTTGTCTAAATCGCCGATTATTCCTTTGATTGCGCCGCCGAACGTCGCGGCCGCGCCGGCAGCCTTAATCGCGCCCTCATTTGCGTCGACGAGTTTGAGTGCTTCTGGAGTCTTGCTCTTGGCGGCTTCCGCCCTCAATTTTCCGAATTCTTCGTCGCCTTTTTTTGACGCCTCGGCGATGAGCTGCGCGGCTTGGCTGCCGGCCTGCCCAATTTTCAGCCATCCCTCGCGCTCTAGAGCAAGCGCGTTGATTCGCTCTCTAATGCGTTCCAGGACAGTGTCCTGCCTCGCCGGCTTGGTATCGACGTCGCCCATGTTTCCACGGTCGCCGCGATGACTAAGCGTCCATGGCGCTCGAGGCCCCATCATGTTTTCGATGAAGTCCGCGTTGTCCTTCCAGAGTTTTTTGTTGTACTCGCTGAAGTCCTTCGAGTCTTTTTTCTCTGTCTCGACGACGTTGTGGTAGGCCTTCTTAACGTCGTCCCAACTGGCTTCGCCTAACCCGAATGCGGAGAGCGTTGCAAAAAACTCTTTATCTGCTTTTAAGTCTGCCACTACACCGGCGCCGGCAGCTTTGATCGAGCGGAAGGCTGTAGTGACAGTTCCAGCGACGGCGATCGAGGCTTTTGCCATCCACGCCATATCGTCGACGAAAGCGTTGATTGCGGAGTGTGAATCCTTCAGGCCTTCGACGAGCTCGTGCGTGACTGTCTCCAGCGCTGGCAGGAGGTCTTTCATGAATCTTAGAGAAATTCCATGGCCGGCTTCCTCGATCGTTTCGAGATTGTCGCGGAAATGCTCGGCGGCGGCGGCAGTGTCTGTATCGAGGATTAAGCCTAAGGCTCGTGCGGTGTCGAGAAACTCTTCGATCCCCTGCTTCCCTTCATTCAGGAGCGGAACCATCGCGGCACCGCCGCGGCCGAAAATCTCAATCGCGAGTCCGGTCTTTACTGCGCCGTTCTGCATTTGTGAAAACTTCTCAGCCAGATCCGCGAATACGTCCTCTGTCGACCGAATCTGACCGTCAGTTCCGCGCACCGCCACGCCAAGCCGGGTGAAGGCGTCGACTGTCCCAGGCGCCGACGTGGCATTCTTCAGCATCGACTTATCAAGTTTTTCCAGACCTTTCGCGAGCGTCTCCTGGTCGACGCCGGTCATTTTCGCGGCAAAAGAAAGGCCCGACAGCGCCTCAACGGAGACGCCAGTCGTTTGGGAAAGGATAAACAGCTTCGCCGCCCCTTCTGTGGCATGAATGGCAAGGCCGATAGACGCAGCGTCGAGGGCCGCGATCGCCGCCGCGCCAGTGCCGGCGCCGATGGTCAGGAAACTGAGCCCTCCAGACATTTTTCCGATTCCCTCGGCGGCTTTGGCTCCCCACTCTCCGACGCGCGACAAGCTTTCGCCGAGGAGCTGCCCGGTCTCGCCGAATGGCGCGAGCAAGGATCCGGCAAGCGAACCAAGTCGGCTAAATGAATCCTCGATGTCGCGCGAGGTCCGCTTCGCGGAGTAGGATGCTCGGGACATCCCGTCGACGAAGTCGGCGGTATTTGCCTTTAGCTGAACGAACAGGCTTCCCAAAACGTTCATTCTATTGACTCCAGAGACAATCTCGAAGTAGCGTAATGTTCCTTAGAATCAGGCGGGAAGGTGACGACCATGAAGGCCCTTATCATTGGTGCGCTCGTCCTAGCGACCGTTCCTCAGCACAAGAAAGACAACGAAAAACTAGGCGATTCATACGCGAAAGCCGCGCTGTTGGCGGCGAAAACCATCCGGGCGGATCGTTCTTTGCCGAAATATGAAAACGGCGAAGCCTTGGCGAATAGGCATACCATCGAAGCAATCAATACTGCGGACGCCGAAGCGACGACCAAAAGTGAGAAAAACGTCACTGCGGCTCTCAATCGAATCTACACCGCGCTGTTGCTTCACAATTCGTCGCGCGATTTTATCGAGACGAATTATGTAATTTCGATTCGCGAATCGAACGAGCTCATCAAAAATATGAAGGTGGATGAGGCAATGTCGAAGGACGAGAAGGTCCTTCGGATGAAGGCCCAGGAGGCCAGCTGCTTCGACGCCCTGGAGGATTCATTGCGCTCCCGTTCGTCCGTGATACCGAACTCCTGCAGCGATCAAGCATTCACCGCGGCGTCTAATTAACCCTTCCCGGCCCGCAGCCGAGAGCACGCGAGACTTCCTCGATTTGCGAATTAAGTCTTTCCTTGTCCCGTTCTGCCTGAAGTTTTCTGCGATAGTCAGGGACAAAGTCGGTCGCATCGAATGCCGGCTGATCTTTGCCGCGGAAGGCGTTTCCGATTGCCGAAGCGACGATCCCCGCATTCAGTTGCGCGCGGTTGCGTTCTTCCGTGCGCCGCTCGAGGAGAGCCTCATATTCAGCCCAAGTCAGCTCGCCGAACTCGCTATCGCTGAGACCGAGGTCGTATCTGGCGACGGACCAGAGGTCGAGCCAGGTTGGTTCGACGCCGGCGGCTCCGCCGGCTCCTGCCCGTTTGGGTCAGGTTTCTCCTCGCCGGCGCGCAGTTTACGCAAAAGCGTTTGCCGGTCCTGCGGCATATTGACTAGGTATGCCTCCCAGAGCGCCTCGGCGACTGCCGACTCATTGCCCGGGTCGATATACGACCCGATGACCTCGAAGCCGTCATCGGTCGGATTTCCGTCTTTGTCGACCGTCGCATATTCCGGCTGATACCTGAGAGCCGCAGCCCAGAGCAGCGCCGTCAGCATCCTCGCCGACATCCTCGTCCAAAACGCGATTCCGATCATCCGCGTCCCGGCCTTTTCTTCTGCTGCGGCAAGCGCGTTGAAATCGAGGAGCAGCAGGAAGCTTCGCGTGAACTTCGCGTCGCCGTCCTCGAGGTCGAGCACCAGGGGGTATGTCTTCGCAGTGCGCTTTTTTAGAGCTGTAGGAGCCACTTGGCTTGCCTCCGTTTTCGAGAGGGGCCGCGAGGCCCCTCAGTTTCTTTTAGGACCCGGCGGTGTAGGCGTTTTCGCCCGTGATCGTCAGTTTGCCCGAGAACGTGACCTGCTTGTCATGTTGCGCGTCGAAATCGCAGGCCGACACATAGGCCTCAAAATCCCAATGCCCGCGCGGCGTTCCTGGCGTGTCGCCGTCCGGGAGAAGAATCTTCCAGTTCCCCCTCCGACGGCTCTTGAAGTCGTCGCGGACGGATTGCTGCGAGTCGCTGTCGGCGACGAAGTTTCCGTCGAACGATATTTCTCCGGAATCGATCAGCGTCGGCATCTTTTCGCGAAACGCCGTCGGACTGTCCATATTGGTTACGTCGACGATGTCAGCCTTGGAGCCGCTGCCCTGGACCTTCTGCATTTCACTGATTGTCGTGAAAACCTCCGGCGAGCCGCCATCGCCGCGCTGGAGCTTGAGAAACTGGCCTGAAAAAGCTTCGCTCATTGTTGTCTCCTTCTAAATTTTGGCCGAAAGGCCTCTCGCCCGCGCGCGGCGGACGAAACTCGTTTACGAATTCGCATTCCGATACCAGATTTCAACGTCGAACGGCTCCTGATAAATCTTCGGAACGGATTCGAAAGCGTCGCTCTCGAGGACGAGGAAAACGGCATCGATTTGCGTCCCATCGTCCAGCAGCCCTTTGAATCCGACGATCGCATCCTTTGCGGCTTCGGCCGTTTTGGCAGCGTCGCCGTACTGCGTTCCATAGCCCGCAATCTGGACTCTCGAAACGCGCAATTCGCCGCGGCCGTCCATGCTGTCGATTTCATGGCCGGCGACCTTCATGTAGACGATGCAAGGGAGCGGCGCGCCTTGCGGCATTGTCACTGGAAAAACGCCATTCGAGCCGTCCGGCCTCGACTGTGGCGTTCCGATGAGCGCCGTGATGCCCGGGTCGGCCGCGAACCGCGATACGAGTCCCTCCTGGAGCATCTTTATCTAGCCGCCGGCCATTCCTTCTGAAGTTCTTCCTTAGCGCTCGAGATGAACTTATCGAGCACTTCCTGCTTCCGAGCTTCGAACGCTGGCCGGATAAATGGCTGCGCCGCCATGTTCGCCGTCCCGAATTCGAGGAAGAGCGCCCAAAAGCCTTTCTTTACGGGCCCGACTGAGCAGGTGCCCTCGAGCTCATCGCCGCGGACCGAGACCTTCATGCCGATATGTCCGGCGAGGAATCCCCACTCGCGCGAGCGGCCTTTCGCCGAGGACTGAAATACGTGCCAGCCTCGCGCGACCCGCGCTTTCATTTCGCCGCGCCAGATGCCGCCGGCTTTCCGCAGGCAGTTGCGGATGATGGCCTTCGCGATCTTTGCCGGACGCGCTTCGAGCTGCTCGAAAAGCTCGTTTGCGCCTTCGATTTTGACTTCAACGACTCGCGCCATCAGTGACCCTCTATGACATCCACGCGAACCGACTGGTCGCGCTCGAGACAGTTCAGGATGAGCATTCGCGATTGCTGATCCGGGTTATCGATTGAAACGATTTGCACATGCCGGTCTTTGCCTTCCGGATCCGTGAACTGAACCTCTTGCTCCGGTTTTATTCCCGCCATCCATCGAATCGTGATTCGGTGCGTTACCTGCGACGTGAAGGTCTGCGCGGCGTAAATCTGCTTTGCAGAAACGAACTCGATGGAGGCCGGAAGGTTGTCTGCCACGGTCGGAGGATTCGCTCCGGGAATGATTTGCCCGAAGGAATCCTGCGCTCCGGTATCGACGACAGTCGGGTCGACAATCTTGATTCGGTGCCGAAGTTTGCCGGCTTCAATGTAGGTCTGCAAAAAGCGAAAGGCGCGCCGGGGATAACGGAGCGCCTTTCTCCCTTTCTATTGGAGTTAAGCCGAGGTGACCGACCGGTCAGCCTTGGCAACAACTTCGAACTCTTCGGCGTTCGTCCCGCCCGACGCGATCGAAATGTTCGTCACATCGACAAAGACCTTCGTCGTGTCGGAAAGGTCAGTTTCGGCGTTGATCGTGTGCGTCGATATCGTCGCGGTCAGAGATGACGTCGTCCCGTCGATCTTCTTTCCGGTCACGGTCACGACCGGACTCGACGTCAGAGCCGTCACGTTCTTCAGAACCAGCTTCGCGCCGGCATAAACCGTCTTATCGATCGCGGCCAGGTGCGCATAGGTGCCGGCCGCGGCGCCGGTCTCCGAGAACGTCGCGAGGACGATGTCGGTCGGGATGAAGGCGTTAACCGCCTTCAGTGTCTTCAGGTACTTTTTGAAGTGACCGTGAGCGCGTAGCGTGGGCGTCATGCCGGTCGCCCCGTTGAGCGAGGTCAGATAGTCGTCCAGGCCTTTGAAGCCGTAGCGCTTGAAATGGGTATCGAGCGCCTTCAGCATGGCTGCGATGCCGGGAACGGCAATCAGGAAGCCATCCGGCGGAACCGGATGCTGTTCGTCCAGATCGCGCGCCGCGGGCAAAAGGTCGGCTTCGACGTCTTCCTCGTTCAGCGTGAGCAGGAAGGTCGCGATACCGCCAGCGCCTGAGAGGACGTGACCGGAGGCCGTTGTCATTCCGGCGTTAAAGGCTCCGCTGAATTCCGGGTCTCCGACCGACTCGCTCGCAAACCGCGCGAGCTTGTCCAGAATCGTCGTCAAATTTCCGGTGGTGATCTGTGGCATCGTTTAATCTCCTTAAGCGAAAAAGTTTAGGACCCTATCCCGGCGTTGGAGCGAAGTCGTCGACCTTGTCAGACCGAAGGGCCTGCCGCAGGTGCCAGGGAAGTTCTTTTAGATCGAGCGCCGAGACGGGCTCGCGAAATTCGTAGAGGCCGGAGGTCTGAATCATGACGGCGGTCTTGAATTTCGCCGGAATGGCGTCAGGCGTCTCGCCATAGCCAGCGATGAAATGGATCCGGACCGCGTTCGGCGTCTCGAGGGTCGCCGGCCAGGACTCGCCGGGCATCGGATAAATCGTCGGCGGCTCTCCGTTCAGGTCTTCGACGAAATCGGCTTCCGGCGGCTCTCCCTTGTTCTGCCAGGAGAGTTGCCCGTCGGAAGTAAACTCGTTTTCGTTGTCTGCCCAATCGGGGTTAGAAAGACCGCTCGACGCCGAGCCGTCTTCGTTTGTGTTCTGCGTCTCGGCGACCTGCTGGACGTTGCCGTTCGGGTCGAGAACCTCTTCGCCCACGACATATTCCGTTCCGGGCTCCCAGGATTCGAATTGCCGCGTCGGGTAAAGAGTCTGCAGCGCGCCATCGGGATCGATGTAGTCGATTTTGACGGTCCGAATGAGCGGCGACCGCAGCAATTTGATCTTTTGAAAATTGCGATGAGCGCGAGAAGAATGAGCGGAAGAGAAGACCGAGGCGCGGGAATCGACGAGCGCGGCCGCATCATGATAGCGAGGAAAGTGATCGAGCGCCTGGAGATAGCCCTTATTGATGAGCGAACGGCTCATGTATTTCTCGACCATGTCGGTCGCGGACTGAATGTAGGTCGTGATCAGGTCGTCGTCGTTCGATAACGTTACGCGCATGTGGTCTTTAGTCTGACCAAGCGTGACGGGCATGTTCGCCGGCGCGAGTTCGATCTTAAGCCCGGGCATTTCTCGCCTTCGCTCGCTTCATTTTTTTTGCGTCCGTTATTGCAGGCGGGTCCGCTGTGTCGCGCACAGCCGCCGCATGCGGAATGACCGCCGGAGGCACAGGCGATGATTCCGCAGACGGGCAGCTGAGGTCGATTTTTATGGCTCGTCCAGCGTCGACGAGTTGCTTGCCGGCGAGAAAGGCGACTTCTCTGATCTCTCCCGCGTAAGCCCCGATTTTCATGCGAACGAACATCGGTGTTATTTCTTTTTCTTTTTCGGAGTCGTGCGAGTGTCTTCGTCTCCGGATTCACCGTCAGACGAGGGCGCCGCGCCTGTGTCGTCGGCTTTCGCGCGTACTCGAGTATTCATTTCGTCCGCATCTTCGCCGACAAATTCGGCGTGTCCGTGCTTCTCCAGGTCGATCGCCGTGGCGTCGTCCAGCTCCAACACCTGGCCCTTGCAACCGTTCAGGCCGGCGTGCGTCACGTTTTCGAGCAGTCGGATCTTCATTTTCTTGCCTCTCTTTCTTCCCCTTTCTCAAAATGAAGGCGGCCAGGGGGTGTGCTGACCGCCTTCGCGTTGCCGGGCTGGCCTCGGTGACTAAGCCGCTGCGGTCGCGCTCGATTCCTCGGCGTACCGCGACCCGGAAAGGACCGCAACCGCGCTGGCGATAACGCTGTTCGAGCCGTTCGTCAGTTGCAGCTGCAGATAAGGTGAACCGTCCGGCAGTTCGCTCGCGTCGATTTCGATGACATAGAAAATATTGTCATTGGCCGACGGGGTGTAACCGGCGGAGGTCACGGCCGTCTTCGCGCTCAGGACGTCCTGATTCGCGCCGGCGGTTTCCTGTTTGTAAATGGTGAATGGGAGAGCGGTCGGGTTGCTGCCGCTCGCATCGGTGCAAGCATTGAGCAGGATCTTCGTGAAGGCCGCGGCCGACACGCCGATCTGAACGAAGATGCTCGCGTGATGATGCTTTTTCAGCGAGAACGCTTGCGCGTTCTTTCCGCCGGTGATATCGATCGGCGGAAGGATGTTCACAATGTGACCGCCTACTGCTGCGATAAAGCCTCTCATTTTCCTTTTCCTCCTCGAGAATTCGAAAGCGGAGGGAGCGATTCGCCCCCTCCGGAAGCGGGTTCAATTACGGACGGGTCGCGAGATTGACGAACGGCGAAACCGTATTCGAGCCGTTCTTCGGCGTCAGAGGCTTATTCCAAGCCGGCTGGCCGTCGCAGCGATAGGTGAAGCGGAACGTCATTTCATCGTTCAGGAAGCGAACGTGAATTGACGAGGCAGACTGCGGAGCGCCCTTGTCGGCCATCAGGTACTGCGTCATGTCGGCGAGGATGATGTCGCCAGGCGTCCCGAGCGTCGCATTGTGCTCAGTCGCGATGACCGGCCGCCCCAAAAGCAGGCCGTATTGATTGTTATTGCCGTTGATTCCGGGCGGCGTGTAGAGCAGCTGAACGGCGGTCCCGGAGCCGAGGGTCAGGGGATAGAGCGCGGACTCGACGTCCTGGTTAATGAACCAGGCGGCGTTCTGCCGGCTGCGCGCCCAGAGGCGCTTCCACATGTTCAGCACGTCGTTCGTCGAGATCGTCGCGGTCGAATCGCCGGAGTCCTTCGCCTGAGTAATCAGCGATGGACTATTCAGCAAGCCCAAAGGCTGGCCGGCGCCGGTCCCGTTGAAGATCGCGTCTTCGACCTTGAAGGTGAACTCCTCGGGGAACGCCTGCATAACGACCGCTTCGAGCGCCGAGGCGTCCGCGAGCAGTTCGTCGGTCGCATAGCAAAGACCGATGAGCTTCTGGACGTTCAATTCGATCTGGCGGAACTTCGGCTTCGAACCGGTGAAGGCGTCGGCTTCATTGACCCAATAGGCCTGAACGCCGCCCCACCGCGACCCGTCGACGCGGCTCGATTCGTCGACGGCGTTGATCTTCACGCCGTTCGAATTGCCGCCGATGGGGATCTTCCGCGTGCGGGAAACGATCTGGCCCGACTCGTAGACCTTCTGGATCAGCTCTTCCGAGAAGTCCTTGCGGACCAGGAAGCCGCCGTCCTGCGGAACCGCTTCGGAGAGGCCCGAAGCAGCCGCTTGGATGAGCCGCGGGTCGATCTTCGTTCCGCTGCTACGACCGGCGGTCGCTACAGAGACCAGGAATTCGCCGAATGATTTGAACCCGCCGTCCTTGCCCGGAGCGCCGGCGGCGATGGAAGCGGCCGTATTCGGATCATCCGCTGCGGGCATGCCGCGTTCGATGTCCATCAGCGCTTCCTCGCGCTTGATCTGCTCGTCGACCGAAGCGAGGGCCTTCATCTGTTCCTCATACTGGCCCCGCTCTGTCTCGTTAAATTCGCGGCCTTCTTTGTGAGCCGCGTCGAGCAGCGCGCGAATTTTCTTTGCCATTTCGGCTTTGCGTTGCCGCAAGGCTTTGATGTTCATGTGTCTGTCCTTTCGAAAATTTATCGTGAGTGACCCGTCCTCCGGATCCGATCGACGGATCGGCTTGCCGGCGGCTACTGCGTTTCGCCTTCCTCCGGATCGCGACGGCGTCCAGGGGTCGGCGGGAAATTTATTCGTAAAGCGCGAGCTCGCGGCTCAGCATGTCCATGCTTTTCGAACTCATCGGTTTGGCGCTGGAAGCCGTTCCCACTCCAAAGCGGGCGAGAGTCTCGTCGAGAGTCGCGATTTTGTCAGCCATGCCTGCGGTGATCGCGTCTTGAGCCAAGACCATGCGGCCCTGTCCGAATCCCTCGCGCACGACTGCAGGCGTCGAGCCGCGGCCTTTCGCGACCGCTTTGATGAACATGCCGTAAAAGGCGTCGACGGCGGCCTGGATGGAGGCGCGGCCCTCTTCGCTCAGCGGTTCATAAGGATTATTTTCGGTCTTATATTTGCCGGCGCTGACGAGCGAGACCTTGATTCCCTCTTGTTCGAGTGCCTTCGAGAAGTCTTCATGCGCGGCGAACACGCCGATCGAACCGACTTCGCCGGAGGGTGTAACGACGATTTCATCGGCCGATGCCGCGAGCCAGTAAGCGGCGCTTGCCGCCATGGTATTTACATGCGCGACGATTTTCTTTTTACTGCGGCCGTCGTAGATTTCCTGCGCGAGCTCGGGAACGCCGTCGACCGTTCCGCCAGGTGAATCGATCTCGAAAACGATAGCCTTGACGCCCGGGTCCTCCATCGCTTTCCGAAACGTCTCCGTCAGCTTTTGGATCGAGGTCCCGCCGGGCCCGCTGATCTCGGAAAAGGCGCTCATGCGATGCGCGATGACGCCGAAAACAGGAATCAGAGCGACCGTTCCGGGAGTGTTCGCGCGCGGGCGCGGCCCGGCCTGAATCGCTTCGACCTGTTCCTTGCTTAGTCTTCCGCCAGCGGCTGCGAACGCGATGAAACCGACGATCGCCTTAAGCTTTTCCGGAAGAATGGCCCATGGCCGGCGAAAAACCTCGGCGACGATGTGCTCGTATTTCATTCTTTGACTCCTAACGCCGTGCTGGCGAGGCTTTCCGCTCCGGTCGCTTCGATCCATCCGAGGACGCCGGAGGGATCGCTGGCTTCCGTGAGCAGCTGGAGATTTTTCCAAACGTAAGAACCGGCTTCGTTGTGCGAAATATGGGCGGCTTCCTCGACGAATTTCGCGAATTCGGAGTAGAACTTCGCGACGTCGGCGCGGAAGGTCTCGAGGTTGCCATTCGAGCGAGCGTAGGCCTTGCGCAGAGCCGTTACTTCCTTGCGGACGACTCGCTCGGCGGCGGCAAGGGCAAATTCACGGATTCGCCCGTTTTTCGCGTTGAAATCTTCCTGCTCGGCTCTTTCGTCCGCCGGCGCCGCGGCAGGCTTGTTCTTCTGCTGCATATTCAGCGGGACCAGGTAGTCGTCGTCTCCGCCTTCGACCGGATTCATGTTTTCGAAGCCGCGAATGTCGTTCGTCGACAGCCATCCGTTTTGCCTTCCTACGGAATAGGCGTCATACCGGCTCTTCAGGTCGCCGCGGAGGAGCGCATCCATCAGGAATTCCGCGAAGTATTCGTCGCCAAGGTCCAGCGGGTCGATCAAATCGCAGTTGATCCGTCGCTCCCACCGCACGACGCGGGGGCGTATCGAATCGACTACAAACTCGATCGCTTGCTGCTCAATGTTCGAGAAGGTCGCCTTAGTGAGGTCGCCGATCTTGTGAAGCGGGATACGAAAAAGGCTCGCGATGTCGGCTCGCGAAAACTGACGGGCCTCGATAAATTGCGAATCGCGATTCGTCAGGCCCATCTGCTTGTATTGCAGGCCTTCCTCGAGGACAGCGACGCGATGGCGATTGATGCCGCTATTCGCTTCCTGCCAGCTGTCGCGCACGCGCTTGGAGGCCTCCTGAGAAAGAGTACCGGCCGTCTCGAGGACTCCGCTCGGTCTTGAATCGTTGGCGAAGAACCGATTCGCGTATTCCTGCGCGCCCAGCGCGCCGCCGACGACTTCCCTTCCCGCGGCGATCGTGCTCATCCCGAGGATTCCGTCCTGGGAGAAGCCCGGAACGTGAAAAATCTCCTCTTGTGTGAACTTGTCGATCGCGCCGCCGAATTGCCGCGCCACCTCATAGCGGAGGCGGCCGTTATCGAGACGGAAGACATTGACGCGGTCCGGATGAATAGGAATCAGCTGGTCGATAGCGCCCTTTGGACCTGGAATAATTCGGGAGAAGGCGTTGCCGCGGAGCTCGAGATGTCCCTGCATCATTTCTACGAAATCGAAGGACGTCTGCCAGGGATTCGGTCTGTCGTGAAGGACTTTATAGAGCGGATGATTGGTTGCGCGAATCTTCCCGCCATTCGGAAGCCGCTTGTAGACGATGAGCGGCAACGAGGCGATCGTCTCGGCGCAGACGCGCACGCAGGCGAAGACGGCCGCCAGGCGAAGCGCGCTTTCCGGCGAAACGTTGACGCCGGCATCGGTCGCATAACCTGGCCGGTTATACCAGAAATCGTCATGCGGAGGCACGGCCGAAACGCCTCCGCCGGCCATCGCCCGCATTACGTTTTTCGCCCAGGCGCGGAATCTCATATCGTCATGACTCCGCGGGTTTCATAGACCGAGCGGCCTTTCGGCGGCGTGGCAATGGCGCGGCTCTGCGCGATGATCAGCGCGACTACGCCGTCGATCTTCTCCGGACTCTTTTCCTTGTCGGGCTTGATATTGCCGGCGGGATCTTGGCGGACGACGATGTTAGAGGCCATCCAGCGCATGACGGGATTGCCAAGATGCGCGAGCTTTTTGCCGAGAACGAGCGTCATCAGCTGCTTTGTCGGCTCGGAAAGCGTCGCGAAGCCCTGGCGGACCTCGACCATCTTCATTCCGGCCTTTTGCAGGTCGACAGCAACCTGCGTCGCATTCCATGGATCGAAGCCGATTTCCTCGATGCGGTAGCGATCGCGGTCGCCCTTGCGCGCGATGTAAGGGTTCGGAACCGTAACGACCTGGCCGGGCTCCGGCGAGGCGGCGATGTGGGAGAGGCCGAGGTAGGGATCGCCGATGATCGTCGCCTTGATTTCGTCATAGTCGACGACATTGCCTTCGGTCGCGGTAATAAAACCTTCGCGGATCCAAACGTCATAAGGGACGCGGTCTTTTTTGACCCGCTGTTCGACGTTGTCTTCGGGCATGAAGAATTTCGGAATCAGGATCCAGCGGGGATCGTCCTCGGCCGGCGGGAAAAGCTTGAGCCAGCAGGTTAGATCGATCTTTGAAGAGAGGTCGAGAGCGCCAAAACAGAGCCGTCCCTCGAGGCGCTTCTCGAGTTCGGTCAGAAGCACCTTCGCGTCGCGGTCCTTGAGGCTGAAGCCGACGCATTCGTTCCACTTGTCGATTGGCATCCAGCGCGTTTCCTGCTGCGTCCAGACGTTCAGGTGCAAACGAAGGAAGGAATTGAGCGCGGTCGGCTCCTGCTTCGCTTTGTGAGCCTTCCGGCGGAGGTCATCGGGCTTGACGGAGATGCCGAGGTTAGGATTCGCCTTCGGCCAATTGTCTTCGTCTTCCCAATTGTCGCCTTCATCGAGGCAGGCGATAAAAGCGAACGTCGTGTCGTCGTCGACGGTCTCTTCGAGCACCTTGACGCTGTAATCGTGCTCTTTCCAGCAAATCGTTTCGCGGTTAAAGCCGGCCGTCGTGATTTTGAAGCCCATCGGCTGCCGGCGGGCGCCGGTCGCGGTGTCGAGAACGTCCAAAAGGCCGCGTGTTTTGTGCGCGTGGAGCTCGTCGACGATGTACCCATGGATGTTTAGGCCGTCGAGAGTGTCTTCATCGGCGCCGAGCGGCTCGAATTTCGAGGCCGTGCCGGGCACGTTCATGTTGTCGCGGAACTTCGTAATGCGTTTCGCGAGGCCTGGCGAGGCCGCACGCATGCGTTCAGCCTCGGCGAAGACGATGCGCGCCTGGTCTTTCTTCGTCGCAGCGCAATAAACTTCGGCGCCTGGCTCACCGTCAGCGAAGAAAAGATAGAGTCCGATGCCCGCGCAGAGCGTTGACTTGCCGTTTTTGCGGGCAACCTCGACGTAGGCGGAGCGGAAGCGGCGCGTCCCGCCGTCTCGGCGCCATCCGAAGATGCACCAAACGATAAAAAGCTGCCATGGCTCGAGTTCGAAGACGTTGTTTGCCCATTCGCCCTTCGAATGGCGCAAAAAGCCGAAAAAGTCGATTGCGTCCTGGCCGGAGCGCGGATCGAAGTACAAGCCGCGCTTGTGACCGTTCTCGATGTCGCGCAGATGCCGCTGCGCGGCGAGCCGGACGAAATGCGAGCAGACAATTTCGCCGCGGGCGGCCTTTTGGGCGTAAATCTCGGCCGGATGATGCTTAGTTGACGTGAGCCGTGGCACTGATTTTTCGCTGCAGGTAAAGGTCGAGCGGGTCGGCGTCCTTTGGTTTCTCGATTCGCATGCGCGATCGAGCCGCCGGCGTGAGACCGAACTCGATGAGATAGGCCTTCATCGTTCGTAGAGCTTCGTTGACGATGGGAATCGCCGGGTTTTTCTTGACCTTGTAGCCGATAATTTCATCGTCGCCTACATCCGGGTCCGATCTGACGATAGGTTCCTCGATCAAAATTCCACGGTCGGCGATTTCTTTTTCCGCCTGAATCCAGCGCGCGAAGCAATAGCAATATGCCGCGAGCGCTTTGCCGTCGACCTCGGCGAGCACGTTCAGCTTCAGGAGCAGTGGAACGATGTCTTTCCACTCCTGCTGAGCGAGCGCCGGCAGGTCCGCAGGCATTTTCGGCTCAGCCGCGGGCGGCTTAGGCTCGTCCGGATTGAGCGGGCGTTTTCCAGGGTTGCCGCGGAGTTTCTTTACTCCCGTAGGCAATGGTCGGCGGCCTCCCATCAGAGCTGAACGTAGGTCAGCGTTATCCGCTGGACCGGCGAAGTCCCTCCGTTGAGATAGCAGAGCGCCTGGCCGGCCGGCGTGATTCCGACAGGAAACGGGAATGGGTAAACGGTGTTAGCCGACGTCGTCCAGGCCCCGAGAAAGGTCGCCTGCCCCGTCGCGCAGTTCGAACCGGTCCCATATACCAGCGAAAAGGTCGGCGAAGTTCCACTGACGCCGACGACCACGATCGAACAAACGTAAATCTTTGTGGAAGCGCTGAGCGCGATGATCTGCGTCGCGGAAGTTCCCGACGTGCTGGCCAGGACCGCTTGAAGGTTTGCGTTCGGATTCTGGCAGGGATTGGAGCCGGATGTCGAAATCGTGACTGAAGGCGGCCCGGAATAATTCGATTGAGCGCGGGCCCCATGGTCGCCGAAACACCAGGGAGCGAGCAGGATGGCGATAACGCCAAAAATAAAGAGCCCGCGACGCTTCCTTTCACTGGTAGCCAAGGACCGCCCCCGTTACGCCGGAACCAGAAGCCGACCACTTGACTCCGCTGGTGAATTGCACGCCGTAAAGCGGCTGGATCATCTGCGAATTTGCGGGAATCGAGAAGGTGACTACGTCGCTCACAGGAGAACCTTGGCCGTCGCTGACGCTCACCGTCAGCGCGCCCGAGGTCGTATTGTTCAGGACGACAGTCACCACGCAAGTCGTCGAAGCGAACACGGCGGTCGAGCTCGTCGGAACGGCGGCGAGAGCCTGGCTTGCGACTGTATTTCCGCAGGCCGTCTTCGGAACCGAATAGACGCTGCCGAGTAGGTTCGTGCCTGCGGGCAAAGGCTGATTGACGGTGACGTTCCAGGTTCCGCTCTGGCTTGCCGGAAGCGCGCCCTGATCAGAGGCGATGACAACAGGAAACGAATTTGCGCTAGTCTTCGCCCCGAGCGAAACGGCACTGCCGCCGATCGAGGTAATGTTGCCAGTCCCGCCGGAAGACTGCAGCTGCCCGCTCGACGGCGTTTGCAGTATGAAGATCATCGCGGCGGCGGTCAGGAGAACCGCTGCCATGGCCCGGAAATTGATTTTCATCGGTTCCTCACAAGATGAATTCCACAATTGCTGATTGGCCCGGGGTCTTTCCCTTGAGATATGTCACGGTGTCGCCTGGTTCGAACCTGCGCTCTCCCATGCGCGGAACGACCAGCGCGTAATCTTGAAGGTCATACCAATCGCTCCAGCTCTGTTCGCTGCTAGGAGTTGAGCAGCGGCTCATCGCGGCCCCGTCTGAGCTACCCAAAATAGCGAAATAGTTGCAAGCGATAGGCGTAACGATCGGGGTCCATTCCGAGGTCGAAAGCGCGAAGCGCTTGACCTGCGGCATCATCAGGCGTCCATTCCTTCGCCCTGCGCGCGGAGGTCGGAATGCACTAGCTCGGCGAGCGTGGTCTTCGTCTCGACGCCCATTTCTCGCGCGACATTCGCGGCCCAATCGGGATCGCCGGACCATTTCAGGGCGACTTCCATGACGCTCAAGTTGAGGGTGTAGGTGTGGGAAGCCCCTGAGAGCATCCGGCGAATTTTTTTATAGAGCGCGGCCCATCCCGCGGCATCGTCGGGGTAGATTGTGATTTTCGCGCCGAAAGGGCCTTTCGTTTCGACCGTTCCGAAGCCGACATCGCCTTCGTCCGTAATGTTTCCGGGATTGTGCGCGCGATTTCCCACGGAATTCAGAACGTAAAAGCCTTCAGCCTTCGCTATCGCGCGCGCCAGCTTGAGAATAAGCTCTTCAGAGACCATATTTACCTACTGTGTAACTCATTGATTCTGGAATGGTTTGTGCAAATAGTGCTTTTTTCATTTCGCGGGTGTGTGTGTAAAGCCGGCGCGTCGGTCCGGAGAATAAAACTTTTAGAGATTTGACCCGCCCCTACTAAAAGAAGTTGGTTTCCGCCCACGGCTGCGCGCGAGGAAGCGAGAATCTTGCGTTGCGGTTTTCCATGAGTGACAAGGCTTGCAAGAACCTTGGCCGTTCGCCGGATCGAAACGAGCGCCGCCCGCTTCAATTGGAACAATGTGATCGGCTTCAGTGCTGAGCGACATTCCCCCGCAGAAATGCCGAATCTTACAGAACGGATCGCGAGAAATGATGTACCTGCGCCATCGTTCGTGACGCGCGTCATACCCGCGTTCCCGAGCCGAACCGCGAGTCGAGTCGAAACGTCGCCTCGAATCAATTCTCGCCGCGTCGCCGGAATGTTCATTGCAGAAACGCTCTCGACACGCGACTCCGCAGCCCGGACGCTGGCAAGCCTTGAATAAATTTTTCGGCACATCCCCTATAGGTTTTGATTGAGCTTCAACGTTCCGCGAATCATGCGCGCGGTGAAAACCAGAGCAGCGCCGAGAAGAATTGAAATCATAATGAATGGATGTTCGATCGCCGCGACGATCGCTGTCGCGAGCAACGCGAATCCAAGAACTTCAAGAACGATGCCGATCAGATTTTTTGTTTTGCCGTCCATACAAAATAGAGTCCCTTCCCTCCCCCGGTTTTTCAAACGAACTGGAGGACGTTAGAAATCGGTCCGCACCAATCATCAGGTGGAGCAGGCGAAGGCATTGGAATCCATTCGCCGGTGAGACGGCGGCGTGCTGGTTTTCGCTCATCCCAAAGGTAGGTCTTGCGCGCGATTTCGCCCTCGACCACCCATTTCAGGCGATCTTGTTTTATGAAAAGTTCGACCTGAGAAAGGCCAAAAAAGAGATGAGGAGAGGAAAGTTCGGAGTCGCAACGGCCGATTATGCCAATCGCTTTTTGGTGTGGAATTGTGAGGAGCCTTTTTAGTGAACGCTCCGCCACCCGAACTGATGGCGGCCTGCTATGACCAGCAGGAGGGCGCCGGTTTGTGGAAGAGAGCGACCGGCATGCGCCCGAAAGTCGAATCGAATTCTACACTTGCAAATGAAAAATCCGCAATAGGCCTATGCCGAAAAAAGCATCATGCCCCGCCCCTGCATTTTAGCTCACGTAGCGCATTGTCTTGAAGTCGACTAGCGAATGCGTTGATTTGTCGGCGCACACCACCGACCAAACGGGATACTCATCTTCCCCATTAAATTCCACTTCTGCCCGAAGCCTGCCACTAACAATCCTACCTTCTTCGGTGCGAACTTCCACACACCTACCGCCATCTTTCCAATCGGGGAAATTATCGAAGATATCGAAGAATCCGGGATCTGACTCGCTCACTTTTTATCACTTCCAAAGAGCTCGAGCCGATCGAGGAAAAACGTTCCGTCGATCGTGACCGTTTTCCGATCCGTCGGGACCCCCGAATCGTCCAGGACATCGCCTGCAGAAAAATACATAGAGCCGTCGACCGCCGCCTCGAGCGCCGCCTTGATCCGCGCGAGTTTTTCCTCATCGCTCATTATGTTGTAACCCTTCTCACTTGGGGGAGCCGTGAGCAAATCTCTTGCGCCGAGTATCTGCCCGATCCCGTTCGCCGAACGAGCCAGCTCCCGAATTCGGAATGTAGCACACTTTAACTTTAGCCTTTCTTCATCTTTTCGGCTTCCACCAGTTTTTCTTCGAAGACCCGCACCTGGTTCAAAAATTCGAGCAGCGCATAACAAACACGACACCCGCCCCTGATTGCTGATTCGCCGCCGCGACGAGGGTCAAAGCCGCGATGCCGCGGGCAATAGAGCGTTTTCGAAATTTTAACTTTCAGCGACATCGCTAAACATCCCGCTCCTCCGTGACTTGGCTTCGTTTTCGCAATTCGTGCAGGGCTGTTCGGCGATGCAGAGAGTTGAACTTACAGGAAAGCCCATAAAGCGGGCTAGTGAAGTGATCTTTTGCGCGTGCTCCTCGCAAGCCGGAACATCTTTCCCCGGCCAATGGACAATGTAGATCGCTGTGCTCATTTCATCCCTTTCCCGGTACCAGAGACTTTGCGTAAAGCGTTTCTGCTTGTCACGCAGCGGAAGCCGTCTAGAAATTCAACGCTGCATGAGTTCATCTTGCCGCGCACCAGGACTCGGCAGAGTGTTCCTTTGCGGCCTAGCAGAGCGGGGCGATTCCACCGATATTCGTAAAGTTGCTCGCTCACTTGTCTCCACCTCCAGCTTCGCGCTGCTTGCGAAACTTAGGCTTTCCCATCCCGACCCTCCAGTTTTTTCACGCCCGCCCCCTCCCCGAAATCATGACGGAATCGGAGTTCGTCCTCGGGCGTTTTGATTTTCTTCCGTCGTATCTCGCGAGCTTCATCTATCCAACGAGTCTCGAGTTCTTTCGCGATCTTTACCCTTCTGCTGATGCCATTCGACAGGGGATCCAGAGTCATGGGCTTTGTTTTCCTTAACCAGCGGTTTTGAATTTCTTTGCCAGCATCTCGGCTTGATCGAGGAGCTCGCGTCTTCGTTCATCGATTTCGGCTTTGCTCTTTTCCACACGAACGACTTCGTTCGTGTGACGGTATTTCTCTTCGGTGTTTTCTTTAACTTCTTTACGCCGCCATTTTTGGCGGTCAACAACCGCCATATTTGGCGGGATGTGAAAATTAGACACAGTGGAAATCTGCCGCTTTTCCACAGGTTTTACGTTCCTTATTTGCACAGGTAGGACGGTAAAGAGCGGCATCTGTTCGGCCGGCTCGTCGGTTTGGTTCTGCCATTTAGCCGAGGAGCGCAGGCGCACGATCATCCCGCCGCCGAAGCCGAGCGTGCGCGTCTCGATGTAGCCTGCGGTCTTTAGTAGGCGCATGTGGCGCTCGAGCGTGCGAATCGGAGGGCGGTCGTCAGGATTTCCGTGCCAGTGCGCGCGGATCCACGCGTAGCCGAAAGGACGGCCATAGTTCACCAGGCCAGAGGCGTCCGTCTGGTGATCCGTCAGGAAATCGAGAAGGTAAGACGCTGCTTTGAGCTTCTTTCGATCTCCGATGCGCGTGGGCTGGACGGCAACGAACCGGAATTTTGAAACAGCGCTCAACGACGGCGGCCCTCCGTCTGTAGATATCGGAAGTTTTCCCGCAGCGCATGGCCGAGGTAATCCATGACGTCGGTCTGCGACCAGGCGACCATGACGAGAGCCCCGCGCCGCCACTTCGAGAAAAGAAACTCGAGCTGATCATCCGAAGGTTTCCCGGCGGCGGCGTCAATATTCCCCTTTTCATTCAGCCAGGCCGGCGCCTTGACCTCGATGTAAAGCGCGCGGCCATTCGGCGCAAGCGTGGCCTCGAGGTCGGAAAAACCTTTCGGGAGCTCCCCGCCTAATTTGATTTTCCCGAGCGAACTCGCGTCGATCCCCTTCGCGGCCGCCGCGGCCACGATGCGCCCGCGCGAGCGTCGGCCGCCGGCGTCGACTGCGGTCGCGTCGACCTTATAGGCGTTCAGAAGCTGGACGATATCGCTCTGAACCTGTGCCTCCGTAACGCGCTTCATCAGGTAGTGTTCCGTGTAGCGCGTGCGTTCGAACTTGCACGGAAAGGCCTGGACAGTTTCTGCCATGGGCTATCCGATAAAGAGCCAGTCTGCAGCCTTGAGGCTGCGGTCTGGACCGTCCTCGATCATTCCCGCTGTCCTGAGCTCCGAAATGTAATTCTTGAAGCTTCCCGTCTCTGAGGAGATGCCGAGAGCGTTGCCGAGCTTCTCCCGTTCGACAAAGTTCGGGTGTTCGGCATGAATTAGGCGAAGTATCTTCGCTGGCGTGGCCCCGAAAATAGAGGCGGAGCGCTGGAGCAATTCTTCCGTCGACATCACGGAGGCAACCTCCGGCGCGTGCCGTTCTCCCTCCGGAGTCAGCGATAGGCGTTCATCGCGACCGTCCGCGATGTACCCGCGCACGCGCAGTTCGCTCAAATAATTCTTAAACGAACCGGTTCCGGCCTTGACTCCGCACCAGGAGGCGACCATCGAACGATTTGGTTCATTGACGCCTATCGCCTGAAATTCGGCCAACGCCGCAAGGATTTTCATTTGCGGTCGGGACAGGTCTCCATTGGATTCGACAGGCTTGCGCGGTGCGGCGCTGGCGGGCGAGACCGTGAACGGCTGGTTATGACGGACGTCGACCGTTACGGCAACATCCTCTTTTTCAAGAAGACTCTTCAGGCGAGATAGAACAAGATTCGCCTCTCTCTTCAGACGGTCAAATTCGGCGGCTCGCTTTTCCAAACCGGCCTTCGATATGCGGGAGATTTCCCTGGCGGTCGCCTCGAAAGCCTTCGCTACTTCCTCCGGCTTCATTCCCGCCTGGTCGAATCCGATCGCGTTGACCTTGACGATTACCTTCATTGCTTCCTCCAACATCGCCTTTAGCGGACGAACAGCGCGGTCAATTGCTTTCGGGTCGGCGACTTTGACGTCGACAGATTTACCTGGCGCTGTGCGCATCTGGTTTTTCAAGTCGCGAATTTCACGGCGCAGGTCGGCTTCGGTCCTGGCTTTCTCTTCTGCGGCCTTCGGCAAGTCCGCCAGCTTCGGAAGCAGCTTGGCAATCGCCTCCGGAGCTGGCGGCGGCTCGTCTCCGTGCTTCGCGCTGCCTGCCTTAGGATGTGTTGTCGCCACTTCGCCGACGTGGACTAGGACACGATCAACTGAGATCGCTGGGCCCAGCGCAAAGAAGTAGCCAGGCTCCATGACTTTTATTTCATCGAAGAACTTGTGCAGGTCTGTCCCATAGACGCCCAGGGCGTCGGCGGCGCGCTTACGATCGACATCGATGAAAGTGCCTCCGACCACGATGTTTAGGAGTTCGGCGGCTGCGTCCTTGCGGAGTTTGCCGAGCCGTTGGGTCGCGAAGATACTAGCGAAGCCTCGCTTTCGGCCGCGTGTCGCGAGGCCAATCATGGCTTCTGATGCTTCAGATTCTCCGCTTCCCTTTTCCGGACAGAAAACGTGAGCCTCATCGACAATGACAACGCAGGGATGCCAGAGATTTTTCGGCGCGTCGATCATCGCGTCGAGAAATGATTTAACCCAGAGGTGACGTGTCGCTGGCTTTAGCTCGTAAATATCGCAGACCGCCGAGGCGCGCAGCTCTAGCAACTTGTGGGCAACCAGGCCGGCCGATCGCGGATCCGCTGGCGTCTCGCCTCCCTTTCCAACTAGGACGTAACCGAACTTCTCGCGCAGCGTCGCGAATTCGCCTTCTGGGTCGACGATAATGACGGGTACTTTTCCGAAGAGCTGCTCGGCGATGCGGCGTAGAAGATGGCTCTTGCCTTTGCCACTGTTCGCCTGAACGAGCAGCCGCGTGCTAAGCAGCTTGTCGACGTCCAGCGAAATCGTCGTCGGGCCTGATTTGCCGATGGGAATTTTCATTGTCCCTTCCGACCGAAAATTTTCGCGACCGGAGGAGCGCCTCGTCTTCCCTCTAAGCGCCCCTCCGTTTCCGGCCTTCCTCCGGGCTGGAGTCTGGCCGAAATCCTTCACCCCGAGTAATGCGCAAAAAGCAAAATCTCTGTTCGTTGCCGCCAGTCGGAATAGCGCTCGTCTCCGTACTGCGGACGGAACGAGCAGTCGCCCTGGACGCATCCCTGCTCGCGGGACTTCGCCAGCGGCCAGCCGCAAACCATGCACCGTCCTTCGGCTGCAGTGCGGACCATCTCGAACAGAACTGGAAAAATCGCGTCGCGCATCTCGCCGCTCACACGGAGGACGTTTACAAATTCTCGCCGCCGCGTTTCGGGAGAGTCTGGCTCCGGCGCTCCGCCGCGGAGAACATCCGCGAAGCGCCCGGCCGATTGCTGTTCGTAAAGTTCGCCCTGGTCGCGGCTCATAGCGTCGAACCTCCAGCAAGGCCGCGGCGATAACGCACGAGCATTTGCATGACAACGCCAGCGAATTCCCGTTCCCGCTCGGTTACCGGTTCGGTTTCTAATTCGTGGAGGATTTCTTTTGCCGACAAGCCATCGAGTGCAAGCTCGAATTGCCGGATGTGTTTCGGCAACCCTTCGAGCAGCTCGGCTAGGGTTCCCGACAGCGATTCATGCTGCTTTATGAGGAACTGATCCCAGATGAGCCGAACCTCTTCGCGGCTGACGTACCAGTCCGAAAAGGGCTCGCGGGTCGGAGATTTTTTGGGACCGTCGTCGACGCGGTGAGAGCCGTCATGCCCTCTCGCAAGCACGCAGATTTTTCCGTCCTCTTCGCGGAAAGCCTGACATCTCTCTCGATTCGGTGTTCGAAAAGGTCGCTCGGCTACCGTTCTCGGAGGATCCGGCATCGGAGGAATCGGATCGACGAGAGGAGGAAAGTCGTCCTTCGCGACGTATTCTGCGAGCAACCGGTTTGCGTCCTCGAGCGCGTCTATAACGGCCTGAGCTCCGGCCTTCACCGATGCGCCATCGCCACGCAGATATCCGATCGCGAGAGATATGGCGCTGCGCACGGCCAGGTTCTCGCCTAAGCTCATTTTTTCCTGAGGAGGAAAGTCGTCAGGCGTTTTCGTGTGGACGTCGAACTTAGGCATAGCGTCGACGACGCGCTCGTAAGCCTCCTTCGCGCCACGGTGATATTCGCGTCCGGGGGCGGTCCCGGACTTGACGTGCTCCTTCTCATAGCCAGCAGAAGTTCTTCCCCATCGGCCGACGTCGCGGAGAAAAGCGGCGATCCTTTCCGGCGCATCCCAAACCGCAGCGAGCCGGTCCATGACCTTCTGGGCTTCGGGACCGTGTACCTCGATGATTCCGTTCGGAAGAGTCACGCCGCTTTCTCCTTCGAAGGAACCGGAGCGGACTCCAGCAATTCGATGAGTTTGTCCGCCTGCGCCACGCGCCAAGCCTCGCGCGTCCGGAGCCGAGCGTCGGCGGCGTCGGCGGCGTAGGCGGCGTCGGCGGCGGCGTAGGCGGCGTAGGCGGCGTAGGCGGCGTCGGCGGCGTAGGCGGCGTAGGCGGCGGCGTAGGCGGCTGCGTAGGCGGCGTCGGCGGCGTAGGCGGCGTCGGCGGCGTAGGTGGCGGCGTAGGCGGCGTAGGCGGCGTCGGCGGCGTCGGCGGCGGCTTTGAGCTTTGCCCAATCCGGCCGGAGGGTTTTGCCGTCGACCACGGACTGATAAGCGTCAGCGACGTCGCGAATCGCTTTCTTCGATTGCTCGGAGCGCGCGAACTG
>Ga0268266_10000967_pt1 | contig 36551 bp, 39 predicted proteins | sample KBSS13metaG_FD_190356 | JGI IMG/M metagenome (GOLD analysis project Ga0268266, IMG submission 190356) | Switchgrass rhizosphere microbial communities from Kellogg Biological Station, Michigan, USA - KBS S1-3 metaG (SPAdes) (version 2) | ecosystem: Host-associated > Plants > Roots > Rhizosphere...
CCGGGTGGTTTTGTGTTACTTTTGGCAGCAAAAGTAACATTACGAAAGGCTTAGAGCATCGGTTGGTGAGATGGGTGGTGGTTCGGGCGATACCCCCCCCAAAAAAACAGGGAAGATCTCTCCGCTTTGGTCGAGATGACGGGAGGAGAGAGTGCTGGTGAGTCATGAGATGGTGACGCACGTCGGAGACTTCTTGGATGCCAGCCTGCGCTGGAATGACGGGAGGGACTGGGTTGATCTTGGTTCAGGGGTTGGGATGACAGGGAGGCTGTGCTGAATGGGTCCGGTGGATGATCGGTGCGTGGTTCAGGGCTGGGATGACAAGGGAGAGGCTAGGTGGAGTTGATTTAGGACCGGGATGATAGAAAGAGGGAGGTTGGGGCTGGCGAGGAAGTTGTACCTAGTCTGAGGATATCGAAGGCCAGCGGACCGTTATCATTACCGCATCCGCGAGAGCTCGCCATCTGTGATCCTCCCCAGGACCCCACATCACAAAATCGCCAGGCTTAGAAAGTATCACCGTCTGGTCGCGAAATATCATTTCCCAACGCCCCGAGACTAAGATGCCTATAGTGGTGCGCGTTTCGCCGGTTACCCATTCCGGACGTTCTTCGCCAGCTACGTGTGTACTCCACTTCAGTTCCACGTCTTTGCTATGCCGCAGGCCCAGCTTTTCATCAATGAAGCTACCAACAAGCCAGCCACATTGCCCGTCTGCCTCGGCGTTACCTACCTGTATGCTGTTGCGTTCGTTCATGTCTTATACGATACCACGTCTTAGGGTAGCGGCAGTTATTGCGTACCGCTTACCGTTATTGCTACAATGACGCTCATATGACAGAAAAAACACCAAAACAACACATCGTAGTCGTGGGCGGAGGCTTCGGTGGCATCAAGACAGCCCTCGAGCTCGCCAAACACCCTAGCAAATTCGAAATCACGCTGGTATCCGACAGGCCTGATTTCTGGTACTTTCCAACTCTATACCACACAGCAACCGGCGGTACCCGCGCACAGAGCAGCATCCCTATCGAGTTTCTACTCAAGGGCACCCAGATCAAGTTCGTAGCAGGCAAGGCCCAGGCGCTCGACCGCAATGCCCACAACTTGGTCCTGGCCGATGGCACACTCCTAACGTACGACAAACTAGTGCTGGCACTCGGCGTAGTTACCAACTACTTTGGCATTCCGGGCTTAGCAGAGTTTAGCTACGGCATCAAATCTATCGGCGAAGCCGAGACACTGAAGCGCCACCTGCACCAACAGATCGTGAACGAAGGCAAGCCAGACCTCAATTACGTCATCGTAGGTGGTGGCCCAACAGGCATTGAGCTGGCTGGCGCCCTGGGCGTCTATCTGAAGTTCATCATGAAACAGCACGGCATCAAAGACCGCCCAATACACGTCGACCTCGTGGAAGGCAACAAGCACCTGATGCCGCGTATGCCCAAGAGCGTGGGCACAGCCATCGAGCGCCGTTTGCGCCGCTTGGGCGTCAAGCTGTACCTGGGCAAAGCAGTGCAGGGTGAAACCGCCGATGAGCTGACCGTATCCGGCAAACCCATTCGCAGTCACACGGTGGTTTGGACCGCCGGCCAGGCCAACAACCCGTTCTTCGACGCCAACGGCTTTGCTATCAGTCCCCGCAAGAAGGTTATCGTAGATGAGTTCCTCCGCGCCGAAAAGGATATATTCGTGGTGGGTGACAACGCCGAGACGATGTATAGCGGCATGGCCCAGACGGCGGTGTACGACGCCGAGTTCATTGCCCACAACTTCCTCAAGGAAGCCGAAGGCGAACCCAAGCTAGCCTACCGCCCCAAGAAACCCGTATACGTTACTCCAGCTGGACCACTGTGGGCGGCTGTAGAATGGGGCAACACCCACCTGTACGGAAAACTCGGCTGGTTCCTGCGTGAGGCCGGCGACTTTGTAGCCTTTACCGATATAGAGCCGCTGCCGCAAGCCGCTGCTCAGTGGGCTCACGTGTTGCAAGATCAACACCTCTGTTCAATTTGCGGGTCTGTTGCGTAAGAGTTACTGAGTATATCCCTCAGAACATGCAAGAATCCGTCTCAATTTGGGCGGATTCTTCGTTATGCGGCTCATATAAAAAACCAGCCTACGTGCGCTTCCATGAACCAATTTCACATCTTTTCTCGGTTACGATCAAGCCTGGTGACATCAGACTTGGTCTCGCTATTGAGAAAAGATATGAAATGGGTTCTATACAATCTGGCCACAAAATTACGCCTCGAAGGCGCCAAAGGAGTAGCCCTCTTCCAGCGATCCACGCCACAGGAGTACATATACATACCTTGTGTTCAGTGCTGCCGTGTACTCACACTAGGATTTAGTTAGGTTTATTATATGTTTTAAAGTACGCATGGTATTACCTAGTAAGGTGACGTAGAGAACGTCAAGCACCACCTATGATTTAGGAGTTGGGCCTTATGATGTGGGTCAGGACCATCCGCAGTGTTGTCACGGCAGGCGTCGCCCTGACGCTCCTTACATCACTTGCGCTTCTTGGTGCATGTAGCTCGAAGCATAGTGCTGCAACTCAGCATAATACGGTAAGCCATGCCGTAGCCAGCCCGGCACACACCTCCGCAAGTCCTGCTGCAAAAGTGGCGCATCAGCCAGTCGTGGTAACGTCCACCCAATTGCCAGCGCCAGAGAAGGTTAGCCATGTCATTCTCGTCAAGAGCGACAACCTTCCCATGTCCATCCTGTGCGATACTGCTACGACAGCCAGCCTGCAGGTAAACTCCGTCGAGTTTATTAATGCTACAGGCAGCAGCGTTAGCGCCATAACCACGAGTCAAAATGGCACGTCTGTCACCTTTACAGAGCACGACGACTACGCCACGAGATCCGAAGCTAACCAGGTTGGGCAGACAAACGTGACCGTCAAGGTCAATCACTGGGGAGTACCAGTAAACTCAACCGACAAGATCAACGTAATCGTTGGCTTCGCTTACGTACCAGCCAACAACAAGCCTATCCTTCAGCCCGATAGGCTGATAACCGTCGCACCCGACGCACTCAGTCAGGGCATCATATTACCTACCAATGGCTTCAAAGTACATGGCTTCATTGGGTTGATAAGCATTTGCATTCCTAAACACAACGGCTAGTTCTCCGTCGCCGGCGCGAGCTCTTCCTTTCTCCATCCAGGAGACCCAAGAAGAGCCGCGCCGTTAGACTATATAGGGCATATTTTAGGCACCACATAAGTGTGTTTTTGTTTGATCGGAGGTGCAGATCAGCCCATAGTTTTCTTGCGGAAGAGGTAACTAGCCAGCGGGATTGTCACCACCAGTATGCCAACACACCAAACCACCGAAAGCCACACTGTATTGCCTACGGGCAGGCCGTTCATGAGTGCACGAATAGCGTTCACCACTTGTGTTATCGGCTGGTTTTCGGCAAAAGCCTTTAGGCCAGCTGGCATGCCTGCAGTGGGTACAAAGGCTGAGGAAGCAAAGGTGAGCGGAAATATCACCACAAACCCCAACCACTGCACACCTTCCACGCTCTTGGCCAAAATGCCCATGATGGCTGATATCCAAGAAAAAGCCAGCGTAAAGAGCAGTAAAATGCCCGTTATAACTAGCCAATCGGTGACGCTCGCGCTGGGTCGAAACCCTATCACCAGGCCTGCTAGTACCATGACGGTACTCGAAATAAGGTTGCGAAACAGATCTGACACCACATGGCCGTTCAGCACTGCCAGGTTGAACATGGGCAGGGAACGGAAGCGATCTATGATACCTTTTTGTAGGTCGTTGGCCACGGCTATAGAAGTTGTGGTCGAGCCAAATGCCGCCGTCTGCACGATTATGCCCGCCAGCAAGAAGTTTATGTAGCTTTCTTGCCCCGTCTTTATGGCCCCGCCAAACACATACACGAACAGCACCAGGAACATGATGGGCTGGAAGAATGCGCCCAGCAGCTGGTCGGTGTTACGGATGATGTGCCGGCTGCTGCGGCCGATCATGGTCAATGAATCCTCTAGGGCGAAGATGGCTTTGGGTTTGTGCTCGAACTGTAGTTGTGCAGACATTATTTCTCCTCCTCCGTCCCGTTGGCCTCATCGTGTTTGACCTGTTTGCCTGTTAGGCTCAGGAACACATCGTCAAGTGTGGGTTTATGCACATTCAGCGACAATAGGGGAATCTTTGCTTTGCTTAAGCGTTCGAGCGCGTCTTTCACATCTTTGTTAGTGTCGGTTATGACGGTCGTGGCAGTATATTCTTTGTCATCGGCATCTATAGCGGCGCCGTCCAGCACTTTTACGGCGCTGGCTAGGGACTTAGCGTCTTTGAATGTGAGTTCCAGACGGTCTTTGCCGAGCTTGGCCTTCAACTCTTTAGCGGTGCCTTCGGCGATCACTTTGCCACCATCTATCACCACGATGTTGTCGGCCAGCTGGTCGGCTTCGTCTAGGTACTGTGTGGTCAGCAAAATGGTCGTGCCATTAGCCAGCAGCTGCTTGATGACAGCCCACATGGCCTGGCGACTGCGTGGGTCGAGCCCGGTGGTTGGTTCGTCCAGGAAAATTACGGGCGGAGTAGCGATAAGACTTACCGCCAGATCCAGGCGGCGGCGCATACCGCCGGAATAGGTTTTGAGCGGGCGATCGGCCGCATCCACCAGGTCGAACTGCCGTAGCAGTTCTTCGGCACGCTCTTTGGCACTTTGGCGAGCCAGGTGGTACAGACGGCCCATCATCACCAGGTTTTCACGACCGGTCAGCATTTCGTCCACCGCAGCAGACTGGCCCGTCAGGCCTATCACTTGGCGCACCTTTTGCGGCTCATTTAGTACATCGTGGCCTTCGATTTTCACCGTGCCAGCATCGGCCTTCAGTAAGGTGCTGAGTATGCGTACCGTGGTAGTTTTGCCGGCACCATTTGGGCCTAGCAGCGCCAGCATAGTCCCACGCTGTACGCGAAAATTCACACCCTTCAGCACCTCATTCTTGCCGTAAGCCTTCTTGAGACCCCGCACACTAATGACTGTGTCGTTCTGCTTCATAGACTTTTAGTGTAGCATATACCTTACCCATGCCCAGGAGGCCCCATGTTCGTAAGTTCGAACCCATTCCGGTGAGCCAAAAAGCTTGCGCTTAAAAGGCTTCTTCGGAAGTCTTTTTGTGTCGAAGAGGGCCTAAAGAGGATTGAGATAACAGGGGTGAATAGTATAAAACAAGACCATTTTTTGCTATAATACAGATATGCAAAATATTGATGAGATAAGTAAACAACGAGCCAAAGAGCTTTTTGGCAGTGTGGATTTATCGTCTTTTGAGGTCGGTACGATTAAAGGTTTACAGCAAATTCATCAATATCTTTTTGATAATCTGTACGACTTTGCCGGGGAGATCCGCAAGCTGAATATCAGCAAGGATGGCTTCCGTTTTGCCAATTCATTATATCTGGAAGAGGCTCTGCAGCGCATAGAAGAAATGCCAGAGACTACCTTTGAGGAAATTATTGAAAAGTATGCAGAGATGAACATCGCCCACCCATTTATGGAAGGTAATGGTCGTAGTATGCGCATTTGGTTGGACTTAATCCTGAAAAAGCGTCTAGGCAAATGTATAGATTGGGCTTCTATCAACAAAAATGACTATTTCGAAGCAATGATACGCAGCCACGTTAAGAGCACAGAGCTGCGAGAGTTATTGCGAACTGCGTTAACTATCAAAATTGATGATCGTGAAGTATTCATGAAAGGCATAGACCAATCATATTACTACGAAGAACCAGATGATTATAAAGGCTAAGCAGCCGGCCGGTTATCTTATTTGGAAACTCCGTCAAACCCGCCGAGCAAGCTGAGCTTTTCGATAAAGTGATTTACCTAAAAATTGACGAGAAGACACTGTGCGAACGCGTACTCAAACAGACCGACAACGATTACGGAAGGTCAGGGCACGAAAGGCAACGGATACTAGACCGAGAGCAGAGCCTGGACAACCAGCATAGCGGATCAATCGCTACAACTATTGACGCAACTAAGCCACTAGAAGAGGTGGCTGATACCATCGAGCAAGTAATAGAGTACTGTGATCGTTTAGGTCTGATGCGACGCAGAGACAGGGTAGTGCAGGGCTTAGTGCTGCTAGCGGGCCTGTCTGTTTTGGGCGTGGCGGCGAAGCAGCTCAAATCCGCCGGCCTGGACAGCATTGAAGCCAGCCCAGCTGGCTAGGACTACATTCGGGCCAGGTATAGCTGCGGCTACACCGGCAATAGCAAGTGCGCCCAGGGCGTTAATATCACGGCCAAAGCGCCAGACACGCTCGGCGGTGGATGGCTTTGCAGGTTGTTTTTCTGTCATAGTTTTATGCTACCAAGCCTGCCTGCAACTGTCTGTAAGACGTATAATGAGAACCATGCAACAGGTGCAGATTTCGACCGGCAAGAAGCGGGAGGTTGTAGATATTACCGATGAGGTGATCGCAGCGCTACCGAAAACGGGCGGCGGAGTGGTGACGATGTTCGTACAGCATACTACCGCGGCCATCACTACAGCCGATTTAGATCCGGGGACCGACCTCGACCTACTCGATTTTCTAGATAGCCTAGTACCCAACAAAAACTGGCGACACCCACACAATCCGGCGCATGCACCAGATCATTTATTAGCAAGTCTTATCGGTGCCAGCGTGAGCGTGCCATACCAGGATGGCCAACTGTTACTCGGCACCTGGCAGCGTATTATCCTAGTCGAATTCGACGGCCCCCGCACTCGGAACGTGTGCATCGTGCCTTTTGCCACCAACAGTTAGAAAGCGTGAGATATGAATCCATGAAAGACCCCAAAGGATTACTACATGCACGAGAAGCTAATTAATCTCAGGCTAAGCGAATAATCGGTAAATACAAAACGTACACCGAGTTTTCTTGCAATGCATCAAAATCCGAAAAGAAAACCGTTCTGGAGAGTACCTTGTTCAGCGCCAACAAGTTGCAGTGCCAGACAACCGGCATTGATCATTAGCGCAAGACACCCTAAACTTCCGTCACTCCTGACACAATGGAGTGTGCGAAGGAACTTGGTAGGGTTTACGCCGGGCTGAACGCGACACAGAAGAAAGCATTGGATGTAATTCTTTTGAGTGGCCACCGAGACTGACAAGGGGGGTCTTTGGCTGTTCTGAGCTATTGAGTCATTATGACTACTGGTGATTTAAAATATTTATGCTACTATTGCACGGCTTCCGTTGAGATATACATCTCCGAAGCACCTTGACAAGCAGGCAGAGTTTCGGCTCAAACAGAACCACCTCAGCGTTTACTGCCGAGCGCTCTAGTGGTTCTGTTTGACCAAGCTACAAACCATCTGCGAGGAGAAGGTTGTGGGTCTCAAGCTTAGGCGCGCCGACTACAACGAACGTCCGTACCCTGACCATGACTACCTTAGCTATACTCCTCCCGAGCCCGAGACTAGAGTAGAAACATCGGTCGTCGTCGGCCCTCACATCCAAAGGGTTAAGAACACCGTGCGATGGATGGTTTCGTGCGTCATGTACGCCATCGCGTGCCCATTCATCTTCGTCTGGATCGAAAAGTTACATATGCCGGCACCGATAGCTATCAGCCTCACCTGGATCTTCGCCGGGTGTGTGATTGTAGTGCTATGCACCTATGTGCGGTGGCCGCCTATCGTATTGTTTGTGATCCTAGTGGTCTATACGGTCCGGGGCTCGGGAGATTCGCTGTAGGTGCCGTTCCATTAGCGGAACATGGGATGTGACATTCAGGCAGAATGGAATGTCATGGCCGTCGCCGTGATTCTCCTATTGTTTTACTGTCTGCTTGTCGTGTTCCATGTGCATACCAGCGCCCGCTAGCATGCGGGTTTTGTGTATCCGTGAGATAATAGGGGGATATGGAGGAGTTTGATAAGGTTTACGCCGGGCTGAATACGGCGCAGAAGCAGGCTGTTGATGCTATTGACGGGCCAGTGCTGGTGGTGGCCGGGCCGGGGACGGGGAAGACACAGCTGCTTTCTGCCCGCGTGGCGCAAATACTGCGCAAAACAGATACATTGCCGCAGAACATACTGTGTCTGACATTCACCGAAAGCGGCGCGCAGAACATGCGCGACCGTTTAACGCGGTTCATCGGCAAAAATGCCTACGATGTGCAGATTGGAACGTATCACGCCTTCGGTGGCGACCTGATCCGCCGCTATCCGGAATACTTTACCGAAACCCGGCTGGAACGGCCGGTAGACGAGTTGGGCAAGCGACAGATACTGACCGAGATCGTTGACCGCCTCAGCTACCGTAGCCCACTCAAACAAGCCCATCACCACCTGGGTGACCTGATGAGCACCATCAGCGAAGTTAAGCGCGGTTTGCTCACGCCTGAAAGCTTGCGCGATATTGCAGCAGGCAACATGGCCGTAATAGAGCAGGCTAGCAAGGTCATCGGCGATAGCCTGGCAGATTACACTAAGCGTTTGCCGAGCAAGCTAGCTACATCCGAACCGATCTTTGGTGAGATATACGGCGAGCTAGCGGGCTTAGCCGAAACCGCCACCGTATATCCACCGTTTGAAAACCTGGCACAACTAGCTTCTGAGCAGCTGGAAAAAGCACTGACTGAGGCAAGTGAAATCGGCAAAACCACGCCGCTCACGGCCTGGAAAAACGGCTGGCTGGCCAAGAACGCCGACAACCAGTTTGTGCTGGCCGGCGCACTGGAAGCAGCTCGCATCGCCGAGCTCGCAAACGTACTCGAAGCCTACGAAAAAGCACTGGCCGACCGCGGTCTGTACGACTTCGACGACATGATTTTGCGCTCCATACGCGCACTCGAAGACAACACCGAACTCAAGTACACGCTGCAGGAACGCTACCAATACGTACTGCTCGACGAGTTTCAGGACACCAACGCTGCCCAGCTGCGGCTGGTGGAACTGCTCACCGATAACCCCGCCAACGAAGGCCGACCGAATGTGCTGGCCGTGGGCGATGACGACCAAGCCATTTATGCTTTCCAGGGTGCGCAGTACAGCAACATGCTCGATTTCTTCCACCTGTTTCAGGGCGTCTTGGTAATAAACCTGAGCGAAAACTACCGCTCCACAGCCGAAGTTTTGGAGACAGCCAAAAATGTATCAGCACAGATAGCCGACAACCTCACGGCGAGTTTCCCGGAGCTCGATAAAGCACTGGTAGCCGCCAACGAAAAGTTACCCAAATCGACCATTATCCGCACCGAATACACCAGCGAAATTGCCGAACGCGCCGGCGTTGCCGCGCAGATAAAGCAACTGCTGAAAGACGGCGTCAACCCCAGTGATATCGCCGTGCTGGCGCCAAAACACCGCTATCTGGAGCCGCTCGTACCATATCTGGACGGTGTGCCGCTGCGCTACGAACGCCGCGAGAACATCTTGGACGCACCCGTCGTGCGCCAGCTGCTTACCATGAGTAAGCTCGTGGCGGCGCTGCACGACCGCAACTTTACGCTTGCCGATAGCTTCTGGCCGGAAGTGCTCAGCTACCCGTTCTGGGGTTTTCCGGTGAGTAGCATCTGGCAGCTTAGTTGGGCCGCCAGCGACCAGCGTAAACACTGGGGCGAACTGCTACTCGCCGATGAGCAACTCCGGCCGGTCGCACTATTATTCCTGGGTCTGGCTGGCCAGGCCGAAACTGAAACACTCGAAGTCATGCTCGATAGGCTCATCGGCACCGAAGAAGTACTAACCGGTGAGGCAGATCTGCCCGCTGTTCGCTCCAAACTCCGCACCACATTACTGAGTAACGACGAAAGCACGCTCTACCAAACCGTTACCGAGCTCACCGTGCTCCGCGCGCGACTGCACGACCACCAGCAACAGCGGGGGACTACACTAGTTTTGCGCGACCTGCTTGGCTTTGTTGCCGAATACGAAGCCGCCGACGAGCAAATGGTAAACACCAGCCCCTACAACGAAGCCGCCGAAGCCGTGCAGCTGATGACCGTTTTTAAAGCCAAAGGCCTGGAATTCGCCCATGTATTTCTGCTGTGCTGCCAGGACGATGTGTGGGGCAATGCCAGCCGGGGAGCCGGAAACAAACTGACACTGCCCGCAAACCTGGCACCCATCCGCCACGCTGGCACCACCGAGGACGAACGCCTGCGCATCTTTTTCGTGGCGCTCACCCGTGCCAAATACGGGTTGTACCTGAGCAGCCATGCCGCTACGTATGCCGGCAAGAAGCCACCGCGGCTGAAATATTTGGCCGAGATAGAGCAAGCCGATGGAAGCGTAGTAAGCCAGGTTTTGCCGGTAGCATTCGGCGCACTCAAACACGACACTGCCGAATCTTTGCCACTCGAAAGCCTAGAAACCAACTGGCGAGCCCGCCACACCATCCTCACACCACCGCTGCGTGAGCTGCTCCGTGAGCGACTGGAGCGCTACCGTTTGAGCCCCACGCACCTCACCAAATTCCTCGACCTGGAACACGCCGGCCCACAAAGCTTTTTGCTCGAGAATCTGCTGCGTTTCCCAACCGCGCCTGGCGTGGATCTGGCGTTTGGTAACGCCGTGCACGAAACGCTGGAATGGCTGCAAATAGAAACAAATCAGCACGGTCAAACACCATCGGCTGCAGCTGCCGTGAAATACCTGAACGCACGGCTTGTGTTGCAACCGCTTACTAGCGAACAGCTCGCTACCCAGCAGGCCAGGGGAGAAAACACTCTAGAAGTATTCCTGAGTAGCCAGACATTTACTGCGGGCAATCGGCCTGAATACAACTTCCGCGACGAAGGCGTAGTGTTTGGCGGCGTGCGCATGAGCGGCAAGGTAGATTTGCTCGAAATAGACCAAGAGCGAAAAACTATTACGGTGGTGGATTACAAAACCGGAGCACTCGGCAGCGACCCCGCCAAACGTCACCGATACGAACTCCAGCTGTACTGCTACAAATTGCTGCTGCAAGGTTCACACACCTTCAAAGATTACACGGTAGAGCAGGGCTGCTTAGTGTTTGTAGAGCCCAACGGCGACGGTAAGATCACTCGCCACACTGTAACATTCAAAGAAGATGAACTAACCCGCGTGCAAAAGCTTGTGACTGCCATGTGGTATCACGTAACAACCCTCGACATGCCCGATACCAGCAGCTACGACACCACCTTTGCCGCCATCAAGCAGTTCGAACAAGACTTGTTAGCGCCTCCAGAGGCCACCACACAACAAGCTACTCTTGACATTTAACCCCGGCCACTCCAACCAGATCGGAAATCCAGCTCACAGACTTCCATCCTGGTGGTTTAGTTTCGTATGTCATTAAGCCTTGTCATCCCAGCACTGAACCACGCACCGATCGCCCACCGGACCGTTCAGTACAGCCCCCCGTCATCCCAACCCCTGAACCAAGATCGACCCAGTCCCTCCCGTCATTCCAGCGCAGGCTGGCATCCAAGAAGTCTCCGACGTGCGTTAGTATCTCATGACTCTCCAGCACTCTCTCTTCCCGTCATCTCGACCAAAGCGGAGAGATCTTCCCTGTTTTTGGAGGTATCGCACGAACCACCACCTGTTTCAAAGATTATTGTCTTCGCTCCATGACACGTTACTTTTGCTGCCAAAAGTAACCAAAACCACCCGGCCAGACTCCATGACACTCGGGTGGTTGTTGTCAAAGCCTACAACCAATCTGACAACTCGTCGCGACTACGCTCCTCACACATGTCAGATTGTCGCTTCCTAACGGAAGCGGCCTGTTGTAGCTTTACAACACCACGCCGGGGTCATTCCGAATGGCCGGGACTTAGAGGAAGGCCTGGTGCAGGTGAACTGGAGGGCTGTTTATTGTTGTTTGTTGTTTGTTCTTTGTTTGCTGGGTGGGGTGAACTGGGGGATTATTCGACATTCTTCGTTCTTTGGGCACATAAAAACCGCCGGTGTAATCCCGGCGGTTTTTATTGAATGAACGTATTGCTAACGCGCTCGCAGCCCAGGAAAGGAGTAGCTTGGGCAAAATGTATTCCATTTTGCCGGCGCGACGAGGGAAACCTAGGTTTCCCTCATGAGCCCTACGCAGCGTTCGGGTTGTGACGAGTTGGCTTCTTTTTGCTTGAAGCTTTCTTGGTAGCACTCACACGCTTCTTTACGGCAGTAGCCTTTGCCTTTTCGGCAACATCTTCTGCGCTAGCCTTAGCTTCGGTAGCAACCTCTGACTGCGTCAGGGTAGCGTTCAGGGTGCTGGTCTTAGATTTCTCTTCCTTAGATTCAGCAACTTCTGCCAGCTCAGTTTCTACGAAAAGCAGGTTGTAGAGGTTGAAGCCAATGACCGCACCAAGCACTGGGCCTAGTACGTAGGTTCCCCAGCCCCACTGGTGCAAACCGAGTGCAACTGCTGGGTTCAAAACACCAGCAGAACCAAGTGACGCTACCAGCGAACCACCTGTCAGGGCGCCACCGATAGCAGCAGCCCTAGCGTACAGAGGGAAGCGCTGGTAGATAGCAGCAGCCCATACGAAGGCAAAGATGAACGTACCAACGACTTCTGCCACCAGGATGCGTGCACTGTAAGTACCGGTGTTGTGTACGCCAGTAAGCTTGGTGAGGTAGATAAACAGCTCCCAAGCCACAGCGCCACCCAGCAGCTGTACTACCAAGTAGCTCAGTGCCTGCATAGTGCGCAGTTTGCGGACCGTCCACAGACCGATGGTCATTGCCGGGTTAAAGATAGCACCAGAGATGCCAGCAAGTGCCAACGTCATCAGTGCAACCATCAGGCCAGCTGCCGTGGCAATAAAGTAGCTCAAGGACAGCTGTGAGTGACTGACCGCCAAGACGATCAACGTCAGGGCCGTCGTACCCAGAAACTCACCCACGAGCATCGCGAGCTTATTCTTACGAAACATATATAGTAACCTCCACTTTGTTTGTAATAGTATCAGCGTACCGGTACGCAACAGATTTGTAAAGAGTTAACCTCTTGCGACCAGCGTAATCAACTCTACACTTCCTCCCCTAACAAAAATGAGGGCGCTGGCCACCTTCCCAACGTCGCCCTCATACACGTCCCCCGCCAGTAGCGCCCCAGAGCCTTGACCCACTTTTGCAGGGCACGTCAATTGTGGAGCTAAATTTCCGATCTAGGAAGATTTATAAGCTATTTCATGATAGCTGGTCTTGTGCGGTCCAAAGAAGACTTTTGTATATAAGCGCATGGTACTCACTCCCACAAGCAAGTATGCAAGACAGAAGAGTACTATCTGTAAAGCATGACTTCCTGGGATAAAGCTCAAAAGGATATCTTGTGCTAAAAAGGAGGGGCTGATAGGGAACGCCATGAACAGAAGGCATACGATGAAGAAAATATGCCCCAGCTTTTTGAATGCATATATAGAGCCGTGGTAATCCCCGAGTGCAGTTGATTCGCCCTTTATCTCTACGTACCAAAGGCAAACATGGCCCGCTATGAATGCCGCTGCCACTCCCGCGCTATACATAACCAGGTACTTCCAGCTCCCGGTAGATGCCAAACCCAAGAAAAGCGCCCCAAAAAGGTGCCCCAGCAGTATAAGGTTCCAGCACGTTCTGGCAGAATTTTTCGTTGTATATGCTCGTATATAAAAGATGATGCTTATGACGGCTGCAGCAGTGGAGATACTCAGTTTCGAGCCGGTGGACACTGTCGCAGGCGCAGCGACCCATGCAGTAGCCAAAAAGAGCACCACAGAAACTACTTGAGCGGGGAGCCTATCTAGGAAAGCGAATGCACGCCCAATAGACTTCAGCGGCCTCCATAGGTAGTGGCTCACTGCCGTATTCATGTTCCATTCCTTAATGCTTAAGACGTAGAGTGTGGCGCGGAGCTTGCCCAAAAGCGTATTTTTGATTCTTTGGGGAGGAGTTACAAAAGAGAAAAATTGATCATGGACGAGGTAGCTTACAACCGATGGAGAGATGAGCAGCTGATACGTCCTGAGAGAGGCATTGCTCACAAAGTGCAGAAGCGCCAACCATTGCAGCCCGGCAGCGACCTCAATGAACATTATGCCGATCTGAGTGATAGAGGCGTACGCAATCTGCGTCTTGATGGATGACTGAACTCGGGCAATGGACGAAGCGACAACCGCCGTAACCAGGCCCGAAACTGCAATAACAATTCGAAGCCACATGCTGCCTTGCCAGAGTGGATACGTTCTAAGCAGCAGGAATAGACCCATGTGCACAGAGAGCGCGCCGTAAAAGATTGCGCTGGACGTAGTGGGGCCTTCCATGGCACGCGGTAACCAGTACGAGAACGGGAATTGCGCCGACTTGATCAAGGCAGCTACGAACAGAAGAAGGCCGAGCAGGGCTAGCTGGCTTCCGTGCCCTGCGACTAGCCCCGAAAACTCAGAAAAATTCACGCTCTTCTCGAAAATGTGGTGTGCATACCAAATGGCAGCAAGTAAGAAGGCGTCGGCAATGCGATACACCGAAAAAACTTTAAGAGCGTTCCTGGCAGGCAAGAATCGATCCCTATAAAAAGCAATCAGCAGCACGGAGCTTATCCCAATGAACTCCCAACCCAACAATAGCACTTCAAAGTTACCGGCAAGAATTATGAGCGACAGTCCAATAAAGAAGAGGAGGACTGTGTAATAAAATCTTTTAAAACCCTGCTCGCGGTGCAAGTAAAATTTGCTGAAGATAAAAACAAGGGTTGTCATAATCGTTGCCATCCCCAAGAATACCGCTGAAAGCCTGTCAAAAGAGAAATCAAGAGAGAAGGTATAGTGGTGGCTTGCGTACAAAGACCCGATACTCGTGGATACCGGAGAAGCGCCGGCGCTGAGCCATTGGTAGCCCAAAGTGAAAAACGTCACCAGTTCCAAAAATATTGCGGCGATGGCTATAGAAAAGACGGTACGCTCCCATTTCTTGGGAGTAAACATACAGCCGACAAAGCCGATGACTGGAACAAGTACTAATGCGGTAAGGAGTTGCGTTGAATTCATTAATATATGGCTATTTAATTATGTGTACCGGCAGGTTTTCCCGCGTGGCATCTAAAATATGATTCGTTTTCATCTTAGGGGTTGTCTCAAACATGCGGGATAGGTCGTGTACGGTAGGTAGTTCTTCGGTGAGTGGAGTATATGGTACAAACGCTCCTTCTTTGAAGACGTAGAGCGCCTTCTGTTTTGGATGCAGAGCGACTAAATGAATCCACTCATTATCGAACCATTCATAGAGTGCGGGGTTTGCATGTATGACCTTGTTAACCACCTCAGGGTAGTGCTCAACAATCATAAGTAGTCGTACGGGATCATGCACTTCGATCATTTGCAGGGGGAGCCCGGAACGGAGGTCGCCATCGCTGCTATTTGCAACTCCTATCAGCCCCATGACGTTGTGGGGCAGCTTAGTGCCAGCGCCTAACTTGTAATTGTCCATCCGCGAAAAGAAATATTCCAGATTGATGCCTCCGCAAACAACGCCGAGCGGGGCTAGCACGTTGCCCAGCAGTGCGCCCTCTGGATCGCTCGTGTAATCGTAGGAGTTTAAGAACGCTCTGCGGTCGAGAAACAGACGCTTCGTGAGGCTTCTTCGGCCTACGATGCACAACGCATTGGTACCGTGCCCCAGTTCGGGCCTGGGCTCGTAGTACGAAACCGAGCGTTTCTTTATGTCGTTCCGTATTTTCTTTATGTGCTGTTTTGTGCTGATAGACATAAACCTACGCGATCGTTCTTTGGCGTCTAGGTCGAGGGCGTCTTCGAATAGCTGCTTGTTTTTGCTGTGTAGCCGGCTGTTTTTCTCCGTCAGAGCGCCTTCGTCATAAAACTTGATTTCGTCAGACGCAGTATCGTGCATGCCACCCAGGAATTGTGTGGCACTGGGTATAGCCAGGCCGCGCACCTTCAGCAGATCCCGCACCGGCTGATAGTTTGCCATGTAGGCAAAAACTCGGGCATTAACCAGACCCGGCCTTCCGCTACACGCACCGCAGTCATGTGCACCATGATGAGGGTTGTTGGCACTACTCGATCCGTGACCTATGACATACACGAGCGGAGAAAAATTCTTGGTTAGTCCTATGCACCGAAGCATTTTTTCCACGCGGTCCGTCATTTCTTCTACTGTAAACCCTACCTGCAAGCCTTTTTCTTTGTCCTGCTCGCCGGTATGTACGATGGTTAAGTCAGCGTCCGGATCCATATGAGCAAACGCGTCGGCAATCGCCGGACTCATAGTGGGGTTTACAAGGTTGGCAATAAGCTTGCCCAGTGCCGGGATTCCCAATAAATAAGAAAATAGGAAACCCCTGACCAGCTTATGAGATTGCTTGGTGTACATGATTTCTTTTGCGTGTACGTGCGGATCATCCTTGGGAACTTCTTTAATGAGGTACTTGGGAGTAACTGGCGCAGGACAGAGCTTGTCATAAAATTTTGCGTGAGCCGGGTGGAAATAGAACTCTACCCCGAAAAATCCAGGTGCACCGAATGTTTCGCAGCGGCTGTCCAAACTTTCCACATATGTGCGCAGGGAATACTCTCGTTCGTCGATGCAAAAGATAGACTGAAAGCTCTTTGCGGCCACCTTCTGCGTAGCCGATTTGGTGGGCAGTGTAAGCATCAGTCCAGAAAGCACCGTGTCGTAATAGCTCCACTCAAACGCATCCTGCCATATTCTAATAACTTCTTGCAGCTCGCTGTTTGGTTCGTCTGCGAATATATCTACTGGCGGCTGTGTAATACTGTTTCCCAGTGGTTCCCATTTCTCTCCTAGGCGGCTCGTCAATGCATCAACCTCGAGCAAAAGCTCTAACGTTATCATATCTTCCAAAGAAATTTTCTTTGGGTACAAAAGCGATTCCGGCTTATCTTCGAGAGTTGATACAATACCTGCCCATCCCCGGTGCGCGAACTGCTGGTCGTACACGTATTGTTCGTAGTATTCTTCTTTGCCTTTGCCCACCAATATTTCCAGGAGTTTGGTTATGGTGCAGGACTTGTCGTACAGAAGGTCACGCGCCTTTTTTGTTTTGAAAAAGCTTACCAAACTGTGGTCTTCTAGACTACGCAGTGCATTAAGGAGGCCTTTGTCTTCAAAGGGAAACGGTGAGATGGCGATACCTTGATCGATATAACTGCAGATAATGCGAAAGAGGAGCGGCTGCACTGCATTGTCCATATCGATAGGGTATAGCTGCTTCCATTCGCTTCGCAGCTTTCCGACGCGTGGTTCTACAGCCCAACTGTACATTTTGTGGAGAGCTCTGAACTGCCACTCTTCGAAATCTTCGCTGCCTTTTCTTTCCTGCACTACTCTGGCCAGGACTTCCGGAGTAATCCGCTTGATCCTGTACAGATCTCTATATTCGGTGAGCGAAAATGTAGTTTGGAATCCAAAGATAGCTGACGCTTTAAAGACTGCGTCATAAAATTTCATATCCTGAAATGCGTGCAGCGTGTTGTGGTGTACAAAATCCTTGAGCGGACCTTGGGTGGGTAAGTAATGCTTTAGCACATGCAAAAGGTGCTGTTCATCAAAGCGATGGTTATATTTTTGAGACATAGTTAAGTTTGCATCCGTTGCATGGAGTGCGATGTATTGGCTTGGGCGATCATTGCAGCCGCCACATGCCAATCCCTAATCGCTGCAGCCATATTCCTGGATCTAAGTTCGTAGACCATAATACTATCACTGGAGTCGCAAGTAAATAGTGACTTGTGGAATATAGTCAGTGAAATATCTTACATGACTATTGTAATATTTCTCACTCAGTGCCATAATCATGTACCAAAGGAGTAGACCGGACTTTCCCAATGACTTCACTAGCAAGTCATTTTTATTTATAAAAATCCAGCATGGAAGCACAACCCCCAAGACTAAACTTTCACAGTCAGTGTCCCGGCAGCGGTGACGGCCCCATTCCCCTTGTCTCGATATATGATTTGGGCGCGGACACAGGTATCGCTACCGGAGGCATGAGTGACTGGGCAACCGAGGAACACGAGGCTACTCTAGTCGACGTGCCTAAAGGCAAAGACGTAGTGGATAGCTGCGGCGATGGCCGCGAGGCTACTAAGGAATCGGCCGAACGTATAGCCGAGGTGCTTGGACCGGACACCATGTCCATGGAAGAGGGGTTTGCAAGCATCTTTGGCGGACCAGTTGGCAAAGCGATTTGTTTTTTGACAGTTGGCATCGCCGAAGCCGATAGCCGTGAAGAAAAGCAGCAGTTCATTGCAGACACCGGCGGCATAAACGGCGTCCTGGACATGATCCGCGAAGCCCGCGGCGGCAGGAGCGTACTCCATAGCGACATCGGCAAGGAGGGCAACAGGCTCCACTTTGACCTTGCCCCGGGCAAGCCAAATGCGGAAGTCGGCTGCCTATACAACGGCAGTCTAGGCCACGTACTAGAGGCGATGGCCACTAATGACGATGTTAGACGCACCATAATGCTCGACTTACAGCGTGCATTTGGTGACGACGGCGATAAGGATGCTCAAAAACTACTGAGCGCATTTAAGTTCCTGTTCGACGAGCAGCCTGCCGGCAACGGCCTTACCTTTGGACGACCAGATTACGAGCAGCAGGTAAAGGACAGAACGCTCGTAGCCATTCTGGAAGGCGAACATCCAACGGTCCTCAAGAGTGGTCTATTGCTCAACTTTGACCTGGATAGGGTGGGTAGCCCCACCAAAGCGCACGAACTGGGACTCGATCCATATCGCAGCGACCTGGGCCGTATTGCACTGGGGGTAGGTAGTATCCTCGTGGAGCGTAAAGTGCCCACCAAGTTATTCCTTAAAGCGGCCGTTATGCTGGCCGTTGCGGTACGCGGCGCCCTAGTTTCGGTCGACTCCAATACGGAACTGCAGGGTAAAGTTGACCCTGTGTACTTACCACTAGGCATCATAGGCGACGCCAACCTAGCTGCTCAGCAGATAGATGACAGACTTGGCAGACGACGTGATAAAAACGGTGTCATCTTGCTTTAACACGGTTGCCCGCATGAGCAATTAGCAGCCCCCTGTAAGTAGTTCAGCTATAGCTTTATGCCGCGCACGGTACAACAGAGGCATGACCGAGCTTGATAGACATGAGGACATACGCCGCCCATGCCACGACGCTCAGAGGAAGGGCAGCTCTAGACGATGGGTTCGCAGGCTAGCACTCTGGGCTAACGCTTCTGGTGGTGACGCTTTAGGCCGGCAACCTGAAGCCTGACCGTGTGGCGAGCTACAAATGTGAGCCAGCTCACTGCGTATCCGTACACACGATGCAAAGCTATAGGACATGACAAGCGGTCCAACTCCCTCACCCGAGAATCCCAATCCTGAACATCTGGACCCTCTTGACCGTGTACGTGCTCTACAGGAAAACGATCCCGATACATTTCGCGCGATCGCAGACTTGCTATGGTCCCTCCTCACCGACACTGAGCAACAAGCATTCATAGGTCAAGCAGTCGACGCATTCGGCTCAGAGCGCCAGGGAAGCCAAGACGACTTCATTAACGCGCGTCTTGTTGAGTACGCTGGCCGTTTCCGTCGGTTATATATATCAGAGCGTCAGCACGGTCAGAGCCGAGACAGTCAAGATCCTAGTGCTTCTGGTGTCGACGTTTCAGACCAGCCACCTGAAGCCTGACTGCGTGGCGATCCACCAGTTGTTGGGCGTGCTCCAGGCTTACTTCGTCCTTAGCTTCGCGCTGCATCTGTTCGGCGCGCTGCATGGCCGCCTCGGCTTCTGCGACATTGATGTCGTCAGCGTTGTCGGCTTCGTCTACGAGCACACGGAGTTTGTTGTCACTCACTTCTATTACACCACCACTGATGGCGAAAAATTCGCGGTTGGCATCACTATCTTTTTCACCGCGCCGCACAGCGATCACACCGGTGGTCGCCACGCTCACGAGCGGCATATGATTTTGCAATACACCGATCTCACCCTCCAGAGTAGGCAGCGTGATCTCATAGGCGTCGCCATCGAACTTCGTGCCGGTGAGTGCTACCAGCTGAAAATGTATCATTGGACACCCCTCTGTAGCATGTAGTATGCAGTATGGGATATGGGGTCATTGTCCCCCATGCTACATGCTACATGTCCCATACTACCCATTATTTCTTTGCCCCTGCCTTTACGACGTCTTCGATGGTGCCCTTGAGGTTGAAGGCAGTTTCTGGAATGCTGTCGTGTTTGCCGTCCAGGATCTCCTGGAAGCCCTTGATAGTGTCAGTAAGCTTGACGTACTGGCCAGGGTTGTTGGTGAACTGTTCAGCCACGTAGAACGGTTGGCTAAAGAAGCGCTGGATGCGGCGGGCGCGGCCCACGAGCTGCTTGTCTTCCTCGGAGAGTTCTTCCATACCCAAGATGGCGATGATGTCTTGCAGGTCTTTGTAGCGCTGCAGTACACGCTGAACTTCGCGGGCGACACGATAGTGCTCTTCGCCCACGATTTCTGGGTCGAGGATGGTAGAACTGGAGTCAAGCGGATCGACAGCAGGGTAGATGCCGATCTCGGTCAGGGCACGGTTTAGGGTGATGGTTGAGTCCAGGTGGGCAAACGTAGTAGCTGGAGCCGGGTCAGTAAGGTCGTCGGCTGGCACGTACACGGCCTGCACGGAAGTAATTGAGCCTTGGCGGGTCGACGTAATGCGCTCCTGCAGCTGACCCATTTCCTCGGCCAGGTTTGGCTGGTAACCCACAGCGGATGGCAGACGGCCAAGCAGGGCAGACACCTCGGCACCAGCCTGGGTGTAGCGGAAAATGTTGTCGATGAAGAGCAGCACGTCGGAGCCCTTATCGCGGAACCCTTCGGCGATAGTTAGGCCGGAAAGCGCCACGCGCAGACGAGCACCTGGGGGTTCGTTCATCTGGCCGAAGACCAGGCTGGTCTTGGCGATAACGCCTGATTCTTCCATTTCGTGGTAGAGGTCGTTACCTTCACGGGTACGCTCACCGACGCCGGCGAACACCGAGTAGCCAGAGTGGAATTTGGCGATGTTGTTGATCAGCTCCTGAATCAGCACGGTCTTTCCCACACCAGCACCACCGAAGAGGCCGGCCTTACCACCCTTGGTCATTGGACAAATGAGGTCGATGACCTTGATGCCCGTTTCTAGGATTTCGACCGAGCCAGACTGGTCGCTTAAGGCTGGAGGAGCGCGGTGAATAGGGGAGGTTGTCTTAAAATCACCCTTTTTGCCGTCAATAGGCTCACCAGTAACATTAAACATACGGCCCAGTGTCTCTTCGCCAATAGGCACGCTGATAGGCTTGCCGGTGTCAGTTACTTCGGTACCACGCGCCAGACCATCAGTCGAACCAAGTGAGATGGCACGCACACTTGATTCACTCAAGTGCTGTGCAACCTCAAGCGTCAGCGTAACATCGCCGTTTGACACCTTGAGTGCGTTATAAATCGCCGGCAGGCTGTCGGTAGCGAACTCGATGTCCACCACCACACCCACAATTTGGGTGATCTTGCCGGTTTTAGTTTTTTCTACTGTCGTTTGTGCCATTATTGTTCTCCTATTCTCAGTTGTCGTGGTTTTCCGGTTGGGCCATAACCCGAAATGTCCGTACCTTCCATGATTGCAGCACGAGCATGGAAATCGTCGACCCACGCTATATACTCAAGCGAGTCTGCGTGACCTTGCACTACAGAACCCGCCCACGACGAAATCCCCAAAAGAGCCAAAGCCCGTTCTCTCGCTATACGCAACTCCTCGGGCATAAAATTTTCGGGCTGAGTAAGTATACCGGCAATTTCGTCCGGACCATTTAGCGTAAACAACGTCATTGGATACGGTTCGCCAGACATATCAAATCTCCTTTATCGTGCATTACATCTACGCTACCCATTCAAAGCCTCCGCACCACCGGTAATTTCGGCTAGTTCCTGGGTAATTGCCGCCTGGCGGGCTGTGTTCAGCTCCAGGGTGTAATCATCTATCAGATCCTTGGCGTTATCGGTCGCGTTCTTCATAGCCACCATGCGCATGGCGTGCTCGCTCGCAATACTCTCGAGCAGTGCCTGCCACACTTGGGCTTCAATCAGCCGAGTCGCCACTTGGTCGATCACCGTTTCGATATCCGGCTCAAAGTTGGTGATAGCCTTTGCGGTGCTAACTCCGGTGGCCGGTTTAGCAGGCAACAGTTGCAAGCTCACGGCTACTTGTGTAACGGTGGATTTGAACTTGGTGTACAGTACGTGCACTTCGTCTACTTCACCATTCCTGTATTGTTCGACGATAGTGTTGAGTACCGGCCGCAAATCGTTGGCAGTCGGATGATCGCCAAAGCCAGGGTAGGCAGCCTGCAGGTCGATGTCGTGGATGCGACGCACAAACTGCGCACCCTTGTTCCCGATAGCAATCACGTGGCTAGCTACTCTGGCGGCTTTGTCTTGCTGGACAGCGTTAGTAAGCTGCTTGAGCACATTAGCGTTGTATGCTCCAGCCAGGCCAGTGTTGCTGGTAACGAGGATGTATAGGCGGTTCTTTACGGCTCGCTTTTCGAACAATGGTTGCTGCTCGACTTCGTTCACGCCACTCAGGCGGATCAATAGTTCGTTGGCTAAGTCAGCATATGCACGGCTAGCCTGCGCGTACTCTTGCGCACGGCGCAGCTTGCTAGCAGCCACCAGCTGCTGAGCCTGAGTGATCTGCCGGGTGTTCTTGATGGATGTTATCCGTCGCCGAAGTACGATTGTGCTTGCCATAGTCGGTTAGCTTATTTCTCTGCCTTTTTAGTTACTTCGTACTGGGCAGCAACAGTTTTTGCAACTTTGAGGACTTGTTCGTTCTGCTCGTCTGTCGGCTTGTCGCCGGTGTTAATGGCATCAACTAGCTTAGTGTGCTTGCTCTTGAGCTCACGCAGGAGTGATTCGCGGGCAACGTCGATTTTCTCGAGTGGCACCACGTCAAACGCACCATTGTTGGCGGCGTAGAGCACGCTATACATTTCCCAAATGGCGTATGGTGCAAACTGCGGCTGTTTGAGCAGCTCGGTCAGGCGCTGACCACGCTCGATGGTGTGACGAGTGTCGGCGTCCAGGTCAGTAGAGAACTGGCTGAAGGCAGCAAGTTCGCGGAACTGGGCGAGGGACAGCTTCATACCGCCACCGGCAGCCTTGATAGCCTTAGTCTGGGCGTCACCACCCACACGGGACACAGATAGACCCACAGAGATAGCCGGGCGAATACCCTGGTAGAACAGGCTCGTCTCGAGGAAGATCTGACCATCGGTAATAGAGATGACGTTGGTCGGAATGTAAGCCGAAATGTCGCCAGCCTGGGTTTCGATGATTGGCAGGGCAGTCAGTGAACCAGCACCAAGGTCGTCGGAAAGCTTAGCGGCGCGCTCTAGCAAGCGAGAGTGCAGGTAGAAGACATCACCAGGGTAGGCTTCGCGACCTGGTGGGCGGCGCAGCAGCAGTGACATCTGGCGGTAAGCCTGAGCGTGCTTGGTGAGGTCATCGTAGACAATCAGCGCGTGCTGCTTGTTGTCGCGGAAGTACTCACCCATGGCAGCACCAGAGTATGGAGCCAGGTAGAGCATGGCAGCTGGGTCAGATGGGCTAGTGGCGACGATAATAGTCTGATCCATCACGCCTTCGCGCTTCAGGCGCTCCTGCAGGGCAGCAACCTTTGACATCTTCTGGCCGATGGCGACATATACATTCACCACGCCAGTCTTCTGACGTGCCTGGTTCACCATAGTGTCAACCGCAATTGCCGTCTTACCAGTCTGACGGTCACCAATGATAAGCTCACGCTGGCCACGACCAATTGGCACCATGGCGTCGATAGCCACAAGGCCGGTCATTAGTGGTTCGTGCACGTGCTTGCGGGCCAGCACACCAGGAGCAGGGCGCTCTACACGGCTGCGCTGTTTGGCGTTGATAGGTTCACCGCCATCGAGCGGATTGCCCAGTGGATCAACTACGCGGCCAACCAGCTCTGGGCCAACGGGGACTTCTAGCACCTGGCCACTCAGGCGGACGGTAGCGCCAGCTTTTACGTCAGTACCATTACCCAAGATTACCGCACCGATTTCGTCTTCGGCGAGGTTAAAGGCAAAAGCCGTAACTTTCTGCCCAGAAATGCCATCGATCTCGAGCATTTCGTTGTAGCCGGCACCACTCAGACCATAAATCCAGGCAATACCATCACCCACACGGGTTACAACACCTACGTTTTCAATCTCCGGGCGAGCTTTCAGCTCAGCAATAGCTGCGCGAATGTCGCTCGAGAGTTCTGTTATTGATAATTCAGCCACGATTCACTCCTTCTAGTCGTTCCGATGAACAATTAGCAATACACAATAAACAGCCTTCGTTCACGGATGTGCTGACCTGTGCCCAGACACCCAGGCCGGAAGAGCCACGCTTACTGCTTATTGTTCTTTGCTTATTGTTCATCATCTGGCCCCTGTTAACTGTTTGAATTTGTTCAATTTAGCCTCGACACTTAGGTCTAATTGCTGATCTGCCAGGCTGATCCGCACACCACCAATCACCGATGCATCGGCAATTTCAGTAACGACAATTTTATCGGCCTTGGGATACAACGCCCGGATATACTTAACGATGTCATCCTTGGTAGCTTGGGACAGTGGGTGGCTACTACGAGCCAGCACTTCTACGTGGCCATGCAGCGCCCAGTCTGCCTGTATGTCGCGGAGTAGCGAGTCCAGCTCACCGACTCTACCCTCAAAGAGCAATAGCGCAGCGATCTGCCGGGCGTATGCCTTAGAGCTACCGTCGTAGTACGTATGCGCAGCGATGGTGGTGGCAATGCGATTGCGAGGCGTTTTCATTACACTATGCTCCGCTGAGATAGTGAACAATTAGCAATAAACAATAAACAACCTTCGTTCACGGATGTGCTGATTGGCACCAAAGCACTCAGGCTTATGAGCCGTTGTTTGTTGTTTATTGTTATTTGCCTTGCGCTCATGCGCGTTGCTCCTTAAGCGCTCGATCGATCAAAGCGGCGTCTTTGGTAGCGTCAACCTTCTCACCGATGATAGTTTCGGTAGCCTCACTAATGAGCCCCACCAGTTCACCCTCGAGCTGCTTGCGGGCACGCTGAGTCTCGGAGGCAATGCGCTCGTCAGCTTCCTTGAGGATGCCGTCTGCCTTGGCGTGTGCCTTGTCTTCGGCCTCACGGATCATTTGGCGAGAGGCTTCATTGGCGTCACCAAGGATGCCATCAGCCTGCTTGCGCGCTTGCTGTAGTTCGGCAGCAATCTTGGCTTCGAGCTCAGTTTGGTCTTTCTTCATCTGTTCGCCGATACTCACGCCTTGCTCTATGAGCTCGCGGCGCTCTTTGAGCACCTTCAAGATAGGCTTAAAGGCAAACTTGCGCAGCACCCAGTAGGCCAGGGCGAAGGTGATCAGCTGGATCAGCAGGGCCTTACCGTCAACACCAAGTGCACCAATGCCAGAGGACGAACCGTCAGCCGCGAATTGTGTTAGGTTTGTAATCATTTATATTCCAAAATCCTACTATTTAACGATGAAGGTACTAGCGAAGGCCAAGAGACCGAAGAGCTCAACGATAGCCACGAACACCAGCGCCTGGCCAAAGAACTTAGCTGCTTCTGGGTTGCGACCAACGGCCTTCAGGTAGTTGCCACCGATGAGGCCAATACCGATAGCTGGCCCAATAAAGCCCAGGCCGATCATCAGACCCTTACCAAGTACTGCTGTGTTGATTGCATCTGCAAACATCATTACCATTATTTTATTTCTCCTTAATTACTACTGTTATTACTGCTTTCGTCATCTCGAGCGAAGTCGAAAGATCTACCTGGGCAGACCCCTCCGCTTCGATCGGGATGACATCATGCATTATGCCGCGACCCCTTGCGAGCCAGATGAAGCTATTGTTTCAGGTTGCTTACCTTCGGTCAAGGCAGCTTCATCAGCATGCTCATCGTGGCCACCATGGTTCACGGCAATCGCCAGATAGTTCAGACTCAGCACCGTAAAGATGTAAGCCTGCAAGGCACCAATGAACAGTTCCACAAGGGTAAAGGGCAGCGCAGCCAGTGGTGCGGCCACGTGGCCTAGGTAACTAAACACCGCGATGACAATCTCACCGATGGTGACGTTCAGGAAAAGTCGAAGACTCAGCGAGAACACTCGGGTGAGGTCGGTAAACATTTCGAGCAGACCAATGACCAGGTACAGCGGGTTCAACGGGCTGCCAATAAAGAAGTGCCGGATGTATTTAGCGATACCGCCAGCTTCTTTGATCGATGAGGCATATACAAAGACCATAGTAACGATACCGATGGCCAGCGTACCGTTCAGGTCGGCCGTAAAAGGTCGCAGCAACGGGTTGTCACCCCGGTGAAACGCCTCACCGACACCAGGGATAAGCCCAAACCAGTTATTGAGCAAAATAAAGAAGAACACGGTTACGAAGAAGGGAACGTACTTGCGGCCGCGTGATTTGTCATCGAATGCGTTCTCTACCAGGCCAGTGATGAACTCCACGCCGGCTTCCACCACCTGCACAAAGCCGCCCTTAGGTTTCACCGCGACTTTGCGAGCCGCCAACACGAGCAGCATGATGATAATGACAGCACAGATCCAGCCATACAGGATAGAGTTGGTAATAGTAAAACCACCGAGATGGAAGGCACCAGCCGGCGCCACATGGATGCTCGGGCCGCTATCTGCAAACCGACTTAGTAACGACATCATTTCTTATCTCCCTTATCAGCCTTGCGCATGATCTCATTCAGCTGACGCACCGTCTGACGTACCACCACGATGATACCTACCAGCGCAACCGCCATGCCCAGGCACATCCAGACCGGTGAAGTCTTGTAGTGCACATCCAGCAGATGGCCACCTACCAGAGGCACTACCAAAATCACCAGCAGTTGCCAGCTCATAGTTAGTGCTACTGCAGCAGCACTCTGTGGTGGGGCGGTTACCGGTTTTTCGGGGGTGGCATCAGTACCACTGTTAACAGAAGTCGGCGTGTTGTGCGCTGGCTGCGAAGGGATGCTCATTCAAACTGCAGTATATCATCTCTGTTGGACCTCGTGCAAGCGGCATGCTATACTATGTATAGTAATGGCCACAAGGGCTTCGCCGCTAGTGTACTAATTAGTATAAGAAAGGATTCTTCTTCATTATGACTCAAGCAAACCCACAGGTAACCGTCTACAGTGCCACTTGGTGCGCCTTTTGCCACGCTGCCAAAGATTACCTAGACAAAAAGGGCGTCGCATACACCGATAAAGACGTCGATAGTGACCGCAGCATCGCCGAAGAAGCCATGAGGGTCAGCGGCCAGACCGGCATCCCGGTGCTGGACATCAACGGCCAAATCATCATCGGCTTTGATCGTCCTCGTATCGATGCAGCCCTAGCAGCCACAGCCTAGTAGTTCAACAAACGTAAGATTCTTTACATCCAAGCTTCTTGCCCTACCCTAGACTACCAATCAAAGGAGGGGAATTATGGCAGAAACAATTCCATTAGATGACTTTGACAGTCCTAGAGTTACAGACTCCCATGAGCAATATCCAGCATCGTCGAGCTGGCCAGAAATCCCAACGCAAGCAACAATGTCTGCCCAAGGTACCTTGGGATCTACCAAAACTAGGCCAGGTTTTGAAACTATATTCAAGACAGCCACTACAGCATCAGAGACACTTACGGATGATCGTGCTCCCCGCGCATATGGGGCAGCCAAGCGGGGAAAGCAGCCGGCACCACTTTCACCAGATCAAGCCGAATATTGCGCCTGGTGGTATGACCATCTAAACACAACCCTAGATTCGAGTCTGCGCCCCGAAAACGTCACTAGTAGTAACGAACAACACTTTGCTCGGCGCCTGCATTATGTGGTAAGGAGTTATCTCTCCTCTCCGGACGTAAACTATCTGCCACCCCCTCTTCTCAGACCCGAACTAGTGCAAGCCAATTTAGACGAATACTACCAGCTATTTCCACCCGTGACAGACGAAACAGCAGGCGTACGAAAAAGCCGTCATCGCCATCAGAACGGCATGTTAGATGTAGTGCGTCCATACTTCTACTTATTCTCTGAGATACAAGAACTATCGGCAATACGCCGCGCACTCTTTGAGCGTAGACACCAGCACGCCACCCGGGCAACATTTGCACTGCTGAGCGCTTATGGAATGACGCTTAGTCAGACCAGAGAAGACGACCTTTTCTAGGCGCCGAGTAGTGTCTCTGAGCGCAGATTGCAACGGCGCAGGTTTAGAGCTTACCGTTCCAGGAGACGGTGGATTCGGCGTATAAATTATATTTTGGTTAGAATTTTCACTTACATAAGCCGCGTACCGTTTTATAGTGGCAGTGCAGCTTATATATAAAGGAGATACCATGACCATCACAGTAAGCAGGCCGCACATTCCCCAGATTCGGACCGAAGCGCCTATAGGCGGCTCTCCTGAGCCGCTTTTTGCTCTAGATGACAAGCCGCCCGTTACTCTCCTTGACGTCAGGGAATACCTAAGACGCCGCAACAAGGCAACCCGATCTCAGCCGATGCCCGTTCCGCTCCTAGGTCAATGTCTTTTCAATAGACCCACTGACCGCGGTCGGTATGGTCCGGATTTTGTGAGCATGGCGCTCGACCTGGCAAACCCCGGCCAATCAGATGAAAACTGGGGTTCGCCTAGCACAATCGCCCGCGCCAATGAGATATTCGAGGCGCTTGGCCCATTTCGAGAAGGCCCCGAGCGTGTCATCAGTAGGGAATCAAAAGACACTATACGCCAGCGCACCGAAGGAGTTGACACCCCAGAAATACGAGTAGGCCGCCAAATACTTGAGCTACTCGATGGCCATCCAGCCTATGGCACAGCCGCAGAAGCTGTCCTCGCCATACAGCTTGATGCTCTTGCATCGGTACCTAGGCCTACTCCATAATAGTGGGTAATGGCGTTTGAAGATTTTGACACCAAAGAGTCGATAGTGGTGGTGTACACCGGTGAAGGCAAGGGCAAGACCAGCGCAGGGCTTGGTCTGCTTACGCGTGCCCTCGGTAACCGCTGGAATGTTGCGTTCGTACAGTTTATAAAATACTGGGGCGTCGGCGAGCACACCTTTATCCGCGACATCATGCCGCTGTTTAAGGATCAGCTGCTGTTTTACAAGGGTGGCAAAGGCTTTTACAACGCCGGTGAATTGACCGCGAATCAGGTCACGCCAGAACAACACAAACAGGCCGCACTCGAAACCTACGAAAAAGCTCTGGAATGCGCTACCAGCGGCAGATTCCAGCTGGTAATCTGCGACGAGATTAACAACGCCGTCCATGATGGCCTGCTCACTGAAAAACAGCTGACTGAACTCATTGCTAAACGCGCACCCGGTACGAGTTTGTGCCTAACAGGTCGTGATTTCCCAGAATCACTGCTTGGTACGGTAGACATCGCCACCAACATGACCAAAATCAAACATCATTTCGATGATAAGTTCTTAGCTAATAAGGGCATTGATTTCTAGCATGAACCCCGAGTACGCCATAGTACCGGAGCAGAGAGAAGCGAACAAATTCAAAACGGCACTGCGCGTCCTAGACTACATCCGGGCGTATGAAGCCCGCCTGGCGGCAGCCAATAAACTGGCGACATTCTCACTCGGTGCACGACCTATTGGTGCAGATTACAGCCTGCGTAATCCTCAGATTGAATGGGTCATTATCGACTCCGTCAATGAATTCTTACGCGAGCAAGGTGGTATTCAAATTCCAGTTGGTAACCCTAACGACACCAACAATTTTATAACCCTGCAAACATGGTTAGGACGCAAAGACGACGACCCGAGAGTTCATAGCTGGCGTGTGGCCACAGCACCAGTCCGCATGTGCCCCAGCCAGCCGATACATCGCCGCCCACACTAACCACATACTCGTTTGATCTAGAGGAGGCCTTGACGCGTTTATCTACCATCGAGCAATCTACTAACGCTCCAATCGAAGAGCCAGCCCGCACTGGCATGTATCTGTAGGATTAACCGGGCTGCCTTAAAACTGTAAGAATTCTTACAATTTTTGATGGTGAGCCATCTGCTATACTGACCCCATATGAGCTGGAAACTACGCCGTACCCACAAGATCAGCCTGGTCACACTGCTGTTGATTGTGTTCGTTGCCATCGGCCAGCAGCAAGGCTGGTTCGGAACCGCCGAAAAGGGAGTAGTGACCAATCAGCCAGGGCTGTACGCCGTAGACCACTTTGTAGATGGTGATACCATCGCAGTGAACATGAATGGCGCCGTGGAGACAATACGTTTTATAGGCATCGATACGCCCGAGACTCACAAGCCTAACACACCAGTGCAGTGCTACGGCCCGGCTGCGGCTGCCTACACCAAGAACCGCATCGGTAATAGCCGGGTGCGGCTCGTATCTGACAGCCTTAGTACCAACCGTGACCGCTATAACCGCCTGCTGCGCTACGTGTACCTAGCCGACGGTACTAATCTAGACCAAGAGCTAGTGGCCAAAGGCTATGCCTTCGCCTACGTATCGTTCCCATTCACCAAGTCAGACACTTTCAGCACCGCCCAGACCAATGCACAAAAGCAACACCTGGGTCTCTGGGGCAATTGCAAGCCCTACCAGGAAAGCAACGGCCGCTGGCAGAGCAATAACCAGGCTTAGACATCGGCTATTATCACTTTTTAAGAGCGTTGTTTGTTGTAAACCAAAAACGCCATCCAACGCTTTGCCATCTTCTGTTTTGCACTAGCCACCAGCCAACCAATCGTCGTCAGTACAAAAGTAAAGCCAGTAAGCATTGCAATATACCCGGCGGCAAAATAGCGACCGTTAACAACGTAGTCTAGTGGCCAAGTAGCTAGGTACTGAGCGACCACACGAGGGCCAGTTTGGTCCCGACGAAGTGACATTTCACTCTGTAATCGAGGCACGAATTTTACTTTTAAGCCCTGCCTTCGAAGCTGCAATGTCAAGTCGATATCTTCATCAATATCAGTACGTCGGTGGCAATGATTTTTCGACCGCTCCCATGCCTCTCGGCGGATGGCCATGGTAGCGCCCCATAACGTCGCACTTCGCATGGCCGGCCACTGCAAGAGCTGGTAAATCAAAACCTGGACCCAGCCAAGAAAGCGAGGCCAAGGCGCATCGTAAAAGGTACCACAGCCGGTAAAAGCAGCTACTTGCGGCTTCCGAGCGGCTATAACCGCCAATTCCTGAACCCAATTGGCTGGTAAGTGGGTGTCCGCGTCTATACGAGCTATCAATTCACCACGTGCCCGGTTAAAACCGGTCGTTTGGGCGTATACTCTACCTTGCTGGCTCTCACGCACAACAGTTACAAAGTCATATTTTGCGGCTATGGCAGCAGTCTTATCCGTAGAGTTGTTGTCTACAACTATAACCTCAAACGGCTTCAATGTTTGCTTTTTAACCAGCTCCAAGCACCCACGAAGATAGCGCTCTTCGTTATAAGCAGGTATGATTAGACTAATGCGTTGTTCGCTCACTAACTCTATATTGTATGTCACAAACTAAAAAACTAAAGACTTTCCTGAGGCCCTTCGCCTGGACCTGGGCCTGGTTTGTACGCTATTGGCAGCACAGTCGTTGGCACAAGCTAGTAACACTGCTCGTTGTTTTTTGCTTATTGTTTATTGGCAGTATGTACTCCATAGCCCTCTGGTACCAACACAGCCAAAAGGGTAAGCCCACTACTTTAGGTGTCAGTTTCATCGCCGATTATGCCACCTATCTTGGGCTCGACGCTCATCAGGCGTATTCAGCTATACTAGATGACCTGCACGTTAAACAACTACGACTAGTGAGCTACTGGAGCGATATCGAACCCGTGCAAGGTCAGTATGATTTCAGTGAGCTGGACTACGAAATGACTCAGGCCCAAGCTCACGGCGCCAAAGTTACCCTGGCCGTAGGCCTGCGCCAGCCACGCTGGCCAGAATGCCACGCACCCACATGGATAGACACCACCAAATCCGAGAGCACCTGGGAGCCACAGCTGGAGCAGTATATGACCACCGTCATCAACCGCTACAAGAACAACCCAGCGCTGCAGAGCTACCAACTGGAGAACGAATATTTTAATCATTTTGGCGCTTGCAGTAATTTTGACCGAGCCCGCCTAAGCCGCGAGCTGGTGCTCATAAAAAGACTAGACCCGAGCCACCCGGTAATTATGTCGCGTAGCAATAATTATATCGGCCTAATGCTTAGGCAACCGCTGCCGGATAAGGTGGGAATCTCGGTGTATCGACGCATCTGGCTGCCAGCACTTAAGCGATACGCTCAATACCCATACCCCAGTTGGTATTACGCCTTCCTGGCCGGCGGCGAAAAGCTACTCACTGGCAAAGACTCGGTAATCCACGAGCTGCAGACAGAGCCCTGGCCACCAAACGAACAAGATATAATGCACACGAGTTTGGATGAGCAGAATAAGACATTCGACGCCAAACGCCTGCAAACTACCGTCAAATTTGCCCAGCAGACTGGCATCAGGCAGATTGATCTATGGGGCGCCGAATATTGGTACTACCGCATGGTAACCTTGCACGACCCATCAGTGTGGAACGCCGCCAGGACCATTTTCGCGCAGTAATCCGCTTGTGCTATAGTGCCTAACGTTATGATAGGCCCTACTACCTACGGCGTCAGTTTTTCGCTGAAGCAATGCCGCGCCTTCAATATCGATCCGAGCGACACACTGGCGTGGCTGCTCAAACAAGGCTGGCGCCGCTTCCGGCTGATGAGCTACTGGGACGAACACGAAAAACAACCCGGCACGTACGACTTTGGCGCACTCGACGCACAAATACGCCAGATACATGCAGCCGGCGGAGTAGTTACCTTGTGTCTCGGCGCACGCCAACCACGTTGGCCCGAAAACCATTGGCCGGATTGGGCTTGGAAAACATCCAAGGCCAAGCGCACCACAGCGCTACTGCAGTACCTACAAACAGTGGTAGAGCGCTATAAATCCGAGCCGTGCATCATCAGCTACCAGCTCGAGAACGAGGCGCTATTGCAGAGCTTCGGCAGGCGGGCAGAGATCGACCGTAAACGGCTGCGAGCCGAATTCGCCCTCGTGAAGCGGTTAGATCCCAAGCGCCCCATCATCATGAGTACCAGCAATTCGTGGGGCATACCGCTGCGACGCCCTTTGCCCGATATCGTCGGCTTTTCGTACTATCACACCGTGTGGAACCGCAAGCTCAGCCGCTACACAACAGCGGGCCACCACACACTAATCCACCGCACCCGCGCCACCCTCATCCGCGTCTTGCTGCAACGGCGTAGTTTCATCCACGAACTGCAGTGCGAACCTTGGGGTCCGAAAGCCATCTGGGAAATGAGCACTACGGAGCAGGACAAATCTATGAGCATAGCGCAGATCCACACTAGCCTCGCCGCTGCGCAATCGCTAGGCATATATCCGGTAGACCTCTGGGGCGCTGAGTGGTGGTACTGGCGCTCCAAACACGGTGACTCCACCATCAGCATGGCAGTTTTGGACTCCATCAGGCCCTAACCAGCAGTCTAGTAAACACGAACCCGCTCTGGCACGGTTGTGAGCGGCCTGGTTTCCACCCCTCCAAATCCACCAGAGGGGATCCAGATTGACTTATCACTCGGCGACCAGAGGGCCGGAGCGGTAGGATATGGGCCAGATACACCGTATTCAAAATCCTTGAAGTGCAGAGCGCCATCCTGCTCCTCTTGCACATCAGGCAATACGTGTTCTGGCAACACGCCAACCACAATAGTGGCCCTTCCAAGCCTTCGCGCTATGGCCGGTCTGGCATCTGCGTGGTCCTTGGCTAGAGCCGTGAGTGAGTCTCCCACCACCGCAACGATACCAACCAAGTGTGGCAGCTTTTTACGTCGACCGGCAATTACTTCGGGGAACTGCGTCCAATGCGACATCTCGGACGCCGTAGTTTTCGCCACATGCCAAACCAGCGGGGTAACACGAAGGAGGCTGTCAGCCGCATGGCTACCAATATCTGGTGCCATCGCTGCCACACGAGAACGCAGCGAAATCAGCCTGGCAGTAGTTTTTTCCCTGAAAGATAATACTCCCATACGTATTACATACCACCCGCGAGCGGCATTGTCGGTAGACTAATTCACAGATAAGCCGGTACAATAGAGGGACTATGGCTAAGAAGAAGGCAAATCAGCCCAGAACCATTCAGAACCGCCGCGCCCGTTTCGACTACGAGCTGGGCGATTCTTTGGTGGTAGGCCTGCAACTGACCGGTGCGGAAGTAAAGAGCTTGCGTATGGGTCATGGCCAGTTGCGCGGTGCTTATGTCACCGTAAAGGACGATGAGCTGTATCTGTTAAACGGCACCATCAACGGCACTCACAGCGTGCCCGTGCCAGAGCCAGACCAAACCCGCAGCCGCAAATTACTCGCCAAGCGTCGCGAGATAGCAGCGCTCGTAGCGGCCAAGCAACAGGGGCGGACCATCGTCCCACTGGAACTCCTCACCGGCGGCCGGTTCATAAAACTCCGCATAGCCATCGGCAAGGGCAAAAAGCAGTACGACAAACGCCAAACTCTCAAAAAACGGGACCAAGAGCGTGAATCCCGCGCTGCCACGAAACTTCGCTGAAGCTAGTGGTCGATGATTGGCAGGACTCCAGCTAGCTTCACCGATCTGTAGCCATAAATCCAATCACGTGAGTGAGTCTGGCTTGGTCTGTTGCGAGCCCTGATGAAAAGAGAGCGTAAGCGCGATAATTGCAATATGCGTCCGATAGGCTCATAATGTGAAGTTCATGAGAGGGGAGAAGCAGCTCAAAGTCGGCATGATGGTTCGAGCCTATGTACCATCACCCCGGCCAAGCGATGTACTCTATGCACCCATTGACCTTGCAGTGGAGTTAGCCGATGGACTCTCCGAAAAGGGACATCAGGTGGACTATTATGGCCCATTGGGCACCGAGCTCACCAGGGCCACTAGCGTCACCCAAAACCTCCGCCCACTGGCGACCAACAGCAAGGAGCTGCAAGAATTATTTGGCGCCAGCGAGCAGATGAACCACTACGTACCCTCGCTGTGGGATACCTATCTGGCAGAGGAGATGTTCCGCCGTGCCCAGCTCGGCGAGTACGATCTGTTGCATTTCCAGCACCCCGAAGTCGCGCTACCCTTAGCCCGGCGGTATCACAACGTCCCGGTCGTCTACACGCTGCATGACCCAGTATTCCCGTGGTACAAAGAGCTATTCGAGCTCTACAACTCGCCCAACCAGCACTATATTTCCATTTCCGACAATCAACGCCGCGACGCACCCGACCTCAATTACATTTCTACCGTCTACAATGGCATCAACACCGATGAATTCACCTTCTCGAATGAGCACGAAGACTATCTGCTCTATTTGGGACGCATTGTACCCGAAAAGGGCGTCAAAGAGGCTATACAGATAGCTGAAGCCACCAATAACCGCTTGCTTATCGTCGGTCCGGTGTACCCGGCCAGCCAGGGCTATTTCGACCAATACGTCAAACCGTACCTGAACGACAAGGTGCTGTATCTGGGTTACATCGAACGCGACAAGCTCCGCCCGTACTACCAAAAAGCCAAGGCGCTGCTAGCACCCATCCAGTGGGAAGAGCCGTTTGGCCTCACCAGCATCGAGGCTATGGCCTGCGGCACCCCTGTAATTGCCATCTCCCGCGGCTCCATGCCCGAGATCATCAAGCACGAAAAAACCGGCTATCTGGTAGGCAGCGTGGGCGAGATGATAGAAGCCGTCCGCAAGGTGAATAAGATAGACCGTCGGGCCTGCCGAGAGCACACCAAGGCACATTTTTCGCTCAAACAGATGATAGATAATTACGAACGGGCCTATTTTGACGCCCTCAGCAAGAGCAGTAGCGTAAAGCGCCTAAGCCGCAAGGTTGTCGGCAGCGTCCAGCGCAGTGTAGAGCGTACCACCGAGGTCGCCCGCAAACACACGCCGCGCATCAAGAAATTCTAGCAGCGTCATGCCTTATCACAACAAGACTGCAGCGATACGCACTAAACTGTTGCCACTCTGTAATTCTTTCGGTATAATTCCCCCAGTCTTCACCCCTATATGGGGGATTGGACGAATTGGGTACTTTCGCTCCGTTTGGCGTGGAACGTGCTAGTTAACAATATATTCCGGGGTAGCTCAGCGGTAGAGCGGGTGGCTGTAGTCACGATACGTTACTCAAAATATGCAGCCCATACGGGAAACCATATGGTGAACATAGGGTGAATTGCGGGAAATCTACGTCGAAAGATATGATAATCCGCAGCCAAGCCAAGCTTACGGTTAAGAGAGCTTGGAAGGTTCAGAGACTAGAAGGTGAGCCGAACAATAATCCTTCATTAGCGCCCTACATCCTAAGGTTTCATACCAAGGATGATGAGATAGTCCACGCCTTTGCGAAAGCAGAGAATAAGTGTAACCACTAGGTCGCTGGTTCGAATCCAGTCCCCGGAGCCAAGAAAAAAGCGTTAGGCCAAAGGCCTGGCGCTTTTTTCTTTGTCTCGAGATTGGTTC
>Ga0268266_10000971_pt1 | contig 36418 bp, 24 predicted proteins | sample KBSS13metaG_FD_190356 | JGI IMG/M metagenome (GOLD analysis project Ga0268266, IMG submission 190356) | Switchgrass rhizosphere microbial communities from Kellogg Biological Station, Michigan, USA - KBS S1-3 metaG (SPAdes) (version 2) | ecosystem: Host-associated > Plants > Roots > Rhizosphere...
GTCGAACAGGGGAACAGCACGCCGGGCGGCTGGTCTCGCTTCATCGCGAGTCAGACGTCAGGGCCACGGATTGGCGCAAAACCAACGGTTTGAACGCGAATCGCACAGATGGATCCTTGTTGAAGGTGGGTGTCGCCATGAGTGGCCGGGGAAAGTCCTACAGTTATAAACGTGGTCCTGTTCCACACGAGCGTTCGACAGCCCCCATCTCCAGGGCTTCGAGCCAGAAAATGACGCTGGGCAAGCGTGCGCGCGGGTTGGATCGCAACCAGCGCCTTCCTTTTGCGCCCCCAGAGAACTGGTACGAGCCTCGCGAGGATGGCCAGGACTACCGGGTCGTGGTGCAAGACCCGGGCATTGGTTACCGGCACGTGGTCACCCCGGAGGAAGTCCGAGAGCGGCTCAGCCGGCTCCCCAGCAAGTTCCTCCGCCCGTTAGAGGTCGTGCAGTTCAGCCGCATCACGCGCAAGAAGCAGAGCTTCCCCTGCTATGGCATGCAGTGGGGCCCGGCCCTGTATCTGTACCCGATCGAGAAGGACCTGATTGAGCGCTACAACCAGCCTCCCAAACCGAATCAAGTGAACGAAGCCCGCATGTACGGCGGCCGTTGGGTGCGCGAACGGGGCGGTTGGTGGAGCCTGAGCTGGACCGAGGCCGCGATCAAGGACTTCTACCTGAACAACATCCTGATCCACGAGCTGGGGCACCTGCTCGACGATCGGAATTCGCGCACAGTCGACCGCGAACGGTTTGCCGAGTGGTTTGCCGTCGAACACGGCTACCAGCCTACGCAGCCCGAGCGCCGCAAAAAGCCAGTCGTCCGCCGCCACCACGGCCAGCACTAGAGTCGTTCTCGTTTCACGAATTCGATCGTGTGCCACTGGCTCCGCCAGTGCTTGCCCCGATAAACAGAGTGGCAAGCGACACTGGCAGAGCCAGTGGCGCCCATATTTGCTCGGTCGGATGCTGACGGCCACAGCGAAAGTAATGGACGACCCCGGCGGCACGACTCTATAATCGCATTCGGAACAGGCCGCCGTGCTCTGGCGGCGCCCGTCCGGTGTCGCCGGACCAATTCTGAGATTTGCCGAGTCAAATTTCTGGTGGAAGCTGCGCGGCCGGTCAACGGATCAGTTGGGGTCGCCGCAGGCGTGGCGATTGGCGAGTTGCGGGGCATGGGAACAGAAAACTGAGGCACGTCGCACCTATGCCCAAGGTCCACTTGGCCTCGTCGTATTGCGCAGTGTTGGTGGCCGCCGCGTTTGTCTGCGCAGTGAGCTTCTTCTCGACCGCAGCAAGCGCCGCCGACAAAGCGGCCGAGCAAGCCACGATCGACACGGTGAACGTCGCCCTCGGTAAGGCCGCCACGGCTTACAAGGCCAACAAGCTCGCCGACGCGTCTGCCGCGCTCGATGAAGCGCAGGCTGCTTTTAAGACGCTCGACCCAAGCGCGGTCGATCCCAGTTTGAAATCGGCCGTGCAAAGGCTTGGCGACCGCATCGCCGCGGCCGATAGGTTGATCCGCAAGCCAACGACCGCGAAAGGGCCGCCGATCAAGGTCGATCCAGCGAAGCCTGCCAAAGAAAAGCCAACGTCGGAAAAGCCGACATCCGATAAACCAGCCGGCGGCGACGCCAAGCAACCTCCGGCAAAGACCTCGACAAAGCCGCCGGCCAAGTCCGGCGATAAGACCGTGGCGAAGGCCCCCAAGGCGCCAAAGGGGCGTAAGGGCGCGCCCAAGGGCCCCAGCTTTCATGACGAGATCGCGCCGATCCTTCTGGCCAAGTGTGGCGAGTGCCACATCAAGCAGAGCAGCGGCGGCTTGAACATGGCAACCTTCACAGCGCTGGCCAAGGGAGGCAAGAATGGCCCGGTCGTTCAGCCCGGCCTGAGTGGCCAAAGCCCGCTGACGATTGCCATCGCCACTGGCAAGATGCCCAAGGGAGACGGACCAAAAGTCACGCCCGAAGAGCTGGCGCTACTGGCCGATTGGATTGACCTGGGCGCCCGCTACGACGGCGAAGACCGAGATTCACCGTTGGGCCAGAAGACCGCCGAGGCCAAGGTCGAGATCGAAGGGCTCGTTCCAGCCACGGGCGCCGAAAGCGTGAAGTTCAATCGCGATCTGGCTGAGACTCTGGTCACCCAATGCGCTGGCTGCCACGGCGGCGACACGCCCAGCGGCATGCTGCGGTTGGAAACCTTCGCCGATCTGCTCAAAGGGGGCACAAGCGGCGTCACGTTCGAAGCAGGCAAGCCGGGCGAGAGCCTGATCACCAAGCGGATGCGCGGCCAGGATGGAGACCGGATGCCTCAGGACAAGCCGGCGCTCCCCGAGGAGACGATTGCGAAGTTCGAAACCTGGATCAAGGAAGGCGCCAAATTCGACGGCGCCGATGCGGCCCGCCTGCTGAAAATGGCCGTCGACGATCAGGCCGCGGCGCGGATGTCGCATGACGAGCTTGTCGAGAAACGCTTGGCCGACGGGCTGAAAACCTGGCGCCTAGGCGCGCCGGACGATAAACCTTCGCACCGCCAGACGGAGAACTTCATCCTGATCGGCAATCTATCCGAGGCCCGGCTGGATCAACTGGCGACCATCGCCGAGGCGGAGCGCGACAAGATCGCCAAACTACTTAAACTGCCCGCCGACCAGCCACTCTTCAAAGGAAACCTGGTCCTGTTCGTCTTCAAGCGCACGTTCGACTACAGCGAATTCGTCCAGATGGTCGAAAAGCGGGAGTCGCCGCGCGGCATGGTTGGCCACTGGCAAGCGAAGGGACTCGACGCCTACGCTTGTGTCACCGTCTCGAACGAGTCTGACGCCAATCTGCCGGCCCTGATCGCCGAACAGATCGCCGGCGCGTATCTGCAAAGCGTCTCAACGCCGGGTTGGTTCAGCGCGGGGGGCGCGCGGGCGATCGCAGCTCGCGTCGAACCGAGGAATCCCGTCGTCAAGCAATGGGACGAAGAGAGCGCCCAAGCCGCGGCCGCGTCGGCCATCAACGACGGACTTTTCAAGATCAAGGTCTTTGATGAAGAAGCGACCGCGCGGAGCTACGCCTTCGTGAAGTTTCTGCTGTTGAGCGCGCCGAAGTTCCAATCTCTCGTCAGCGGATTGAAAGACGGACGCGCCTTTCCACAAACGCTACACACGGTATACGGAACCGACGCGCAAGGCCTGCTGGAAGCCTTCTCCCGCCGGGCGCCGCCAAAAACACGCCGGTGAACGACCCGGCGAGAATGTGTTACTCCCACACGATTGCGACATCCACAAGCGGGCTACGCCACACCAGACACAGCGGCTTTTCGGCGCGCGTCATGTTTCCGCGCAATCGCTTTTCGGTCGAATAGACTAACCGCTTGTTGTCCGCGCTGGTCCATGCGTACAGAGGGACTGCGCCCGCCGGCGGCTTCTCCTTGTCGGCCGGCAGCGCGTAAAAGAATGGCCGCGACTTCGCGATCGCTTCCGCCGGCGGATCGCATGAAAGCACGGTGTTCCCCTGTTCGTCGAGCCGGCGGTAAACAGGGACCGTCTCGCTGGATTCCTTCGATAGAGCAAAGAACGGAATGCCCTCGTTCTTGTGCGCGGCGATTGCGCCCATCTCCAGTTGTTCGGCGTCGTTGACGGTCTGGCGAAACACCGGCGCCGGTAGCGACAACCTCGGATCAGCCAGGTCCAGTCGATACATGATCTGGTTGTATTCGTAGCGCGGCGTGGGGACCGTCAGCCCGGAGAACATGATCGTGTGCGTTCCCTCGAAATAAATCAGGCGGCCTCCCTTCTGGGCCAAGAGCGGATGCTGGCGGGGATTGTAAAACGACGTTTTGTCGTGCGTGACCACGCGACGGGCGTACACCCACGGCCCCAGTGGCGACGGCGCCTCGGCGTACCAGATCTCGCCCAGGTTCGACGCGTCTCCGCCACTTTCGCACACGATCATCGTCCAGGCCTTGCGAAATTCGTTCCAGGCCACATTGCCGCCATGGGCTTCGATCGACTTGCCGGTCTCAATATCGCGGAGCGCGTGCAGACCTTCGCCGGCGCGGAGTTTGACGGCTGCAATCAGCCGCTGTTGTTCAGCCGGCAAGACCGGGGGCGCGTCTTTCTTCCAGCCCCAGCGCGGCCGGCCCGCTGGTTGGTCATTGAGTATTTCTCGGTCGACCTTCGCCCTGCTGACGTCAACACCCTCCTTGCCGGGCGACTTCAGCCGGCTGCCAGGCGCGAGCGGCGTGAACGCCTCGTACTCGCTCAGCTTTTCGATCGACTCCGGCCGGGCCAGCACGCGCACCAGCGGATGAGGGTTGCCGAAATAGATGTACTCGCGCCCATCGACCTTGTGAAGCAAGGCGTGACCGTGCGGATGAAACGGCGCGTCGAGCGGGAACTCAGTCACTTTAGCGAACTCTTTGCGGTCATCGTCAAAGCGAATCAATCCATGCTGATAGATCCGCATGCCCGCGGCGACTTTGTAGTAAGAGCCGTACAGCGTTTCGCGATCACCCTCGCCGCGCCACGAATACATGGCGTCGAGCCACGTTGGCCCATCGCCCGGCATCTGACAGGTGGGGCGCGCAAATCCCTCGTCGTTGACGAAGTACTCCAAGTCGATCCCCACGGCTGGATCGAGTCCGCCATCGGCTGGCAACCTGGACGTGGCGCCAGGCACGTGAAAATTGCCAAGCGGGTAGCGCGGCCGATTGGTGTCCCCCCAGATCCAAAACAGCCGGCCCCGATATTGGGCCATCTGCACGCTATCGGATCCGGTGACCTGCGCGTTGAGCAGTGGGTGCGCGATGGGCGGCTTGCCGCCGACCAGCACCGAGTCTCGATAGATCCCGGCGCCAGTGATCCGGTACAACCGCTCGGCCACGTTGCGGCGTTTAATTTTTAGTTGTGCGCGGCCGCCCCGTTTCACGTCGAGCGCAACGCCGCGAAAGCCAAACCCATCGGCCGGAAACTCATAGCCGGGGCCGGCGACCGAAAAAAAGACCTTCTGATCCATTTGGCCCGGTTCGTAAAACGCCACCACGCCAGCCGAATCCGTCACGTAGGACGTATTGTCCACCGTCCGCAGTTCGACCAGTGGCACGCCGCGCCGGGTCGTTTCGTCGACGACTTCAATCGCAAAATAGTCGTCGGCCGTCGGCGCCGCCGCAACCGCGCCGCACGTGATCAGCAGTGTTGATACCAGGAGAGAGGTCATCGCAGCCTTCCGCCGGGGCCGGGAATCATCAAACAGCCATTCGGTAGCGCTATCCGCCGCGCCCATAGGGTCCATTTTATGCTCGTGAAAGTCGCGATAGTATCCTGAGCGCCGGCGCAATCCCGGTTATGATAAAGAACGAGGGGAATGGCGCCGCAGAGATTACGTGAGGAATTTCGATGTGTGGGCGATTTACGATTCGCACGCTGGCGAGTGACATCGCCCGGCAGTTTGGGCTGCTGACCGTCGATGAGCTGCGTCCGCGGTACAACGTGGCGCCAACGCAGAGCGTCTTTGCGATTCGCCAGCGCGAAGCCCCCGCCGGCCGTGAGTTGGTCGAGTTCCGCTGGGGACTGGTCCCATCGTGGGCCGATGACCCTTCGATCGGCAGTAAGATGATCAACGCTCGCAGCGAAACCGTGGCGACCAAGCCTGCGTATCGAGAGGCGTACCGTCAGCGGCGCTGTCTGATTCCGGCCGATGGTTTTTACGAATGGGATGGTTACGGGCGCAACAAGCAGCCCTTCTTCATCTACTTGCGGAATGAAACGCCGTTTGCGTTCGCCGGCTTGTGGGAGACCTGGTCACGCGGCAGCCTGCGAATGGACACCTGCACGATCATCACGATCGCGGCGAATGAGCTGTTGCGACCGCTGCACGAACGGATGCCAGTGATCGTTGACCCGGCCGACTACGACGCCTGGCTCGACCCGCGCGAGCACGATCACGAGCGCCTGGCCCGACTGATGCAGACCTATCCTGACGGCGAGATGCGAACCCGCCCGGTGAGCCGCTGGGTGAACAGCGCCACGCACGAAGGCCCCGAATGCCTGGCGCCACCCGAATCTCGCCTGCTGTTCTAGGCGGCGCTAGCCGCGCTCTCCACAATAACCCGAAGCGCAAGCGAGGGTTCTTCGTCGTGCCGCCGTTGCCTCGGTATTTCTCAGTGCGTTTAAACCACAACGACACGACGGCACAACGAAAGAGCGGCGAAGTGCATCCGGGCGGAAATTGACGACTACCGAAAGCGTGAAAAGAACACTAATTGCCACTAATCAACGCTAATTGGGACTAGTGGTAATTAGCTTTGATTAGTGTTCCTGTAATGTCCTTCTTGCCGCTGTGGTTCTACACCCGAGCCCAACGATCCTGCGCCAACGTTGGCGGCATTGCCGACGAAATCTTCTCTGCCTCCTCTGTGCTTCTGCGGTTCATGTTCTTCTTCGTTTCATTGAAGAAGACCGAAGATGGTTAACCGCAGAGGGCGCGGAGGGACGCAGAGGAAGAAGCAAATTGAAGTCGAAGAACCCTCGCTTGCGCTTCGGGGTGGTGGTGCGCACCCTTCCGTGTTACGAATCCTTTTTGGCCGCTTCGGCATGGCGCTTGGCTCGCTGGGCGATTGTGTTCAGATCGACGATCTTGGCCTTGCCGGCGGCCGAGCCGACGAGGTCGCAGATTAGATCGAGCGTGTGAAAACCGGGATCGACTGCGTACAGGCAGGAAGGGTGGCAGAGGAAATCGAAGACCGCGCGATTCTCGATCGCCCAGCTGACCCCCTGCTCGATCGCTTTCAGAAACCACGGCATTTTCCAGCGACCAGTGCGGAACGCGACGATATCGCTCGGCGGGCTCATCGGGATCTCGCACAACCCACTCTCATAGAAAAATGGCTGCGCCGCGGCCTGCGCCTTGACGAGCGCGGCGTAGTACCCGGCGTCTGGCTCGCGCCCCGGCTCGCCCGGTGGGTGGGCCGGGTACTTGCTGCTGACCCAATCAAAGCCTTGGGCTTGGATCAATTTCTGCACGTCCGGTCGATCGGCCAGCCCGTTGGCGAATCCGCCCGGCGTGCGAAAGCCGGCGACCTTGATGCCGGTCCGCTCTTTGATCGCCAACGTCGCCAGGCGGATATTCTCAGTGATAATCTGCTCGGGCGTTTGGCCATCGACCAGCCACGGCGAGCGCTGAAAGCGAAACTGCGTTTCAGCCGGCGACTTGGCGCACACGTTAACGTGATCGTAAGTGTGGTTGCCAATCGAATGCCCTTCGGCGGCAATCTGTTTGAGCCAGTCGAGGTTCTCCTGCTCGCACACTCGCCCAACGGCAAACGCGTGGACAACTCCACCGACAGCCTTCACTCTCCGGCAGGCCTCGACCGTGTATCGCTTGGTGTCGCCGTTGAGATTTCCTTTTTCGTAATCCCAATGCGTTTCTTCCCAAGTAGGAAAGTTGCGGCTCATTTCCAAATCGAGTGTGATGGCGATCAACGCCTGATCGTCGTCTTTGTCGGCGGCAGCCACCCGCTCGCCAGCGCATAACATTCGCCCAGCCGCCATGGCGCCAAGGCCGGCCACAGCGCCGCGGGCCAGAAAACTACGACGATCAAATGACGGATAGTGTTGAGAATGCATGACGTTCAACCGCCTTCGACTGATTGTCAGAAACACATGACCGTCTTCGTACGTCGTGTCGTTGTGCCGTCGTGGTTAAATACAAGTAAACCACAACGGCACTAAGGCACGACGAAGTACGAAGAGTTTCGAGACGCCTGCTTACTTCTTCGCCTGCGCCGACCCGCGTGGCTTGATCCAGGAGATCTGCGTCACTAAATGCTCCAGCGAAGCGAACGAAATCGACGCGTTCGTTGCAAATTGCGGGCTGGGGTTGGCCGGGAACGTGGCGACCGTGGCGTCGCCGACCAGAAAGACATTGAAATCCGGCGACAGATTATCGTAGCCGGCCGTCGTCTTGCAGAAGCACATGTCGGTGTTGTAGCCCGTCAATAGCACGTGGCGAATCCTCTGCTTCTTCAGAAACTCGCGCAGCGGCGGGTAGCCTTCGCCATCGTAGATCACCACATCCTGCGGATCGACATGGATCTGCTTTGAGACCGGAACCGGCTGGTCCCAAAATCCCTCGCGATTAAACCGCCCCGTGGCGTTGAGCCCTTGGAACAGCTTGAAATAATCGGGCAGCGGCAGATCGCGATCGAGCAGCAGCTCAGTCGGCAGCGGCTCGCCGCGATACTCGAAGTCCTTCAGGCGGGCCGTGAGCTGCTCGCCCCCTTTACGGCGATCTTCGGCCGATGGCGTGGCGCGAAACGAACGATAGATCTGCTTGCGAATTGCATCTTCTTTGCCAGGCAGACTGTACAGCACCAGGCCCACATGCGGTCGCAGCGCGGTCAGAAACGGATCGACGACCTGCCCGATGTGGGCGTTGAGGATCTTGTTCTTTTCGGGCGTGCATTGAAAAGCAACCCCAGCCGGTTGCGGCGTGTTCCAGCCTTGGCCGTCGTCGATTCCCCACGGATGAACGACGATGATTGCAGTCTCTTTGCCACGCAAGTGATTGGGGATTTCGACAATGCCACGGGCGTTGTACGAAAAGCGCCAGGCGCGAACGTCAAGATCCGCCTGCGGCTGATCAATGAGCGCGGCCGCTTCGAACCGCTCGGTCTCGCGGACCGGTTCGACAAACTCTGGATGGTCTGCCAGCAGCGGCTGCGGATTGGCGATCCGTGTCAGGCGATTGTCGTAAGTGCGCTTAGCCGCCGGCTCCTCGGCCCCGGCGATTGCTACCACGACAAGGAGCATTGCCATGGATGCGAATATCGCAATCGCTCGAGACATCGCTGCAAAAGTTCGGTTTGCAGTCATGGATTCTCCAGTTCGTTAATCGTTATTTTGGCAATCAGCCGTAGGGTACGCACTCCGTGCGTACCAATAAGTGGATAGCAAATTGCAATTCGTGGTACGCACGGAGTGCGTACCCTACGGGAGCGGTTGCTGCAACCACGCGAATAGGTCGCGCAGTTCCTGGGGCGATAGTTGCTCGACGATGTTTTCCGGCATCAATGATTGTGGCGATTCGTCGAGCGAGGCAATTTCGTTTCGCGATAATCGCACGCGTTCGTTCTTGGCCGACAGCAACGTAACACTCCCGGCGTCCTGCTCGGCGATCAGACCGGTTAGCACGCGGCCATCGGTGGTCTGTGCGGTATAGCTGGCGAACTCCTTCCGAATCACCGCTGCCGGATCGATCAGGCTGGCCAGCAGAAAGTCACGATCCTGGCGATTGGCGTGCGTCAGGTCGGGGCCGATCTTTTCACCTTCGCCTGAGAGTGTGTGACAAGTGCCGCAATGCTTTTTGAAGAGGGCGTGCCCACGCGGGGCGTCGCCACTAGCGGCGCGCAAATCGTTATTCAGGCGGCGAACGACCGCCAGACGATCTTCGGGCGTGGCCGAGCGAATAGCGCCCCAATGCTTGCGGACCAAAGCGTCGAGCTTGGGATCCTCGTGCATGGCCACAACTCGCAACTGCGCGACCTCGACGTCGCGAGGATCGGCCTGGCCACTTTCAATCCGTCCGAGATATTCCGTAGCCCACGATCGCTTGGCAAGCAGCGCGTCTCGCACTTGGCTGCGGAGCGCGGGGCTAAGGGCCGAGTAGGCTGCCAGCATCGTTTCAGCGATGTGCGAGTCGTCGCTGCGAGAAATCGCGCGCAGCGCCGCCGCCTTGATCGCGTCCGGCTCGTCCGCGGTAAGAATAGACGCCAGCCGCGCGAGCGACTGTGTGTCGCCGGCGTCGGTCAATACGCGCATCGCGGCGAGGCGCGCCGCGGCTGTTGCTTTTGTGTCGAGCGATTGCTCCACGGCCCGCTGCCGCGCCGTGGGGTCGCCCAATCGGCACACCAATCGCCAGAGCGGCTCATCGTCTGGATGCTGCTTCCACTGCGCATTGGCATGCTCGAGCAATCGCGGGAACGCCGAACAGGCCGCGTCGCTTGTCAAGCCGCGTGCGCGGAGCGCTTCGTCCAGTTCGGCGAGCATCGAGCGCTGGAGTGTGTTGCATTGCGGCAGCTTGTCGGCCATCTGCAAAAGATGCATCGCGGCCAGATTGGCCGGCGCCGCCGGTTCCATCGCGTATCGCCTCGCCAAGCGCGGCAGCAAAAAATCTCGCTCCTTGACCGCAGACCAGGCGTCCATGCGGGTGGCCACTCCCAGCACGGCGTCTGGCGACCGCGACACGGCGCGCTCCAGCGCCCACCAGTTCACCAACGGCAAATACGGATCGCGAAAGTCGTCGTCGTGCTTCCATAATTGCGTCAGGATCGGCAGTGCGTCGGTCGTTGGCAGCCGGCCGGCCGTGCAGGCCAGTTGACGGCGGACGATTGCGCTGGAATCCGATTGCGCCAACTCGGCGAATTGCCGCGCAATGTCAGGCGACACTTCGCAAGCGTCCCCCAGCAGCCGCACGGTCCAAGCGCGCACACTCGCGAAGTTATGCGCCAGGAGCGTCCTGGCCCGCGCGTCGTCCAAACCGTCGCTCACGTATAGCGCCCACAGGGCTTCGAGCGCCTGATGTTCGTCGTTCGTCTGCCTTGCCAGATTGAATAGCGCCGGCGTGATCTTCTCGTCGCGTCGCGCGGCAAGCTCGACGCGCGCCCTCCGGGCGTACCACTCGTTGGTTGACGACAATTCTTTGACCAGGTCAGCCGACGACAAATCACGCAAGTCGCGCGTTTCGGCTCGCGTAGCGTTGCTGGGCTGAATCCGATAAACGCGACCATTGCGGCGGTCCCACGTAGCGTCTGGGTCGGGATGCGCGGTGCGCTGGTCGTGCCAGTCCGCCACGTAGACAGCGCCATCCGGGCCAACGGTCACGTCGCTCGTCGCAAACCACGTGTCGTGCGGATCGAGTAGCACACCGCCATTGGCAGACTGAAAGGTCGTGCCACGCGGCGTGATCTTGTGCCAACGCACGGCGTGTCCTAGTAAATCACCGGCGATGTATCGGCCGCGGAATTCGGCCGGCAGGAGATCTCCCTGGTAGATCACACCACCGACGGTCACATGCCCCCCGGTAAAGTTCTCGTGCGGCACGTGATCGAAGTAGCCGAACGCGTACGGATTGTGCAGTGCGCCGTGCTTACCGAAGCTTTTCCAGTAGTAGGCGCCTTGCACACCGTGCAGCATGGTCGAGCCGCCGAAGTTCGTGCTGTAAAACAGCTCACCCTGCGGGTCGAAATCCAGCCCCCAGGAGTTGCCGCCCCCTTCGCAAAACAGCTCGAACTTTTTCGTGAGCGGATGGTAGCGCCAGACGCCTTGCTGGAATTCAATTCCACGGATCCGGCTGGTGACCGTGCTACCTTGCGCGCCGTAGAGCCAACCATCCGGGCCCCAAGTAAGCGAATTGGCGACGCTGTGGGCGTCCTCCATTCCGAAGCCGGTCAGCAGCACTTCGGGGTCGGCGTCCGGCTTGTCGTCTCGATTGCGATCTGGGTAGAAGAGCAAGTAAGGGACGTTCAGCACAAACACGCCACCGTGGCCGAAGGCCAGCCCGCTGGCCAGATTCAGCCCAGCAACAAAATCTTTCGCCTGATCGACACGACCGTCGCCATCGCTGTCTGTGAGGATCGTGATCCGATCTTCGCCGCGCGGTCCACGTGGCGGAGGCTCTGGGCGTTGGTCGTATTGGGTGCGCGAGTAGCGGTCGACTTTCACCCGCTTCAAACCGGCCGGGTTGGGATATTGCAGATATTGGATCACCCACAGCCGGCCACGGTCGTCGAACTCGATCGCCACCGGCTGCCGGACCAGCGGCTCGGCAGCGACCAGCTGCGCCTCGAAACCGTCGGGCAGGGTCATTTGCCCAACGGCTTTGTCAGGCGAGTAACCCTGGGCCGAGGCAGAGCCGCACAGTGCGACCGCCGCCGGGATCGCCGCCAAGTAGAGCGCGAGGCACGCCCCGCCAGCGCGAAAGGCAAAAGAGAGGCGACTGTGGGTGGGAAGGCAGGCGGGTCTCATACGCGCCGTCGATGATAGACCGGCGGCTGGCGAGCGGCAAGAAAACGTCTACTTCCGCACTGCTGGACAAGCCAGCAGTGGCACACTGGAGTCGGCTCTTCGGCCGCAATTTTCGGGCGTTGCGCCGTTTTCGCGAACCCTTTCCCTGGATTGGGGGTCGTGACTGTGTAGAATGAAACGAGGGCATTGAACCTGGGCCTGAGTAACTCTCAACCCTTTGCGAAAGGACCGCTGTGGCGACTTCCAGCGTCAGCCGGTTTGCCGAAGCATCTTCCAATTCGAATCGGGCGCTTGAAGTGGCGATTGCCGCTGCCCGAACCGCGGCTGAAAATCGAGGACGCGACGTCGTGATCCTCGACATGCGAGAAGCAACGTCCGAATTCGACTATTTTGTCCTGGCGACCGGCACCAGCCGCCGCCAGCTCCACGCCATGAGCGAGGAGATCGACCACCGCCTGGAAGACGGCATGGGCGAGCGCCGCATGGGGATCGAAGGCTATGTCGATAGCCGCTGGATTCTGCTCGACTACGGTAACGTGGTCATTCACCTGCTAGACGCCGAAGCCCGCGACTATTACTCCCTGGAGCAACTCTGGGGCGCTGCCAGCCGGGTGCCGCTCGACTTGTCGGACGTGGTCCAAATGGGGACACTACGGCTGGGTCGCGCTTAAGACTGTCGCCCACGGTTGTCATTGTGTGCCACTGGCTCTGCCAGTGTCTTAGCGTTTTTGCAATTGGCGCGAAGCTGAGCGGCCGCGGCTTATCCGCGATCCCAAGTGTCTTGTTCGCGCGGTCGGTGACTTCGTTCGCATCGCCTGCCAGACGGTTGACGTCTCTTCTCCCCAGAGTGATTTTTCGTTCATGAATGTCCTTGCAGAGATCCGGCGGCGATTTTCCACGGCGCTGGCCGAGCTTGCGCGGGCCGGCGCGGCCGGTGGCCCTGACGCTGAGATCAACCTCGCCGAACTGGTCGACATGGTGCGGCCGAGCCAGGACGCCAAGTTCGGCGACTACCAGGCCAACATGGCGATGCCGCTTGGCAAGCGGCTCTCGTTGCCGCCGCGCGAAATTGCGGAGCAGATCGTCGCGAAGCTCGCGATCGACGATCTTTGCGAAACACCCACCATCGCCGGACCTGGCTTTATCAACCTGAAGCTGCGCGACGACTGGATGGCCGCGCGACTGCAGGCCATGACCCGCGACGACCGCCTGGGGATTGAACCGCCCCAGCGCCCGCGCACGTACATCGTCGACTACTCCGCGCCGAATGTCGCCAAACCGATGCACGTGGGTCACATTCGCTCGACCGCGATCGGCGACAGCCTGTACCGCACGCTCAAGTTTCTAGGGCATAAAGCCGTCGGCGATAATCACATCGGCGATTGGGGCACGCAGTTTGGCATGATCTTGTACGGCTACAAGCACTTTCTGGACAAAGCGGCCTATGAGAAATCGCCGGTCGACCAGCTCGCGCAGCAATATCGCCTGGTCAACCAACTAGTCGACTACCACGCCGGCCGCGAGCGATTGCCGGCGCTGCAGACCGCGGTGCAAACGGCCGAAGCGGCGCTCGCCGAGCTGCGCGCCATCACACCGCCGCACGAAGCCAACGCGGAAGCTGCCAAAAAGGCCGAGAAAAAGGCAGCGCAAGCAATTCGCCGCGCCGAGGCAGACGTGAAGACGGCCCGCGAAGAGCTTGCCAGCCTGCAAGAGCGATTGGCGAAGGTTGATACAGACGCCAGGCTCTCGAAGTTGGCCGCGGAACACGCGACGATCCAAACGGCCGTGCTGGCCGAGACGGCGAAGCTGCACGCCGGCGACGCCGAGAATCTGCGACTCTGGAAAGAGTTCATGCCGGCCTGCATGGCGTCGATCGAGCATCTCTATGAGCGGCTCGGCGTGACCTTTGACGAAACGCTCGGCGAAAGCTTCTATCACGATCGACTGGCAAAGGTCGTAGGCGAGCTACGCGCCGCCGGCCTGGCCAGCGAGAGCAACGGCGCCGTGTGCGTGTTTCTCGAAGGCTTTGACGCCCCGATGATCGTGCAGAAAAAAGACGGAGCGTTTCTCTATGCCACCAGCGACCTGGCGACGATTCAATATCGGCAAGAGCGCTGGCAGCCCGACGCGATACTGTACGTCGTCGATCATCGCCAGAGCCTGCACTTCGATCAGCTCTTCGCCACGGCGAAGAAATGGGGCTACGCCGGAATTGAATTCCAGCATGTGAGCTTTGGCACTGTGCTTGACAAAGAAGGCAAGCCTTACAAGACCCGCTCCGGTGATACGGTGGGTCTGATGGGCCTGCTGGATGAAGCCGTCGAGCGGGCCGCGGCAATCGTCGCAGCCAATGACGATGGCAAGCCGAGCGGAGCGGAGCTCTCGACCGAGAAACGGCGGGAGATCGCCGAGATCGTCGGTATTGGCGCACTGAAATACGCGGACCTCTCGCAGAACCGCACCAGCGATTACGAGTTCAGTTACGACAAGATGCTGGCGATGAACGGCAACACTGCCACGTACATGCAGTACGCCTACGCACGGGTTCGGAGCATCTTCCGCCGCGGAGGCATCGACGCGGCCACACTGCGCACTAGCGGCGCCAAGATCACGCTCGACGCGCCGGCCGAACGGGCGTTGGCCGTAGAGCTACTGCGGTTTGCCGCGGCGCTCGAAGACGTGATCGCCGATTACCGGCCGAACCAACTCACGACGTACCTGTTTGCACTGGCAAATCGCTACTCAACTTTCTTCGATCAATGCCCGGTGCTGAAGGCCGAGACAGAAGAACTGCGCAACAGCCGGCTATTACTCTGCGACCTGACGGCGCGCACGCTCAAGCAAGGGCTGGCGCTGTTGGGAATCGATGTTGTCGAGCAGATGTAGACTAAGGACGCGGTCGAACGGCAGTAGCGCAAGGACATGGTCAAGCGGATCAAAGCGCAATTTCGAGTCCCGTAGGGACGACCTAAGGTAGCCTGGGGTCAGCCGGCCAAAGGCTGGCGCAGCCCCAGGTCACGGCATCGCGTGAAATTGTCGTGAGTCCCAAAGGGACGACACAATCGAACCACGCGTAGAAGGTCTGCGACCCCCTGCCGGGGTCGAACGACGGTTATTGTCGTCTGCGTTTCCGGGGGTATCGCTTCGCTCAACCACCCGGCTATGCGCTGCGACCCCTGCCGGGGTCGTGTCTGCCCACAATCGCGCACGAAAGATCGTGCCTCGCCGATTACATTTGCCGTCGCGCTATTTATACAGCGGTCCGGAGATCTCAATCGGGCGCACGTCCAGATGGATGTTTGAGACGGTGAAACCCGTCGCTCCGCCGTCGCCGAACCAGCCGGCGCTGTCGGCGCCTGGATAGAAGCGGAATTCAAAGCCCTTCGTTGGTTCACGCAGGGCCGCCACGCCATCGAAGGCCAAGCCGATGGCCTCGACCCGGCGACGTTGTACCAGCATGCCTAGCACGTCGACGACGGTCGTGTTGCCCAGGATGTCATTCTTGACGATCGTGCGGGTCGGGCCGTTTTCTAGATCGGTTCCTTGCGGCATGGGGACAGATCCTTCGACGCGGTCATCGCCCGGCGTGACTCGCATCGTCTGCAGATCGAATGTGTCGCCATGGTCGAGGTAGGTCATACGGACGTTTTTCAGGTTGAATCCGGCCACGTCGGGGTCGTTCGTGGCTTCCGAGAGATCCATGACCACGGCGCCTTTGCTGCCGACGATCTCGACTTGATTGCCGTTGCGAACGACAGCGGCGGTGTTTTCATCGACGCCGATGCCAAATTTCAGTCCTTGCGAGTGCATGGCCACCAGGGCACGGGCGAACCGGCCACGGGTCAGGCAATGCTGCTCGACAAACCAGGCGTGATCCAAAAAGCCGAGTCCTTCGTCGATGTCTTTGCCGAACTTCACGCCCTCTTTCAGCGTGGTCAGGACATTTCCAGGATCGCTGAACATGACACGGCTCAGCACGGCTGCTCCGGCGCTGGTGCCGGCTATCGTACCCCCATTTTCGTAGACCGCCCAAACTGCTTCGAGCAGAGGAGTCTTCTCCCCTTCGGGCGTCTTGAGAGCTTTGGTGATTCGCTTCTGATCGCCGCCGGTAAAGAAGACGCCTGTGGCGCCGCGGACCTGCGCGACGATTTCCTTGTCGGTGGCCACTGTGCGGAAATCGATATCGGTGTTCATCACGCCCAGCGGCACAACGAAGGCGTCGGCGCCGGCACGCTTGAGGGCTTCGACAGCGCGGCGACCACTATCCGCCGGCGCGCCGCTAGCAGTTGGGAAGACCGCGATACGGGCGACACCGTCGCCGCCGGCCAGTTCCACGATGCGTTCCCAGATCTCGCGATCTGTGATGCCTCGTTCGCTCGATCGGAGCGCCCCGCCGATGATTACCAGCGAGCCATGCTTTTCTTCTGCGCCAGCGATGCTAGCAAAGAAAATCACGCAAGCGCCAAGCAAGGCCACGCTCGATTTACAAACCATTCTGTACTCCTCTTTCGAACTCGACATGGGCCGGGTGGAACAAGGGCGCGCGGCCAACATCGTCAGTGTCCGTCAGGCATAAGCCATCTGACACCGGGAGGAACTTAACGGCATTCCGCAATCCGTATCAAGACCAAAAACTCGCCACGACCAAAAGGCCGCGGTGTTGTCGGCATTGCCCGCACTCGGATATCGGATTTTTTATTCGTCGATGCCCGAACGGGCGATGCATGTAGGTGTGTGACCCGTGTGACGTCGGCGCCATTTCAGAGGCCGTCCTCGCTGGGCGTTGCGAGGTTCGCTGTATTTCTCAGCAACCCGTCCCAGGGCTACTCATATTGTAACGCATGGATGATCTCAAGTCGCGAGGCGCGCCTGGCCGGAAACCACGCCGCGAGCAGGGCCATGACCAAACAGGCCCCACAACAGCCTGCGATGTACCAAAAGCTGACAGTGAATTCGACCGGTTGACCGATCAAGGCGTGGGTGGACAGATTCATTAAATAGGACAGGATCAGCCCCATTCCCACGCCGGGCGCCAGGCTCGCCAGCCCCAAACTGGCCGCCTGATAGAGGATCATCAGCCGGATTTGCCGGCGACGCATAGCCACGGTCCGCAGCACGGCGATCTCGCGGGTCTGCTCCAGCACGTTCATCGTTAGTGTGTTTACGATCCCCAGCGATGCCACGACGAAGACCAGCCCCAGCAGCAGCCAGAGGAATCCCACCACTCCGGCGACCATCTGCGAGATCCGGGCTCTGAATTCGGCGTTTGACTGCAAATTCAGCCCACGAGAGTCGCAAAACGAGGCCAGAACCTTTCCCAGCGGATCGACCTCGCCTGGCATGGCCGTGATCATAAAGACGTCGGCCCCGTCGAAGCCGAACAGCTCGCGTGCCCGTTCGCGCTGGATATAGATGGCCATCCCGCCCACGATGTACTCGGTGACCACTCCGGCGATCCTGAGCGATTTCAGGCCACTGCGGGTTTTGATCTCCAGTTCGTCTCCGACCGTCACGTCTAACTGCTGAGCCAGCGCGTTGCCGACGACGGTCTCGCCTGCTAGCAGTCCGCGAACGACCGAATCTCTGTCCCCTACGGCAATATCGAGCGTGGCCGTCTCGTCGTCCTCAAACGCCCGCGCCAGCACGATCGCTTGCCGCCCATTCACCTTCGTCTGGAAGAAATTCAACGGGTGGACACTCCTGACCCCGTCGAGCGGCTTCAGGTCGTTGATCATGCCTTCTGGCAGCAGCGCGTTGATCGTGAAGCCCAAGTCTGGGAGCGTCGTGCGGACGAGATAGTCGGCCGTGATCGTCTTCTTGGTCCATTCTTCGAGATCGCCAATGTTATTGCGGATCGACTGGCCCATCGCGATTGTGACGACCAGGGCCACGCACAGCACAGCGCCGGTGAGCGAGGTTCGATTCGAGTTCCGCTCCAGTTGCCGCACCGCCAGGCGGCCTTCGATCCCCCAGACCGGCCGAAGTAGCGCGGCAACCGCGCGGGCCGCGTACGGAAAGGCCGCCGGCGATAGCAGAATAATGCTGACGAGCAGCATCCCCATCAGTGGCGCCGGGGTCCACGACACAAAGGAGCCAGGAAAGAATCCACCCAGTAGCGCCGCCACACAGGTGAGCGTGAACACCAACAGCACCAGGCCAGCCACGAGTGGAACCTTGCGGGCTCCGGCGTCGGCCAAGGTCGGCACGCCCAGCAGGTCTGCTAGTGGTGGCCGCGCGGCGGCGCGGATCGTGGGGATCAATGACGCAATCACCGCCATGCCGGGCCCAAACGCCACGGCCAAGGCGAACGGCTGCCATGAAAGCTCGATGTCCGGCAGGCTCACTCCCACCAGATCGGCCATCTGTCCGGAGAGCGCAATCGAAGAGACAACGCCGAGCGCCGTTCCGAGAATCATACCCATCACGCCCAGCACAACCGCCTCGCGCAGCAGCAAATGCGTGACTTGTCGCCGCGTGACACCGATCGCTCGGAGGATCGCCAACTGTCGCCGGCGTTCGCCCAGGCTCATCAAGAACGCATTGAGAATCACAAACGCCCCGGCGACGATCGACACGGCGCTGAGTGTCGAAAGCCCTTGCTCGGTCGCGATCAGACTTTGCTGCGCGAGTTGTCCGCGCGTAGACGGCGGCTGCACGCTCAGACCGTCCGGCAGCGTTGCGGCAATTTTCGGTTCGATTGTCTCGGCGCTGACACCGTCGTCGAGCATGATCTGCACACTCGTTACGCGGTCACCGAGTTGAAATAATCGTTGGGCCGTGGCCATCGGAATGAACGCAACCATCCCGCCGTTGAAGTTCGCGGCCCCGCGCGGTTCGATCAAACCGGCCACGCGGAATTCCGTGGCCCCGGTGACCGTGAACAGCTTCACTTTGTCGCCCAGCGAAATCTTCTGGTTGCGGGCTAGCGTTTTGACAAGCAGAACGTCATTTTCCGTCGACAGGTCGGCGCCTTCGACAAACTCGTGTGGGCTGGCGCCTGTGCGCTCACTCGCCAGCGGCTCGCCCAGCACCATGATCCCTTCCGGCCCCTTTGCGGTCAGTAGCGCGGCGACTCGTTGAATGGCGGGCGAGGTGCTTTTGACGCCAGCAATCTCCGCGATCTGCGTCACCTGGCTCGGCGCAAATCCGGCGTCGCCAACGGCCACCACCTCAAGCGCCGCCTGACCCGTCAGGTCGTCAAACATCGAGCGGTACGCGCGGCGAGTCGCGTTCGTGGTCAGCGAAATCGCCACGACGCCCGCCACGCCAATCACGATGCCAGCCAACGTTAACAGGGTGCGGCCGGGGCGACGCGTCAGTTGCCGCCAGGTGTAGCGGCCCAACATCATGGCAGCGCCCCGCGATGCACGGTAGCGGTGCTGCCGGCGCGCTGCGGCCATTGATCGTCGACGATCGAGCCGTCTCGAAACGTCACGATCCGGTCGGCCATCTCGGCATGCGCCGGATTGTGTGTCACCATTAAGATCGTCTGTCCCTGGTCGACCAGTTCGCGCAGCAGGTGCATCACCTGGTCGCCGTTGTGCGAATCGAGATTGCCAGTCGGCTCGTCGGCCAGTAGCAGCACTGGCTTGATGGCCAGCGCTCGGGCGATTGCCACCCGTTGTTGCTCACCGCCGGACATCTGCCGTGGACGATGCTGTCCGCGGCGAGCCAGGCCAACTCGTTCGAGCGCGGCAGCCGCGAGTTTTGTCGCTTCGGCCTCGCTGATCCCATCGACCACCAGCGGCAAGCTGACGTTTTCTTCGGCTGTCAGCACATCGAGCAAATTGAAGCTCTGGAAGACCATGCCCATCCGTCGACGACGCATCAGCGTCAGCTCGTCGTCAGTCATCTTCAGGATGTCTTGTCCGGCGACACGCAGCTCGCCCGAGTCCGGCTTGTCGAGCCCGGCGACCAGGTGCAGTAGTGTGCTTTTGCCAGAGCCCGATGGGCCCATCACGGCCACAAAATGGCCAGGAGCGATGTCGAGATCGACCCCGGCCAGGGCTTCGACTCGCGTGGCTCCCTCGCCAAACACTTTCCGCAGTCCGCGCATCTCGACGGCGGCAACGCACGACTGTTCCAAAACGTGTTCCTTCGCAGCTACGGCACGAGAACTCAGGACCTTGAAAGCGCGCGACCCGGCGCGCGCGGAGTCAGCTTAACGCCTAAGCGGGCTATTACTCAAGGTAGGCGACCCCGCGTGCGTCTAGGGCATTGCCCAGCTTTTTGCCCTGTTGGCGAGCAGAGCCTATAACGAGCTAGCAAGCGCACACCCTGGCTCGGATCGCTTTCGATCCATCGCCTCTCCTCTGACCGAAAGCGCACGACGATGCCAAAACAAACGTTGATCAAGTACACCAAGCTGGTCACGAAGTACTTGTTTGCGGCGTTCTACATCCTGGCCGGCGTGATGCATTTTGTCCGGCCAGAGTTCTACCTGAAGATCATGCCACCCTATTTGCCGTGGCACGAAGAGTTGGTGTTTCTGAGCGGCGTGGCCGAAGTGCTGCTGGGCATCATGCTGGCGATCCCGAAAACCTCACGATTGGCCGGCTGGGGATTGATTGCGCTACTGATCGCAATCTTTCCGGCGAACATTTACGTGTATCAGCATCAAGAGGTGCTGCCGGCGCCCCCCTGGTTACACTTGCTGCGATTGCCGCTGCAAGGCGTGCTGATCCTGATCGCGTATTGGTACACGCGGCCGGATGGGACGTCGCGTCCCAATCCGCGTCAAATTGCGGCAGAATAATGCGCTCTGCCTGAGGGCTTAGTTAAGACTCTGGCAGCGAAATTGCGGTACATGTGTATAAACTGGCAGCAAATCCTCCGAACGCTCTTACGAGGGATATATGTCGCGTCCACGCCCTATATGCCGGTCGTTTTGGACTGTATGTGGCTTGATGACGTGGACCGTCGCCGTCCAGCCTGCGCTTTCGCAGGTTCGTAGGGAACCAAGATTGCCCAAGATTGCGGCGCCCTCGCCAATGCAGTTGGATAACGGTGATCGAGTCTATCTGGCGCGTCAATTAGCGATGGCTGAGCCACCTCTGTCTCAGATTCCGCGGCATCGACCGGATAGGTACGTCTTCGAGTTCAATGACAACGAAGGCCGAGCGCGCTCGCACGGCGTGGGCCGGATTGGGTTTCGGGCCACCTACCTCCCGCCGAAAGACGGCGCGAGTGAGGCAGTCGAGTTTCGAGTGTATCCAGAATTGGGCCCCTATTACGAAGACTGGTTCCGGCACCAAAAGTCTCCGGAAGTGCAGATCGCGAGGGTCGGAGACGTGGTTCAATTCGGCCCCATCTCTCACAAGCTGCTCGCGATTCGGCCGACGGGTGATAAGGACAACCTGCCATGGTTTGAAGTTTCGACGGCTTGCGAAAAAGTGGTCATTAAAGCCCCGGATAGCATGATCCTGGCAGGGGATCGTTTCGCCGAACCGATCGTCCGCGGCGTGAATGGCGCGATCGAGCTAGTGCGAGAGATAAATGGCGTGCAAGTTGCGCAAGGCGCGCGCGTGCAAGTTTCGACAGGCGATGGGCTGTTCGAGGAAGTGCGCTGCGCCAACTTGCGGGCCGGCGATCTCGTGCCAATGCTAAATGCGCTTTATCAGGTCAAGCAAGTCGTTCCGTCGGAAGTCGGATACATCGAACTGGAACGAGCATCGCCCGAATCCGCGCCCCGTTCGCCAACGTTAAAGCTGGGGACTGATACGCATATCTTTCCCTTCGGCGCCGGCGCCGGTGGAAGACTGAACAAGGTGTTATTCAACTCTGTGTATCGGTCAAAGAACGCCCAAACTCCGCCGATGGTCGAGGTCCACGTCGCTCGCCACGGTTGGCAAATTGCAGACTTTCCGTGCCTCGATCCGGTCGAAGTTCAATCCGCCACAATGGGAATGCCACTACGTTTCAATGACGCGGTTTACAAAGTAGTGAACGTCGTACCGCCCGACAAAGCCGCTGGAGTTTGCGGGTGGTTCGAGTTGGCCGCAACTCCAGACAATTCGCTGGAGGATTCGCCGCAACTTCTCCAATTGCAAGGAGCAATGCAGGCCGACGATCCCCGGTATCGGCACGGTGTCATCGTCAAGGCGAGCATCGGGGCCGAACTCCGCAAAGTGATCGTCGGTGAAGACGGAGACGGCTGGGTAGCGCAAGGCGTGCAGTTCGTATCGGGGCCATCGGAGTCCCTCGCCAATTGGTTTAAATACCCGGACCTACGTGTCGGCGACATTGCGCCGATGCTCAATTATGTCTACCGCATCGAATCGATCACCCCCGGAAACAACCAAACTGCGCCGGCCGTCGTCAACTTGACGCGCCTACCATGGGAAGACGTTGCGATTCCGAGCGCCCAGCACATTGGCAAGGACACATATGTGTTTGTCCTCGGGCCAAACGGTGGCGGGAAATTAGCCGGAATCGATCTCGTGGCAGACCTCGTCGAATCCACCGACGGAGAGGCAACCGCGATCCGACTATCTGTTCCAGTTAGTTATTACATCCGCGAAGGGATCGGTACAAAACTCGCTGCCTCCACACAAACGCTACGCGTGGGCGACATCGCGAAGATCGGCGATGTTGCCCATAAGGTAGTCAACATCGTGGCGCCCGATAAGTCGACGGGCATGCTTGGTTGGTTTGAATTGGCCCGCGAGCCCGAAAGGACCGCGGACTCCAAGTAATATGCGCCTGGCATAGGGTTGCCGCGCGCATCGACATTGAGCGCCTACTTCCTTAAATCCTCGACCGGCGTTTTGAACCCACCAATCCGGTTATCCGCCAGGCGGACATCGTTGGTTTGAGGGCCGATGCGGACGCCGACTCGGGCCATTGGCTCGCGCGTTTCGCGGATCTCGTTCTTGTTGATCGCGATCGATTCTGTCTCGCCTTGCACGTCGACAGCCACGCCATCGGCGGCGCCGCTGTCGATGATCCGATTGTTCTCCAGCAGATTGCGATGCGGGGCGAACGCCTTGCCGCGCTCTGGCCGGAACAGCACGCCCACCTTGCCGCTGCGGAGAATTTCGTTGTCGCGGATGATGTTGTTGGTGTCGCGATGGCCGATGGAGACGCCAAAGCTGCGGTTTTCCGTCACCTGATTCTTCTCGGCCAGGCCTCCTTTGACGCCCCAACAAAAGAAAATGCCAATGTCATTTCGCTCGAGCTTGTTGCCGCGGATCACTGGTCGCTGCGAACCTGAGCCGGGATGCAGGCCCAGGCCCGCGTTGTCGTGGCTGTGACAATTCTCGACTGTCACGTCATGGCAGATCTGCCAACTGATGCCGTCGCCGTTGTAGCGCCGCGCGGTGACGCCGCGCAAGAGGATCTGTTTGCAGTCTTGCAAGAAGACGCAGCCGGCGTAGTTGCCGTCGAGGTTTTCGTTCTGGTCGCGATTGCCGTCGAGCGTAATGTTTTCGATCGCGACTTCGGCGATGTTCTCGCCGCTGAAGATCGGAAACAGCGTCGCCGCGCTCGCTTCGCCCTTCTGCCAAAAGTTCTCGCGCAGCGCGCGATCGAGCTTGAAGCGATTGCCATTTCGAGCAATCAAAACCCGCTTGGCGACGGTAGCCGCGCCATTGTCGGCATTGCGGGCACGCAGGCAGACACCATCGCCCACTTGGAAGCCGGCGGCGTCCGTGAGCGTGATCTCCTGGTCGTACCAATCCGAGTCGGCCGACAAGCGTGTGGAGACCGAAGGCTCTTTGATCAAGACGGAATCATCGCCGCTGCCGACGATCCGAACCTTCGACGCCAGATAGACGGCGTTGCGTAACCGATATTCGCCCGGCAGCACGCGGACCGTGCCACCGCCGAGCCGGGCAACGTAATCAACCGCGGCCTGTAGCGCGCGATCGGTTTTGCCAACGAGATCGGCGTCCTTCGGTCCTACGGTGATCGTCAGCCGCTCTTGCCACACAGGCTCGACGATGTCGCCACTGGTGGCCCGAGGCGCTGGCGCGGCGCCTGGCTCATCGGCCCAGGTATTTTGCGCGGCGCTCCACGGATGTAAAGCTGCGCCGGCGGCGGCGGTCGAAATTGCCAAAAATCTCCGCCGGTTCCAACTCGCAGGTTGTGAGCGACTCATAGGTTGTGGCGTCCTTTGGGTTTGCCCAGTGTCCAGACGCCGCTTCAGCGTCGCGTCTAAAACACCGGCTGGATTTTTTTCAATCGCGCCTCGGTCTCGGCCATCAGCGCGTCTTCGGCCTTTTCGTCCGGCGCTTCGTACGTCACCGAGAAACGCAAGAACGCGCCCGCGTCATCCCACGGCACAGTGCAGATCGAATGTTCCGTGATCAAATATTGACTGGCCGCCTCGGCCGTGTCGAATGTGGGGCCATTTTTGATCCCGCGAGGGCTGCGCGTGTACAGAAAATACGTCCCGCCCGGCATCTGGCAATCGAAGCCGCACCGCTTCAGCACGTCGACCAGCTTTTGCAGCCGGCGCTGATACTTGGCCTTCACCTGAGCAGTGATCTCGTCGTTGTCGAGCGCCGCGGCGGCCGCCTTTTGGATGGCGATGAACTGGCCGGAGTCGCAGTTATCTTTGACATCGGCAAACGCCTGCACGATCTTGGCGTTGCCGCATACCCAGCCGATCCGCCAGCCGATCATGTGGTAGCCCTTCGAGAGGGAGTGGACTTCCACGCCCACGTCCTTGGCGCCCGGCACAGACAGAAAACTGAGTGGTTCGCCTTCGTACGTTAGGAAGATGTGGGCCGCGTCCTGAATGATGACAATGTTATTCTGCTTGGCGAACTCGATCACGCGCTCGTAGAACTCGCGCGGCGCCACGCGCCCGGTTGGGCTGTTGGGATAATTGAGCACCAGCAATTTGGCGCGCTTGCGAATATCGGCCGGAATCGATTCCAGGTCCGGCAGAAAGCCGTGCTCGGCCGTCAGCGGCAAGCGGTGAACTTCGCCACCGTAATACTTGGTATGCGTCCCCGCGACCGGATAGCCCGGCACGGTCATCAGCGTGACATCGCCCGGGTTGATGAACGCGGCCGGCAGGATGGCCAGCGCCGTCTTCGACCCGATGCAGTGATTCACTTCGGTCACTGGATCGAGTTCGACGCCAAAGCGGCGCTTCATCAGCCGCGCGACCGCTTCCTTGAACGGCGCCACGCCGTTGTCGGCGTAGCCACGGTTCGCTGTCTCGTTGATCTCGCGCGTCATCGCCGCGCGGACAGGCGCCGGAGCCGGCTCGTCATTCTCGCCAATCCCAAAATCGACCAGCGTCCGCTCCGGATGATCGGCCAGGGCCTTCCGCTTGGCGCGCTTGATCTTCTCGAACTTATAGATCTCGGTCCCCTTGCCGTAATTGACGCCACCAATGCGCTCAGCAAACAGGGCCTGAAAGTACGGGTCGCTCATGCGTGGAATGTCCTGATGGTCTGTAACGGAAATACGGCGAGCCGATTGTCGGCACATTGCCGAATTGCGGTCAGCGCGCGAGGCAGGGAAGGCGAAATCGCAGGGAAGCAGTAAAACTCCGCGCATGGGAGCCAAGAACGTAAATTAGCCGAGCCGCCCCGGGGGAACAAGCGGGGAGAAGCCCGGGTGTTGGCTGCAGCGGTCCGCCATTTTGTCGTGATTCATCACAACGGGATCTCACCATTGTGTGCCACTGGCTCTGCCAGTGCTTCGAGTCGCTATGAACGACAAGCAGGCACTGGCGGAGCCAGTGGCACACATTCTTAGCGTTCACATAGCAACAGATCGCCGGCCTAAGCCACCGGCAGCGCCCAAGCCGCCCGGTATTCTCGCCCCAGCAGCGCATTCGCGTCAGCGTCTGCCGCAGGGAAGCGTTGCGTCTTGGCGTCCCACGAAAGCTTGCGGCCAACTCGCTGTGAGATGTTGCCCAGGTGACACAGCGCAGCGCTCGTAGCGCCGATTTCGATGTCGGCTGTTAGCTGCGCCGCGCCCTTGATCGCGTCGAGCCAGTTGCGCTGATGCTCCAGCTCGTAGCTGATGCTCGCGGTGTTGCCTTGTTCCTTCGGCGCCTTGCCGCGGTGGATCCACCAGTTGCGGCCGTCGCAGGTGACCATCCCGTCGTCGCCGTGGAACTCGACGCCGAACGTCGAGTCGTTCATACCGTACGGAGACCACGTGCGGTGCTCCCACACTAACGTCATGCCCGGGTATTCGTAGCAGACCGTCTGCGTGTCAGGCGTGACCTGATCGTCGTCGAAGAAATACTTGCCGCCGCTACTGACCACGCTGGTCGGGAAATCAACGCCGAGCGCCCAGCGGGCCAGGTCGAGGCCATGCACGCCGTTGTTGCCCAGCTCGCCGGTGCCGTACTCCCACTGCCAATGCCAGCGGTAATGAAAATGATTCGGATTGAACTCGCGCGCCGGCGCAGGGCCGAGCCACATGTCGTAATTCACGCCGGCCGGCGTGGCTTCATTCTTGGCGTGGCCGATGTTTTCGCGATTTGAAACGATCCATGTCCGCGCAAAATGGATCTTGCCGATCTTGCCGGCCGCCAGAAAATCGACCAATTCCTTCAACGACGCGCTGGAACGACGCTGCGTGTCGACCTGCACCTGGCGGTTGTGCTTGCGCGCGGCGGCAAGCATTCGCTGCCCTTCGACGATGTTGTGCGAGCAAGGCTTTTCGACCAGCACATGTTTGCCGCCCTGGCAGGCGTGGATCGTCGCCAGGGCGTGCCAGTGATCGGGCGTGGCGATGACCAGCCCGTCGATCGACTTGTCGTCGAGGATGCGACGGAAATCATTGACGCTGTCGGGCCGCTTGCCTTGCTTCGCTTCCACGGCGTCGATCGCGCCACCGATAACGCGTTCGTCAACGTCGCAAATCGCCGCCACGCGACAATCCGGGTGCGAGGCCAGCCCCGTGGCCAGCGCCTTGCCGCGACCATTGACGCCCATCACGCCGACGGTGATCTGCTCGTTGGCGCTACGCGCGGCGCGAGCCTGCGGCGAGATCGCCAACACGCCGGCCGCGGCGCCGAGTTTTACGAAGTCACGGCGGGTGAAGAAGGCCTGAGGCTTGGGGCTCGAGGCTTGAGGCAAGACGCTGTCGCGTGCTGCTTGATTGGTTCTCATGTTGCCTCCGCTTTCTATGTGCAATACATAGTCCTAAGTGTGCCACTGCTGGCTTGTCCAGCAGTGCTCTTCACAATATCAGTCTCGCCTGCGTTGCCGGACACGAACAACCGCTCGGCTTGCGCCGATCCGCTCAGGACGAAGAACCCGCGGCTAGCGCCTAGTGGCTCACGGCCGGACTTCGTATCTTCCTCAAGCCTGTAGCCTCAAGCCTCAAGCCGGCAATGCTTCAGCATTGCCTGCGGTGTCGTGACGTAGCTCGTATAGAACGGGCCGAACTCGGCGTAGCGGGCGCTCGCTTCGTCGAACCGCATGGTGTAAACGATCTCTTTCAGGAACGCCGGGTTGCGAGCCCAGAGCGTGACGCCCCATTCCCAGTCGTCGAGCCCGACACTGGCGGTGATCAATTGCGTGACGCGTCCACCGAACTTCATGCCGCTGCGGCCATGCTCGGCCATCAGGCGGCTGCGTTCGGCGAAGTCGAGCGTAAACCAGTTCTCGCCGGTCTTCCGCTTTTTGTTCATCGGGTAAAAGCAGGTGTTGGGCCAGGGCGGCATGTCCGGCGTGAGCCGCTGCCGGCGCATCATCACTTCGCGATTCTCGTAGGCCTTCAGCTTCGTCGCGTACGCCGGTCCGGCCGGATCCTCGCCTTCTTCGACCAACCGGGCGCCGTACTGCTCGACCGTGGGGACGTATTCGGAGACTTCTGTCAGCGACACAAACGAATACGTCGGCCGAATCGCCGGCCCGAGCTTGCTGGCCAGCACGCGCTGATGCAGGCCGTCGACCACCAATGGATCGGGATCCAACAGCATCAGCCCAAAGTCGGCCTTGTGGCCGGCGACAATCGACGTTTGCACGCGCTGCGGCGCACCGGCCGCAGCCGGGTCGAGCGTGGCGGCCAGCTCCGCGCAACCTTCACGGAGATGCGCCGCGCTAAACTGCGCCAGCGCCGCGCGATCGAACGCGTAAAATAAATGACTGCAATGCCACCCTTCGTCGGGCTTGAGAGACACATCCGCGGATTGCGGAGCATGAGCGTGAGCGTGGCCGTGGGATGGAGCTTGCGACATGTTGGTAGGTAATCGAGCCTGGGGGCGAAGGTTGCCGAGTGATTCCGCGTTTTACCCAATCATATCAGAGGGCCGAACGCAGGGAAAACACGGCGGAAACGCTGGGGCTGTGGCGTTAGAAACGACTCTCCGGGAGGGCGAAGCTCCTGCTGAGCCGCGCGGCGCGATGGACGAAGATTATCGCACGCGGAGGGAAGTGAGTGATTGCCGTACTTTTTCTCCGCGGCTCCGCGCCTCCGCGTGAGATTCTTCTTGAGTAGCGCGATCGAGCGCAGTTCGCGGCTCGGCGGGAGCCTCGCCCTCCCCGAATGTCGATTGAGCTTCGACATCCTCCGAGCAACTTACGTTGGCGCGACCGCTGAGAAGTCTGCTACTAGTCTTAAAAACACTTCGCGCGTGACGGTGGCCGTGTTTGCGTGGCGAACGTCGCCGACCGCTTTGGAGTAGCGCGACAGGCTGAACGCGCCGCCGCGGCGGAGGGTCAACTCGTAGTAGGTCGTCTGGTCGTCGTCGCGCTGTGGTGGATTGCTGCGCATTTGCACCACGCAGCCCTCGCGATCGATTTCGATCGGGCTGATCGGCTCGAGCAAATACGTCAGCCGGGCCGAGAGCTTTTCGCCGAGTCGTTTCAACTCGTCGGGCGTGGCATTCGCCAGCTGGGCGGTCGCCAGCGTGAAGCTGGTAAAGCCAACAGCCAACGAATCGATCGCCGCCAGCTCACTGGTGAGTCGCTGGCTGCCTTCGGTCACGTCGAGTGTGTCAGGCGCCGATGCGCGCTGTAGGGCGTCACGGGCCTGTTGAACAATGGACATTAGCTTGGCGCCTCGGGGGCCTTTGATACTACTAGACGCCGCCGGATGGCGTTGCGTCACACTAATTCTTGCAAGTCGAGCGGCTTCAACCGTACCGCGGCCAGCGCGCTCGTCGATCCATGCGCGAGTCTGGTCGGTTGAAATTCTGGTCTACTTCGATGCGGCCGGCGTTTGCGTGTGTTCGCGCCCGTCGAACGACAGCACAGTCGGCGTTTCGTCGATGAGGGTCTCAATGTGAACCGGACGGGTCCACAGGCGGGCCAAATTCCGCAGCGTATCTCGGGCGTAATCCATTTGCAGATCGACGCCGTTGAACGCGTGCGACAAGAACAGTTCGCCTCGGTTCTTGTAGTTACCATCTCGGACAGTGATCAGCGGCTGCCCTCGATTCGTCAGACTGAACAACAGCCGCTGCTTGATCTTGGGAAACTCGCGACTCTCGATTTCGTAGTAATCCGCTTCGTCGTTGTAGCCGAACGAAAACAGCTTGTGCTCACGGCAGAAGTCGAGCGTCAGGAAGGTGTCGATGAAGGTCAGGTCGTTGTGAATCCGGCGGACTTCGAAAATCTTCTCCCGGCCCAGGCCGGTGTCTCGGCGCCAATCTCGCTTGGCCGTTAGATCATCGCACTCGTCGTATTCTTTGCCGAAGCGGCCACGATTCCAACGATCTTCGATATCTCGGAACAGCTCAATGCCCAATTTGTACGGGTTCAACCGCCCCGGCGACGTGGCCATGGTGCCGGAGTGGTGATCGCAGTAGTGAATGACGTCCGCCGAGGATATTCCTTGCCGGGTCATGATCGTGCTGTGCCAGTAGCTGGCCCAACCTTCGTTCATGATCTTGGTCTGCGCTTGCGGAGCGAAATAGTACGCTTCGTCGCGCAACATCGAGAGGACATCCAGCTGCCAGCTTTTCAGTGGCGCATGCTCCATGATGAACAGCATGACGTCGCGGACCGGTTCGGCCGGAAAGCGCTGCTCGCGATCGCGCTGTTTTTGTTGGGCGTCGGCTTCGGCCCGCAGCGCCGCCGGTGGATTGATGAACTGGTCCATGTAGCCCTTGGCGGCAAAACGGCCCGGGACTGGCGTTTCTTCGTCCTCGTCGGACGGTTGCCGCCAGTGGGCCAGCGGGCGTTCGTCTTGTCGTTTGATGAATGGCGAATGGACGTCGATCAGGTCCTCAATGCTCAGGCAACAATCAATGAACTCTTCGACCTCTTCCGCGCCAAAGCGATCCATGTAGCGGCGGATGCGGTTACCGTGGTTTGCCATGTGATCCATCATCTTGCGATCGGTATGCGCAAACCAGGCGTTGTTTTTGAAGAAGTCACAATGCCCGTAGACGTGCGCCATCACTAGCTTCTGATCGGTCGTGGCGTTCGACCGCATCAGGTAGGCGTAGCACGGATCGTTGTTGATCACCAGTTCGTAAATTTTTTGCAGCCCGTAGGCGTAACCTTTCGAGAGCTGCTCGTACTCCATGCCGAACCGCCAATGCGGATAGCGCGTCGGGAATCCACCATACGCGGCAATGGCGTTCAGTTGATCGTGATCGACGAGTTCGAAGATCGTGGGAAAGAAGTCGAGCCCATGGCCGCGCGCATATTCTTCGATCTGGACCTGCAGGTCGGCCAGTTCCGGAGTCAGCGCGGTGTCTGTGTGCATTGCCATGGCAGCGCCCTATTTGCCTTTAACCAAAAAGGCTTTGATCAAGATTACGTGTTCGATTAATTACAGATCGAAACCAGATGAACTCATTTACCCTTGCCCAAAAAGGCCTTGATCGAATCGTAGATGGCTTCTTTGTCGCGAATCTCGGAGAGGACCAACTTGTCGCTTGAGTCACCGATGCCGATCCGCAGGCTGCGCAGATACTCGCCGCTGCCGTAGGGGCTTTCGACCTGACCGTAGCAAAACAAGTTGACGGCGGGCAGGATTTTCTCGCGCAACATCTGCAGGCTCGTCTCGTTATCTTCGCCCCAATTGTCTCCGTCCGAAAACTGGAAGACGTAGACATTCCAATCCGAGGGCGGAAATTGATCGGCGATTAGATCCGCGCAGACTTTGTAGGCAGAGCTGATCCGCGTGCCGCCACTTTCGCGCGTGCGGTAGAAGGTGTCTTCGTCGACTTCTTTCGCTGCGGCGTCGTGAATGATGTAACGCGTTTCGAGCCCCTTGTACTGGCTCTTGAGCCAGGTATCGATCCAAAAGGCTTCGGTCCGCACGATCTGCTTTTGTTCGTCAGTCATCGAGCCCGAGACGTCCATCACGTAGATCGCCACGGCGCTGGCGTCTGGCTCTGGCACGGTGCTCCAGGAGCGATAGCGTTTGTCTTCGCGTATGGGCACGACGTAAGGATCGACCGTGTTGTATTCGCTGGACGAAATTTGCCGACGCATCGCCTGAATGTAGGTCCGCTTGAAGTGCCTTAGCGATTCCGGGCCGAGCCGGCGGATCGTGGTGTAGCGATTCTTTTCTTGTGTGATGTTGCTGCGCCCCTTGGGCTCGATGCGTGGCAGTTCAAGTTCGTCGCCCAGGATCTGCGCCAATTCTTCCAGCGAGATATCGACTTCAAGAATGTGCGCGCCGGGATCGCCGCCAGCCTGCCCTTTGCCGTTCCCTTGATCGTTGCCGGGTCCGAGTGGCGAGCCGACCTCCCCTTCCCCTTGCCCGACGCCGCCCGATCCGTTTTTACCGAAGCGGAAATGCGGAACGTCGAGCTGGGGAATCGGAATGCTGACTAGATCGCGACCCTGGCGACCGATCATCTCGCCGTGGGTCACGTATTTTTTCAGGTTCTGCCGGATCTTGCCCCGCACGATCTGGCGAAACCTGGATTGATCTCGTTCAACTTTCAGGAACATGTGGGCTTCCTTCGGAAGTGGCTTTGAGGACTTGAGGGGCGTGAGGCTTTGAGGGAAGTACTCGCTATCGCGCGACACTTATTCTCGTTGCCTGGATGCATTATCTTTTGGTCTCTTGCTCTCCTCTCGATATTGTCACGCAGCTTTCCGTTGTTTCGCTTCTGTTCGAGGAACCCGCGGCTAGCGCCTTGCGGCTCACGAAAACCCAAGTCCAGCTGACGTTTTCGTCCTCAACCCCTCAAGTCCTTCCTAAGGCTTCGTGTCTCCGCGGGCAAAAATGCTGGCCACGTAATTCAATACGTCTGACGCGCTTTCGTCGTCGTAGCCGTAGTCTCGGATCAGACGACCCTTGACCACATCGATTTTGGCCTGGGTGTCGGCGTCGACCACTTTCGAAACCAGGCTGGTCAGCTTGATCGAATCCTTCTGGTCTTCGAACAGCTTCAGCTCCAACGCCTTGTTCAAGCGCTCGTTCGTTTTGTAGTCGAACTTGCGACCATCGATCGACAACGCGCCGATGTAGTTCATGATCTCCCGGCGGAAGTCGTCTTTGCGGCTGTCTGGAATATCGATCTTTTCTTCGATCGACCGCATCAGCCGCTCGTCCGGCTCCTGGTACTGGCCGGTGAATTTGTTCTTCACCTTCTCACGCTGCGTGTAGGCCTTGACGTTGTCGATGTAATTTCCGCATAGGCGGGACAGCGCATCTTCGTCAGCCGCGATCGCCCGCTGAACTTCGTTCTTGACAATGTTCTCGTATTCTTCCTTGACCACGCCGAGCAATTCGCGGTAATGATTCCGCGTTTCCTCGCTGGTGATCAAGGTGTGGTGCTTCAGGCCGGCTTCGATCTCGTTGAGCACCATAAAGGGGTTGATGCTGTTGGCGTCCGGGTGCGCCACGAGCGCGTTCGAGATCTTGTCCTGCACGTAGCGCGGCGAAATGCCGTGCATACCTTCGCTGGTGGCTTGTTCGCGCAGCTCCTTGACGTTGTCTTCGGTGAAGCCGGGCAGGCTTTTGCCGTTGTACAACTTCAGTTTCTGCAATAGCGACAAGCTGGCGTTCTTCGGTGGCTCCAATCGCGTGAGAATCGCCCACATGGCCGCCATTTCGATCGTGTGCGGAGCAATGTGCTTGCCGGGAACCTTTTCCTTGTTGTAGTCCTTCTCGTAAATGTGGATCTCGTTGGCAAGGGTTGTGACATACGGCACGTCGATCTTCACCGTGCGGTCGCGGAGCGCTTCCATGAACTCGTTGTTCTGCAACCGGCGATATTCGGGTTCGTTCGTGTGACCCAGAATCACTTCGTCAATATCGGTCTGCGCGAACTTCTTGGGCTTGACCTTGTGTTCCTGGCTCGCGCCCAAGAGATCGTACAAGAACGCCACGTCGAGCTTGAGCACTTCTACGAATTCGACGATGCCGCGGTTGGCAATGTTGAACTCGCCATCGAAGTTGAACGCTCGCGGATCGCTGTCGCTGCCGTATTCGGCGATCTTGCGATAGTTGATATCGCCAGTCAGCTCAGTCGAGTCCTGGTTCTTCTCGTCCTTCGGTTGGAAGGTGCCGATGCCGATACGGTCTTTTTCGCTGAGGATCAAACGCTTGACGCGCACGTCCTGCACCACGCGAGTCCAATCGCCGGCGTAGTGTTTGAGTCGCTCGTTGTAGACGTAACGGCAGAAGGGGCAGAGCTCGCCTTTGATCTTGGCCGTCAGCTCGCCGGGCTTGCGGTCCTGGTTCAATCCGGCGGCCACCTCGGCGCGGAAGCGCGTCGGAATCAGGTGCAATGGTTCCTCGTTCATCGGGCACCAATGAACGTTCGTCGGCTGCTCGAGATCGACCCAGCCCACAGAGTAGAGGGCTCCTTCGTCGCGAGCGCTATATCGCTCCAGCCCCTTCTTCAACAACCGCGCGATCGTGCTCTTGCTGCTGCCGACCGGGCCGTGCAGTAGCAGCACGCGTTTTTCGATGCCATAGCCTTGAGCGGCGCTTTTGAAGGCGTTGACCAGCAGCGCCAGAGATTCGTCGAGTCCGAAGACGGCGTCAGCGCCTTCGCCTTCGGGATCCTGAAAGAAGCGGTAACGAACCCGCTTTTCGCGTTGTTCTTCGAAAGAATCAACGCCGTACGACAAGACCATGTCGTAGACCCGCTCGAATGCGTTGCGGGTGATTTGGGGATTGGCACGGACCAGATCGAGATATTCCTCGAACGATCCTTCCCAGTGTTTTTTGCGGAACTGCTCTAGATCCTGCCGTTCCGCGATGATCGAAATAATGCTTTTAGCGTCATTCATTGCCCTTACTCCGCGCCTTGATTCCCCTAGTCGGGCGGCGACCGCGAGCCGCTAGGGATGGTGTTCCCGGGTGTCGTAATGGTTCGCGCAAGGTTTACGCGACACGCCTCCGCGTGCGGATAAACCCGCAAGAAATTTCCTGGTGATCGTCCGGACATTCTGGTTTGTTGTTCTCCGCAAAGCGTCTCGCGCGCAGGCTGCCGCTTGGGTAGGCATGCGAGGGGTGAGCAAATTCCGGTCCGCGCAGCACACAGCCGCGACTGGCCTAAGGGGACCGGAGAAAAAGATTGGAAAAGATCGCCCGAACTGAAGTGAACCGAAGGCAGGCAGGCGCCTCTCGTCTGTCCGAAGCAGGCGTTTTCCACGCGCCGCGCTCCGTTTGTCTCGTCACTATGTTTAAGTATTGCCTCGATGCGAAATAACGGCAATACAATCTTTTCGGCCGTTCGCATTACGCCGATGCAGCGAAGCCACAAAGTGCAGCCTAAAAGCTACTTTTCCGTCCCTTCAGGGGGGAAAACGAAATTGCGCGAAAATTCCCCCAAAAATGTCCGGTGAAATGGCACAACTTTTTATCAGTGTTACAGCGCGCAGTGCAAAAACACCGCCCCCAATGCCAGCACAACAGGGCGCGCCTGCCCACGGCTTGGGCAGAGAACAGACGAGAGGCTACAGGCTGCAGGCTTCAGGAACGCACACCGGATGTATTGTGAGCCGCACGGCGATAGCCGCGGGTTTTTCGTGCGTCTTCAATCGGTTGAACCAGCAATCGTCCTAAGTCACATCGCCGCGTTCGACGGACGCCTCCGGAAACAACGCCTGCGCTGCCCTGAATTCCTGCTCCGTGAAATCTTTCACAGGCATAGTGATGATTAGGTCGCCCATCTCCGTCGCACCGAGGAGCCGCCAGACAAGCGGAGGCCGGTTACGAGGCGGGCCCCAGCCGAACACGGTCGCGCCGCGTTCAGCATGCACCGATCGCATCTGCTCACGCTCTCGCACTTGCTTCACGTTCCGGCCGAGCCATCCGGCTAAGCAGGCGAGCAACGTCATCGCCACGAACATCGACCGCAGCGAAAAACGAAACCAGCGGCGGCGAGGCGCGACGTTCATCATTCGGGCTTGGCTGGCTGTGCAGGCAGCGCCGGCGCTCCGATTCCTGAATCGATCAGGTCATACGGAACACGCATTTCGTTGGTCACCTGTTGCGTTTGCATCTCGGGCGTCCAAGGGAACGGCGCATGCCAGGAGCGGGTGAAGCTGTCGTTGTGCTCGACAATATGCCTGGCCCGAATTTCGGCTTCAGGGAAAAGCCGCCTCAAGTCGCGTCCCTTTTGCAGATCCGCGTCGGACAGTTCTGCGAGGCTAGGGCCTTGGACCTCCACCTCAATCAGCGCCCGGCCCGGCTCGCCGAACATCCAAAGCATACCCGGCGCGCCGACGACGACGGACGGATCCTCCGCGACAAACAGCAGTCCCGGATCGTTGATCCGTTGCTGCCGGCTGCGGATCCACTGGAGGTGATAAGCCAAAAATGCCGCCAACACAGCAACGAGTAAGAACAGCGTTCGCAGTGAATAGCGAAACCAACGGCGTGTTGGGGCAGATGTCATGGCAGACCCATGGATGGCGCCCGTGAACGATTCCGGCGCGCCAGGACTAGCCGCGGGGGTGTGCTCCACTCGTCCTCAAACACGATCGATCGCGCTGCATTGCTCGGCCGGAGCCTCGCACTCCCGTCCTCTCTGCGTCCTCGGTGCTCTCGGTGGCAAATCTTCGTTCTTCGTCCAGAAGTGCGCCGTCGAAAGCGCTTCACCGGAGGGCTTGCGCCCTGCCGCTGACAAAGACTTTGATCGCAAACCCTTGGCGTTTTCTCTACGCCAGCAATCGTGACACGCTTTCCATCAGCCGGTCCATGGCAAATGGCTTGCGGATGTAGTCGTCGACGCCGAGCATTTCTGCGTACGCTTTGTGCCGGCTCCCTTCGTTGGCCGTGATCATGATCACGCGCATCGGCACGGGGCGGGTGCGGCGGAGCTTTTCCAGCACCAAGAATCCGCTCCGCTTGGGCATCATCATGTCCAGAATCAGCAGGTCCGGGTCTTCGCGCTCGGCCATCGCCAGGCCCTGGTTGCCATCGCGGGCGATCATGATCTTGTAACCGCGGGCCTCGAGCGCCAGCTTGAGCGATTCCACAATCTCGGCGTCGTCGTCCACCAGCAGGATTCGCTTGGCGGCGGTTGCCTCGGGCTTGGTCTCTGTTTTTGTTTCCGGCATC